>Ga0209598_10000328_pt1 | contig 37787 bp, 33 predicted proteins | sample M_140807_EF_Meta_FD_187317 | JGI IMG/M metagenome (GOLD analysis project Ga0209598, IMG submission 187317) | Freshwater microbial communities from Lake Montjoie, Canada to study carbon cycling - M_140807_EF_MetaG (SPAdes) (version 2) | ecosystem: Environmental > Aquatic > Freshwater > Lake...
CAGGTTGAACACGCGGCCCAGCGTCGCGGGGCCCACCGGCACGGAGAGCGGCCCGCCGGTGTCGATCACGTCCTCGCCGCGGATCAGGCCGTCGGTCGAGCCGAGGGCAACACAGCGGACTTTGCCGCCGCCGAGGTGCTGCTGGACCTCGCCGACCAGGTGCAGCGAGACGCCCTTCTTCTCGCTGTCGATGCGGACGGCGTTGTAGATCGCGGGAATGGAGTTCTCCGCGAACTCCACGTCGAACGTCGAGCCGATGACCTGGGTGATCTTGCCGGGAGCCTTCGTTGCCGTTGCCATGTCGATTCCTGTCTGTCCTGGTGGGGCTTGAGAGTCGTGATTCTGGATGAACGGGTTTATTGCTTGAGTGCCTCGACGCCGCCGAGGATCTCCATGATTTCGCCGGTGATCTGCGACTGCCGGGCGCGGTTGTATTGCCGTGACAGGTTCTTGATGAGGCCGCCGGCGTTCTCCGTGGCCGCCTTCATGGCCACCATCCGGGCCACCTGCTCGCTCACCGCGGCATCGAGGAAGCACTTGAAGAGCCGCGAGAGGAAGCTCGCCGGCAGGATCTCCTCGAGGATGCTTTCCGCCGAGGGATAGAAGTCGTATTCGTTCGAGGCCAGGCCTGCCGTGCCCGACACGGCCGCGGCGTCGGAGGATTCCGGCGGCTTGAGCGGCAGGAGCGTCTCGGTGATGGCTTCCTGGCGGGCGATGCTGTGGAACTTCGTGTAGACGACGTCGAGCCGGTCGATCTCGCCGGCCGCGTAGGCTGCAAGGTAGGCCCGGCCGATCGGCGCCACCGCCTCGAAATCGGGCTTGTCCTCGAAGGTCGTGTAGCGCTCGTTCATGGGGATGCCGCGAAACTTGAGGGCCGAAATGCCCCGCTTGCCGGACACCGCCACGTGTGCGTCGATCTGCTCGCTCCGCCACTGACCCAGCAGGGCCAGCGACTGCCGCACGATGTTCGAGTTGTAGCCGCCGCAGAGGCCCCGATTGCCCGTGAGAACGAGCGCCGCCGTCCGCTTCGTGGGCCGAACCTCGAGAAGCGGATGAGCGACCCCGGCCCCGACGCCGGCGATGTTTTCCAGAATCTTCGCCAGCCGGTTCGTATAGTCCCGCGCGGCGATGGATCGATCCATCGCCTTCTTGAACCTCGCGGTCGCGATCAGTTCCATCGTGCGGGTGATCTTGCGGATGTTCCTCACGGAACGGCGGCGGCGGTCGAGCGCCCGTGCCTTGGCCATCGTGTGTCGTCCTGCTGGTCGCCTTGGTGTCGGTCAGTTTTTCGGTCGATTTTACCGTCGTTTACCGGGGATTCGCCCCACCCAGCCCGCCCCGCTCAGCGGGCGGCCGCCATGGCCGGCCGTGCGTCGGCCGACCCTCTGGCGGCCCACTGCCGCTTGAACTCGGCGATCGCGGCCTCGAGCAGTCGTTCCGTCTCGCCATCGAGCTCCTTCGAGGCCTCGAGCCGGGCACGGAGATCGGGTGCCTGATCGCGGACGAAGGTGAGAAACTGCTTCTCCCAGGCTGCCACCTCATCCCGCTTCACCGCGTCGAGATGGCCCCGGGTGCCCGCGTAGATGCTCATCACCTGGTCAACCACGTCCATCGGCTGATATTGGCCCTGCTTGAGCAGTTCCACCATCCGGTAGCCGCGGTCGAGTCGCGATTGGGTGGCAGCGTCGAGGTCGGTGCCGAGCTGGGCAAAGGCCTCAAGTTCGCGGAAGCTCGCGAGGTCGAGCCGGAGTCCGCCCGACACCTTCTTCATCGCCTTGATCTGGGCTGCACCGCCCACCCGCGAGACGGAAATGCCGACGTTCATGGCCGGCCGCTGGCCGGCGAAGAACAGGTCGGGCTGGAGATAGATCTGGCCGTCGGTGATCGAGATCACGTTCGTGGGGATGTAGGCCGAGACCTCGCCCTCGAGGGTCTCGATGATCGGCAGGGACGTCAGCGAACCGCCCCCCTTCTCCTGGGAGAGCTTCGCGGATCGCTCGAGCAGGCGGCTGTGGGCATAGAACACGTCGCCCGGGTAGGCCTCGCGTCCGGGCGGCCGCCGCATCAGCAGCGAGAGTTGGCGGTAGGCGGTGGCCTGCTTCGAGAGATCGTCATACACGATCAACGCGTGCTGGCCGTTGTACATGAAGTACTCGGCCATCGCCGTTCCCGAGTAGGGGGCGATGTACTGCAGCGGCGCGGCCGTGCTGGCACCGGAGACGATCACGGTCGTGTAGTCCATCGCCCCGTATTTGCGGAGCGTGTCGATCGCCACGGCCACCGAGGAATCCTTCTGGCCGACGGCGACGTAGAAGCACTTCACGCCGCTGTTCTTCTGGTTGATGATCGCGTCGATGCCGATCGCCGTCTTGCCCGTCTTGCGGTCGCCGATGATCAGTTCCCGCTGCCCGCGGCCGATCGGGGTCATGGCGTCGATCGCCTTGATGCCGGTTTGGAGCGGTTCGCGGACCGGGGATCGCTCGGCGACGCCCGGGGCGAGCGTCTCCACCGGACGCCGGTCGTTGCTGATCACGGGTCCCTTGCCGTCGAGCGGGTTGCCGAGCGGGTCGAGCACGCGGCCGATGACGGCGTCGCCGACCGGCACGCTGAGCAGTTTTCCGGTGCTGCGGACCTCGTCGCCCTCGGTCACTTTGAGGTAGTCGCCGAGAATGATCACGCCGACCGAGTTCTCCTCGAGGTTGAACGCCAATCCGGTGATGCCCCCGGGAAACTCGACCATTTCGCCGGCCATCACGCCCGACAGGCCCCAGACCCGGGCGATGCCGTCGCCGACCTCGAGCACGCGGCCGACCTCGCGGACGTCGATGCTCGATTCGTAACGGTCGATTTCCTCACGCAGAACCGATGCGATCTCGTCGGTGTTGAACTTCATTGATACTCCTCTGCTTCAGCCGGTCGCCGAGTCGCTCGAGACTCGTGGCGACGGAATGGTCATAGACGGTGTCTTCGATGCGGACGACGAGTCCGCCGATGATGTCGGGGTTGACGATGAACGTGGGGGCGAGTCGGAGGCCGATCAGACTGCCGACCTCGGCGGTGAGGCTCTCCTGCCCGGGTCGATCGAGGGGCACGGCGGTGGTGAACGTGGCCCGCTGCAGGCCGTCCCGCTCGTCGGAGAGTGCCGCGGCTGCCTCCACGACCTCCCGAAGCAGGCCGAGCCGGCCGTGACGGGCGAGGATGTGGAGGCTGTGGAGCGTCGTGGGAAGGACCTTGCCGGCGCAGATCTTGTCGATCATCGCCGACTTCTCCTCCGCGGTGATCCTGGGCGATGCGAATACCGCCGCGGCGGTCGGCACCTTCGCCAGAACGTCCCGCACCATCGATCCGAGTTCGGCGAGCACCTCGCTGCGGCAGCCCGCGGTGTCGGCCGCGTCGACGATCGCCTGAGCATAGACCCTGGCCAAACGGGCCACGCCGGTGTCGGTCGGAAGGCTGGCGGAGTCGGTTTCGGGTGTGGCCGTTTCGGGCATGGCGAGGTGGCTGAGGCGGATGTCTGGAGGGGAAGTGCGGGTCAGTTGAGGCTGGGGCCGCCGACGCGAGGCTGCGACGCGAGGCTGGCGACGGAATCGCGGATCAGTCGGGCATGCTCGTCCTTCCCGATCTTCTCACGGAGAAACTTGCCGGCGACCTCGACGGCGAGATTTCCCGCCTTCTCCGCGATCTGGGCGAGCGCCTCGTCGCGGGCGAGGCCGATTTCCCGCTTGGCACGCCCCTGCTCCTCCTCCGCCGCCTTGCGGGCCTCGGCGACGATCGTCTGCCGGGTGGCGTCGGCGTCTCGGCGGGCCTCCTCGAGCATGCCGCGGACCTCATCCGAGGCTTCGGCGAGCCGACGCTCGTAGGAGACCAGCATCTGCTTGGCATCCTCGTTTGCCGCCTTCGTCGCTGCGATCAGGTCGGCGATGCCCTGCTCGCGGGTGTCGAGCGCCTGCATGATCGGCTTCCAGGCAAACTTCGTGAGCAGGCCCAGCAGCAGCAGAAACACCGCGGCCGACCAGATGGCGAGATCCCTGCGAAACTCGGCCGGACTCTCGAATTCCGCGGCCGTCATCCCGCTCGGCGGCTTGTGGCCGATCTCGACATGGTGTTCCGCGTGGCCATGTCCGGCATGTCCGGCTGCCTGGTCGGCCGCGACGACCGTCACGGTGCCGGCCGGCAGGATGAGCGTCAGGAGAACGAGCGCGGTCGGGACAGCATGACGGGGGAAGATGGTCATGTCGGCATTCCTCGAAACGATGCGTGCTGAAACCGAAAACTGGAAACTGGGTGGATCGAAAGCCTGCCCGTCGCGGGGTCGGCGCGGCGGGGCCACAAGGGCCTCCGCCGCACCGGCCAGCCGGACGGTCGCCACGCTGCTACGAGCCGGCGCGGCACGATGCACGTCAGGCCTTCTGCGAGCAGATGAACAGCGCGTAGAAGGTGAAGCCCTCGATCAGAGCGGCTGCGATGATCATCGCCGTCTGGATGTTGCCGGAAACCTCGGGCTGACGGGCCATGCTCTCGTAGGCCGAAGCGGCCAACTTGCTGATGCCGAGGGCGGCTCCGATGACGACGAGGCCGACACTGAAGGCGCTCGTCAGGTCGATGAGCGAGCGGCCGGTCGCGGCGGCCTCCTGGGCGCTGGCCATGTCGGCGCCGACGAAGGTCAACGCGATGGCGGCGAGGACGGACAGCGAGCGGGCGGAAAGGATCGATCGGATCATCACGGGATCATGCTCCTTGCAATTGGGGAATCCGGAACGGTGTCCGGTATCGGGATTGGAAAACCAAACGTGAGTCGTTGAAGGGGAAGTGGATCGTTCGACAAGCTCGAGGGAACTTCAGGAACTGCGTGTTCTACGGTAATCGCGGGGAATTTGAAGACCAGTTTTGCAGGACGGGCATTTTTTCGGCCCCGGGGCCGCTGTTGGCCGCACCCGGAATGGCTCCCGGATCCGCGTGGGGGTCAGTGGTGGTGAACCGAGGCTCCGATGAACAGGGCCGAGAGGAAGGTGAAGATGTAGGCCTGCAGGAACGCGACGAACAGTTCCAGCACACTGAACAGGGTCGCACTGATCACGCTGATCCCGGTCACTGTTGCCCACATGCCGGTCGAATAGGAGGCCGCGCCGGCGATCAACCCCATGATGCCGAGCAGCACGAGGTGGCCGGCGACCATGTTGGCCAGCAGTCGGACCGCGAGGATCAGGTGCTTGATGCAGAGTCCGAGGATCTCGATCAGGAAAATCAGGATTTTGAGCGGGCTGAGAAAGACCGGCAGGTCCATCGACGGCACTTGATTGAAGAAGAAACCGAGGAATCCGAATTTCCACATTCCGGCCAGCACGACCGAGGCGAACGCGACACCGGCCAGGGCCAGCGTGACCGAGAAAGACGCCGTCGGCGATCCGGCCCAGGGCACCATGCCGAACAGGTTGCAGCCGAGCACGAAGAAGAACAGCGTCCAGAGGAGCGGCACGTAGGCATCCCCCTCGTGGACCGGCAGGGCATGGGCCGCGGCATGGCCGTGGCCTCCATGCCCGGGGTGCCCTTCGTCGTGGGCATGGTCGTGGGCGTGCGGATCGTCGATCGCGGGACGGGCGATCTGGTCGCGGATGAAGACAAGCATCGACTCGAAGAGGTTGAGCATCCGGCCCCTCGGGGCACCGCCCGAGCGGAGCCGTGCGGCGACCCAGGTGAAGATCAAGAACAGGGCCGCCGCCACGATCAATTCGAGAATCATGTACTTGGAGATACCGAACCCCGACTTGACCGAGTAGAGGCTCTCCAGTTCCGCGAACGGCTGCGGAATCAGGATCTTTCCGTCCATCGCGGAGTTGAACTCCCGCACGTCGCCGACCTCGGGGTGGGCGGTTCGCAAAAATGCCGGCACGTCGTCGAGGGTCTTCCAGCCCTGCCGCCACATGGCCTTGGGCACCTCGAAGAAATAGCAGTCCTTGAGGTGGTAGATGGGATTGGCCGACATGGGATCACCTCTTGAGCGAAAGCGGAGCCTGCGGAGCCATCATGATGTTCAGAACGATGTCGGTGGCAAGGAGGGTCAGGTAAAAAGCGACCAGCAGCCCACCGGCACCCGCCGAAAGCAGCCCCTTTCCCCCGCTGTTGAGCCAGCCGAGGGCCACCAGCGGGGCGACGATCCGCAGCGTCACGGCCCCCAGATTCGCGGCCACGGCGAGGGCCGGATCCCGCGGCGCGAGGCGGGCCACCAGCCAGCCTGCCGCCGCCGCGAAGAGGCTCACCCCCGCCGCGAACGCCACGGCCTCCGGCCAACGCGGACCGCCGCCGATGGCGAGGGCGATTGCGATCGCCGCCAGGAGCACCCCGACGAGCGTGCCGGCACCGATCCAGGTGCCCCGGCGTCGGTCTCGGTCCGGCTGTTCGATGGAGGAATGCTGGGCCAATGGTCAGGATCCGGTGGGGTCCGGTGGTCTCCGGTGGTCTTCGGGGCCCGGTACCGTGCCATGAAGGTCTGGCGGGCGCCAAGTCTGATCGGATTCACGGTTCCTGGTCCTGCGGTCATTCCGGCGGTGCCGCGACTGGCGGCCGAGTTCCACGAGCCAGAAGATCGCGGTCGAGAACCCGATCACGAGGCCGGCAGGGCCGAGCACTCCCGTCCCGAGTCGGACGTCGAGCCAGTTGCCCGCCACGCCCGGGAGAAACATCGTCAGTCCGATCGCCATGACGCGGGATGCCCAGATCATCGCTTCGCCGATCGGTGAGGTTTCGGGAGTCTGCGTCATGGGGGGCAGAGTAGCAGGCTGCAGGGGAGCCGATCGACATGCCGCCCGTCCAACGCGGCCGGATCGTCGGTATGATCAGGATGCATCGCCACTGGAGGAGAGGTTCGAGGATGTCGCAGCGGAAACAGCGTCGCCGTCGCCGCCACCGGCGGCCCTACCAGAACCAGAATGGGGCAGAGGTCGGCCCGGCGGCCGGGATCCAGACGCTGGCCACTGCCGACGACCCGAGGAATGGGGCCGACGCCACAGGCCGTCCGGCTGTTCTGCGGATGCTCTGCTGCGACGGGACCCAGGTCGACGAGACGACGGTCATCCGTCCAGAGCAGTTGACGGTCGCCAGGGAGAAGTGGCCGGTCGTCTGGATCGACATCGAGGGCCTCGATGATGAGGCCACGAACCGCCTGATCGGCGACGTGTTCGAGATCGAGGAACTCGCCCTCGAGGACGCCGTCACGCCGGACGAGCGGCCGAAGGTGGAGGTATTTGGTCACCAGGTGCTGGTGGCGGCCCGCACCGTGCGGTTCGACGGCGATGCGATCGTCACCGATCCGGTCTGCATCTTCCTCGGCGACCGCTATCTGATCACGTTTCGCGAACGTCTCGCCCGCGATCCCTTCGAACTCGTCCGCGACCGGATTCGCCACGGCCGCACCCGCATCGGCCACGAGGGTTGCGATGCGCTCTGCGCGTTTCTGCTCGACGTGCTGATCGACGGCTACTTTCCGGTGCTGGAGCGGTTTGGCGACCGGCTCGAATCGCTCGAGGAGGAGGCCCTCGATCGGCCCTCGCGGGATTCTCTGGTCGGGATCCACGACGTGCGGAACGACCTGATGACGCTGCGGCGGGCGCTCTGGCCGACCCGGGACCTGCTCCACGCCCTCGGCCGGGAACCCACCCCGCTGGTCGGCGACCATGCCCGGGCCCACTTCCGCGACTCCTACGACCACACCATGGAACTGCTCGATCTGATGGAGAGTTATCGGGAGATCGGCAGCGACCTCCGGGACATCTACCTCGCGAGTCTCAACAACCGGATGAACGACGTGATGAAACTCCTCACCGTCATCGCCACGATCTTCATGCCGCTGACCTTCATCACCGGCTACTACGGGATGAACTTCGACACGAAATCCCCCTGGAACATGCCCCTGCTGAGCTATCGCTATGGCGCGATCGTCGCCGCCGGCATCATGCTGATGACGGTCTCGGGAATGGTGATGTTCTTCTGGCGCAAGGGCTGGCTGAAACGCTGGCACTGAGGTCACGCAAACACACGGCATCATGCCGTTGTTTGCTTGGCCGGCTCCGCCGGCTGGCACTTACCCGGCCCTCCGGGCCTGGCGCGGGGTGGTAGTGCTTGGCGATGACAGGCTTCAGCCTGTCATCGCCGACCGGGGGGCTCGGCTCGGCCGAGGAGGAAGCAGGTTCGCATCGTCCCCTTGCCCTTGATCGCGATCTCGCCGCGATCGGCGAAACGGAATTCGGGCTCGAGCAGGCCGCGGGTCGTCTGCGTGACGTGGATCCGGGAAGGCTCGCCGTGCGACTCCATCCGGCTGGCAAGGTTCACCGTGTCGCCCCAGAGGTCGTAGGAGAACTTGTGGCGGCCGATCACGCCCGCGGCCACCGGCCCGGAGTGGATGCCGATCCGCACCTCCATCGACAGGCCGCGGATCCGCATCACTTCACGAAACTCCTCCAGCATTCCCAGGGCCATCGAGGCCACGGCGACGGCATGATCCGCCCGGGGCACTGGCAGGCCCGCCACGGCCATGTAAGCATCGCCGATCGTCTTGATCTTCTCGACACCGTGGGCCTCGGCGAGGTGATCGAAGGTCGAGAAGATTTCGTCGAGCAGGCCGACGACCTGGCGGGCGTCGATCCGCTGGGAAAACTCCGTGAAGCCGGAGAGGTCAGCGAACAGCACGGTGACGCTCTCGAAACTTTCCGCGATCGAACTGTCGCCGTCCTTGAGCCTGTCGGCAATCGTCTTCGGGAGAATATTGAGCAGCAGTCGCTCCGACTTCTCCCGCTCCCGCTCGAGGTCGGCCAGCGATTGTTCCAGGGCGGCGAAGGCGGCGTTGCGTTCCAGCAGCCTCCCATAGGCGTCGGAATGCACGCGGATCCGGGCGATCAGTTCGATCTGGTCGGGAAGCTTCACGAGATAGTCGTTGGCCCCGGCGTCGAGCAGCTGGGCCTTGACGACCGCCTCGTCCCGCCCGGAGAGGACGATGATCGGAACCTGGGCGGTGCCGGGCAACGCCCGAAAGCGGCGCACCATGTCGAGGCCGTTGATCCCCGGCATCACCAGGTCCTGCAGAATCACGGTGGGGGCGAAGCTTGCGGCCACTGCGATCGACTGCTCCGCATCGCGGCAGAACTCGAAGCGGATGTCGGGCTCGTCCGCGAGCATCCGCCGAACCGCCTCGCCGATCATCGGCTGATCGTCGACGAGCAGCACCCTGTGCGGCAGAGGATCGATGGATACAGCTTCATGCATGGGAAGAAGCCGCGGCCCAAAAGCCTGTTTCGCGTCGACGCTTCCCCGGCAAGCCCACCGGCGCGTGAGGTTCGGAGGAGGAGCCTTGGGTTTGCGAGGCAAGCCCACCGGCGCGTGAGGTTCGGAGGGCGAACCACTCGTTTTGCACGGCAAGCCCACCGGCGCGTGAGGTTCGGAGGGCGAACCACTCGTTTTGCACGGCAAGCCCACCGGCGCGTGAGGTTAAAAACTGGGGAACTAGGATTCGAACCTAGACTAACTGGTTCAGAGCCAGTCGTGCTACCGTTACACCATTCCCCAATGGGTCCCCAATGGGACTTCCGCCCGCAGGCTGTCCGACGATGTCGGCCCGGCTGCCGCAGCGGTCCTGCGGCAGGGGCCGCCGCCGGCCAGCGTCGCAAGGAATCTTCAGGAGCGGGTATGCTTCGGAAGTTGGATTTCGGAGCGTACCTGCAGAATGGCTGCAAGGCAATTCCGATGTTCCTTTCTCCGGTCTCGGGCACTGCCGGGCCGGGGCGGCTGTGGCGAGGATTTCGTGCCCAATCGAACGCTCGAACTACAGACCGGTCCGCACAAGGGGGAGCGATACAGGCTCGTCAAGGATCGGACGGTGATCGGCCGGCATCCGGCCTGCGAGATCGTCCTCGATGCGTCAGCCGTCAGCCGTCAGCATGCGGTCCTGACCCGGCAGGGGAGCGAGACGGTCGTCGAGGATCTCCGCAGCCGAAACGGCACCTTCGTCAACGGCCAGCAGCTGATCGGCAAGCGGGTGCTGTTCGATGGCGACGAGCTCATGATCTGCGACCAGAAGCTGGTGTTTTGGAGCAACTCGCCACCCTCGGCCGATCGGGTCGAAATCGGTGCGGAAACAGGCCTTCTCCAGGGGTTCGAGGAGTCGGACGCCTCTGACTCGAAGATCATCTCCCACGTCGAACTTCCGCGACACACTCTCGATGAGGCGGCCGGCCCCGATGCCTCGGCCCGGCTGCGGGCGATTCTCGGACTCAATCGTGCCATCGGTGCATCGCTCTCGCTCGACGAGGTGCTGCCGCGGCTGCTTGATGGCATGTTCGACATTTTCCCGCAGGCCGACAGGGGGTTCGTGCTGCTCGTCGACCCGACCTCGAAGCGGCTCGTGCTCCGGGCCCGGAAGCTCAAGGGGCCGCCCGAGCCGGGACCCCTCCGGCTCAGCCTCTCCCTGATGGATGGCGTGGTTCGAAGCCGTCGGGCGATCCTCTCGGCCGACGTCTCATCCGACAGTCGGTTCAGCGCCAACCAGAGCGTGGTCGACTGCCGCATCAGGTCGGTGATGTGTGTGCCCGTGGTCGGCGCGGCGGGGCAGTCGATCGGGGTGCTGCAGATCGATTCCAGCGACGCTCGACAGGAGTTTCGCAAGGAGGATCTGGCCATGCTGGCCGGCATCGCAGGCCAGGCGGCCCAGGCCATCGAGCAGGCCCTGGCCTATGACGAGCGGATCGGCCAGGAACAGCTGAAGCGGGATCTCGAACTCGCCCACCGCGTGCAGCAGGGGCTGCTCCCCTCGCGGCCGCCGCGGATCGAGGGCTACAACGTCTTTGATTTCTACGAGCCGGCGCAGCAGATCGGAGGCGACTTCTTCGGCTACGTGCCGTTGCCCGACGGCCGGATGGCCGTGGTGCTGGCCGACGTCTCGGGCAAGGGCGTCTCGGCGGCTCTCGTGATGGCGACCCTGTCCGCCGACGTCCGCTACTGCCTCGCGATGGAGCCGAACGTCGCCGATGCCGTCGCCAGGATCAACAACAGTTTCTGTCGTGGCGGCTGGGACGATCGCTTCGCGACGCTCGTCGTGGCCGTGCTCGACCCGCGTGTGCACCGGGTCACGATCGTGAACGCCGGCCATCTTCCGGTGATGCTTCGGGATGCCGGCGGCGAGGTGCGGCCGCTCGGGATGGAGGAGACCGGCCTGCCGCTGGGGGTCGAGCCTGATCAGACCTATGCCGCGATCGATGTCGAGATCGCCCCTGGGGCGAGCATCTCGCTCTTCACAGACGGCATCAGCGAGGCGATGGACCACGAGCAGCGGACCTACGGGCTCGAGCGACTTTCCCGTGTTCTGGCCGGGCCGGCAAAGAATGCCGAGGAGGCAGGACGGCGAATTCTGGGTGACGTGGAGCGGCATGCGGCGGGGCAGAACCGCAGCGACGACATGTGCCTCGTCTGTGTGGGGAGGTCGGCCGAGAGATCGTCGCCGGCATAGTCAGCCCAGAGACCGAGTCCCGTCCCGAATCCTGCACCGCTGCACACCGGGAGCCGGAAGGGCCGATACCACCTCTCGAGCGGCCGAGTCGATCCGGCTGCCGGGCAGACAGAACATCTGAAACATCTTGGGAGACCGTGCGATGAGTTTCTTTCAGTGGCTGCGGGAAGGGGTTCGGCAGGCGGTTGTGCTCGGCCTGGCAGACGCGGTCGAGGATGTCGGCACGCGGACCCGCGAGGAGGATCTTGGGCCCGCTCTCGCCCAGTCGCTCCGCGAGCGGCTGACGGTGCACGTCGAGCCGAAGGAAACGGCGGTGATCGAATCGACCGCGGCCAGTGGCGGTCGTCGCAGGCTCGGCCGCTCCTTCGAAGCCGCCCGCGACACGCTTCGCAAGGCGGCCTGACCACGGGGTTCGTCGGCATTCCGACCGGTCCACTACCGGAGGGTATGGGCGACCTTCGACTGCCCCGCAGGCGACAGGCTGGGAACGTCGATCTGCGGCAGTTTGCCGATCGCGGCCCGCAGTTCCCGTTCCCAGCTCGAACGGACCTCCACGAGGTCGGGGTCGGTGGCATCGAGTCGTCTGTAGCGGGTGACGGCGAGGTCGTCGTTGGCGTAGACCAGAAGATCGATCGGTGGGCCGACGGCCACGTTCGACCGCATGGTTGAATCGATCGAGATGATCGCGTATTTCACCGCCTGTTCCAGCGTGGTCGTGCCGAAGCGGATGCCCCGATCGAGAATCGGCCTGCCATACTTTGCCTCGCCGATCTGCAGGAATGGGGAGAGCCGAGTGCAGCGAAGCGGATTGCCCTGGGCGTAGACCAGATAGAGCTGCGGGGCCTCGCCGCGAATCTGTCCGCCCACGAGCAGATTCACCGAAAAGGCGACGTGGTCCCGCTCCATGTATTCCCGGTCGAGTGCGGTCACCTCGCGAACGTGCCCGCCGACGCAACGCACCGCGTCGTAGAAGGTCGCTGCCTTGACGATGCCCTCGCCGGCGTGAAACTCCTGCTCGAGCCGGGTCATTACGGATTGCGTGAGGGACAGGCTGCCGCTCGAGAGGATCGTGAGCATCCGGTCGCCCGGAACCACGAAATTGTGCATTTTCCGGCAGATCTCCACCTGATCGATGCCCGAGTTGGTCCGGGAATCGGATGCCATCACGAGGCCTTCGTGGGTGCGGATTCCGACGCAATAGGTCATGCTTTCCTCGGGCGTGTTCGATAGTGGCGCGGAAGTTGCAGTTGGATACAGCTGCGGTTGATCGTCGGTCCCCGAGTATAGGGTCCGGCCAATCATGCACTGAAAAATGCCGCGGCGGGGGAATGCCCAAAGGGGCGAGTGCCCTGCGTCCGGGCAATCGCTGCCCGGTTTGGCGGCAGTGGCGCCGGCGGGTTCGGAACCTGAGCGATTCATATTGGAATGAGAATGCCGGTGTCAATGAACCAGGATCCACCGTCAGCGGGGCTGGATGAGCATCTGCTCACGGCCTACGAACTGGGTGCCGCATACGACGAGATGGTCGATGCGGGCGGCCGCCCCCGGCCGCACTATCAGCCGCTCTACGAACGGCTCCGTCAGGCGACGTCGGACGACTTCCGCCGTCGCAAGGCGATGACCGACCTCTCGATGCGGCAGGACGGCGTCGGCTTCACCGTCTACCGGGCCGACGAGGGGATCGAACGAGTCTGGCCGATGGATCCCGTGCCGCGGATCATTCCGGCGGCGGAGTGGCGGCAGATTGAAGCCGGGCTCAGCCAGCGGATCAACGCGATCAATCTGTTCCTCTGGGACGTCTACCACGAACAGCACATCCTCCGAGACGGCGTCGTGCCGGCCCGGCTCGTGCTCCAGGGGGGCTATTTCCGACGCGAGTTCGTCGGCGTCAACGTGCCCCGACGGATCTACGTGCACATCTGCGGCACCGACCTGATTCGGGCCGCCGACGGCGAGTATCTGGTGCTCGAGGACAATGCCCGCACCCCGTCCGGGGTGAGCTACATGCTCCAGAACCGGCAGGTCATCAAGCGGGTCTTCCCCTCGCTGTTCAACGACTACGACGTGCTGCCCAACGACGACTATCCGGCCGCCCTGCTCGACGTGCTCCAGTACATCGCGCCCGAATCGGCATCGCAGCCGACCGCCGTGCTGCTCAGCCCGGGGATGTACAACTCCGCCTACTTCGAGCACAGCTTCCTCGCCCAGCGGATGGGCATCGAACTCGTCGAGGGACGGGACCTGCTGGTCGACGGCAATCGCGTCTTCATGCGGACCACCCGCGGGCTGCAGAAGGTGGACGTCATCTACCGGCGGATCGACGACGATTTCCTCGACCCGCTCACGTTTCGTCCCGACAGCGCCCTCGGCGTGCCGGGGCTGGTCAACGCCTACCGGGCGGGAACGGTGGCCCTGGCCAACAGCATCGGCACCGGCATCGCCGACGACAAGGGAGTCTATCCCTTCGTCCCCGAGATGATTCGCTACTACCTCAAGGAGGAGCCGCTGCTCAACAACGTGGAGACGTTTCGGCCAGAGGTTCCCTCGCACCGCAGCCACGTCCTCGCCAATCTCGAGTCGCTCGTCGTCAAGCGGGTCAACGAGTCGGGCGGATATGGGATGCTCATCGGTCCTGCCTCGACCCGCGAGCAGCGGGAGGAATTCCGGGCCCTGATCCAGGCCAGCCCGCGGGACTTCATCGCCCAGCCGACGATCCAGCTCTCGACGCACCCGACCTTCGTCGACGGCAGGCTCGAGGGCCGGCACGTCGATCTCCGCCCCTTCGTGCTCTGCGGCGAGAGGATCACCGTCACGCCCGGCGGGCTGACCCGGGTGGCGCTGCCGAAAGGCAGCCTGGTGGTCAACAGCTCCCAGGGTGGCGGCAGCAAGGACACCTGGATCCTCGCCGACAGCCAGAGGATGTGAGGCAGCGCATGTTGAGCCGTGTCGCCGACGCGATGTTCTGGATGAGCCGCTATCTCGAGCGGGCCGAGTATCTCGCCCGGGCGGTCGACGTCACCTTCCAACTCGATCTCGACCTCCACGGCGTGCTCGCCAATCCGGTGGAGCTGGAATGGAACGCCCTGCTCAGCCGGCTGCGGCAGCAGCCGCCGCAGCTGCGGGATTCGGAGCATCCGGTGCTGGCCGTGCAGCGCTGGCTGCTGGTCGATTCGGCGAACGCCGGCAGCGTGATCGCCTCCGTCAACCGCTCCCGAAACAATGCCCGCAGCATCCGCGGCTCGATCAGCCCGGCCATGTGGCGGGAGCTCAACAAGCTCCACTGGCGGCTCTCCGACGCCGCCCTGAGGGCCCGGGTGGCCGAATCGCCCCACGATTTCTGCGACGAGACGAGGATCGGCGTGCTCCTGTTCCACGGCGTCTGCGAGGCGACGCTGACGCACGATGAGGGCTGGCACTTCATCCAGCTCGGTCGCTATCTGGAGCGGGCCGAGCAGGTGCTCCGGATCCTCGACTCGAAATTCGGCCTGCTGGAGCGGGGCGAGGCGGCCGACCTGCCGATCAGCAATCTGCAGTGGGGCGCGGTGCTCAAGAACTGCGCCGCCTACGAGGCCTATCAGCGGCTCTACATCAGCCGTGTCGAGCCCGAGCGGGTGGTGGAGTTCCTGCTCGTGAATCCCGATTTCCCCCATTCGGTCCGGTTCTGCCTGACCAGAGTCATGGACTCGCTCACCGAGATCAGCGGCCGGCTTCCCGACCGCCGCGACGATGAACTCGTCAAGACGGTCGGCAGGCTGCTCTCGGACCTCGTCTACCTCGACTGTGGAACCCTCGACGGCGAGCGGCTCCACGGCTTCCTCGGTGATGCCCTTCTCCGCTGCTGGCGAACCGGCAGCCTGCTGCAGCAGCAATATTCGCTTCAATGACCGAAACCCATCCCGCCCGGGAGTGGCCATGATCCTGGAAATCCAGCACGAGACGGCGATCGAATACTCCCAGCCGGTGACCGAGTGGCTCTGCGAACTGCGGATGGAGCCCGTCAGCGACGCCGCCCAGCGGTGCCACTCGTTCCAGATCAGCCTCGGACGACCGGCCAGCATCGCCAGCTACGTCGACGGCTTCGGCAACCGCGTCCACCACTTCAATCTTCTCCGCCCGCCGACGACCCTGCGGATCCTGGCCGCCAGCGTCGTGGAGACCGATCAGGGGGGCGTCGGGCCGATCGCCAGCCAGGTGGTGTTTCCCGAAGCTGAACCGGCCGAGGAATGGCAGCTCCCGCTGGAGGTCGTCGACTACCTGCCGCTCCGCGGCCCGGTTCGAACCTCCCCCCTGCTCGATCCCCTGCTCGCCCAGCTTCGGCCGCTGCCTCGGATGCGGGTCGGCATCTGGGTCTGCCAGGTCGCGGAGCACATCCGCGGCCGGTTCGAGTATGCCCGCGACGTGACCGACGCCACCTCGCCCATCGACCATCTGCTCCAGCACGGCAAGGGCGTCTGCCAGGACTTCACCCACCTGATGATCGCCGTCCTACGATCGTTCGGCGTGCCCGCCCGGTACGTCAGCGGCTACATCCATCGACCCAACAAGGAGTCGCAGAGCCATGCCTGGTGCGAGGTCTGGCTGCCGGACGTGGGCTGGACCGGATTCGACCCGACGAACGGCTGCCCCGTGAACCACGACTTCGTGAAAACCGCCGTCGGGCGTGACTTCAGCGACGTGCCGCCGAACAAGGGCACCTACCGGGGGGCCGGCGACGAGAAGATCGAGGTTCGGGTGGCCACACGAACCCTCGATCGGCTCCCCTCGCTCGCCTGGCACGATCAATTGGCTCCGCTCGACGTGCCCTCCCACTCGGTGCTGAGAACGGCCCCGGTCTACGCTGACGACGCCGATCTCCAGCAGCAGTGACGGTGGGGATGAGCGACCGCGGCGGGCCTGCCGCGACGGCGGCCCGAACGGCTCACGATCGCTTCGGTCTGGGGATCCGTCCGGCCGGGCCGCCGCCCTTGCCGCCGCCCCGGCCCCGGGGGCCCCTGCCAATCCGGCTCCCTGTCCGGCCCCCGGTCCCGCGGCCGCCGGTCCGAAGCTCGGCGATCCGGTCGCGGATGGCGGCGGCCCGCTCGAAGTCGAGGTCGGCCGCGGCCTGCATCATGTCGGATTCGAGCTGCTCGATGAGCTCGGTCTGACGCCGCTGCTCCTCCTCGCCCTGTCCCACCGCCTCGAAGGCCATCGCGCGGGAGGCCGATTCCGCCTCGATGCCCGCCCGGATCTCCTTGCGGATCGTCTCCGGTGTGATGCCGTGCTCGAGGTTGTAGGCCTGCTGGAGCGTGCGGCGGCGGCTGGTTTCGTCGACGGCCTGCTGCATCGACTCGGTGATCGAGTCGGCATAGAGGATCACCCGGGCGTCGACGTTTCGTGCCGAACGGCCGATCGTCTGCATCAGCGACGTCTCGCTGCGGAGGAAGCCCTCCTTGTCGGCGTCGAGGATCGCGACCAGTGAGACCTCCGGAAGGTCGAGCCCCTCGCGAAGCAGGTTCACACCCACAAGCACGTCGAACTTCCCCTCGCGAAGCGACGTCAGCAGTTCGACCCGCTCGAAGGCGTCGAGCTCGCTGTGCAGCCATCGGCAGCGGACGTTCCGCTCCTGGAAGTAGCTGGTCAGATCCTCGGCCAGCTTCTTGGTGAGGGTGGTCACGAGCACCCGCTGGTTGGCGGCGACCGTCCTTTCGATTTCTCCCGAGAGGTGCTGCACCTGCTGCTTCGCGGGCACGATCTCGATCACCGGGTCGAGCAGGCCGGTGGGGCGGATGACCTGTTCGACCACCTCGCCACCGGTGCGTTCGAGCTCCCAGACCCCGGGAGTGGCCGAGACGTAGACCGTCTGATGGAGCCGCTTCTCCCACTCCTCGAACTTGAGCGGCCGGTTGTCGAGGGCGCTCGGCAGCCGGAATCCGTGGTCGACCAGCGTCATCTTCCGGCTGCGGTCTCCGGCGTACATGCCGCGGACCTGCGGCACGGTGACGTGCGACTCGTCCACGAAGAAAAGAAAGTCGTCGGGGAAGTAGTTGAACAGCGTCCCCGGCGTGCTGCCGGCCGGGCGGCCGCTGAGCGGCCGCGAATAGTTCTCGATGCCGGGGCAGAAGCCCGCTTCGAGCAGCATCTCGATGTCGAAACGGGTCCGGGCGCTCAGCCGCTGTGCCTCGAGCAGCTTGCCCTGGCTCTTGAGTTCCTCCAGCCGGGCCTCGAGCTCGGCCTTGATCGTCGACACCGCCGCCCGGATCCGGTCCTCGGGCATGACGAAGTGCCGCGCCGGATAGAAGTACATCTCGTCCTTCTTTGCGGCCACCTCTCCGCTGGTGGGATGAATGACGGCGATCGCCTCGACGGTGTCGCCCCAGAACTCCACCCGCGAGGCGAGGTCGTCGTAGGGGGGCCAGATGTCGATCGAGTCGCCGCGGACCCGGAACTTCCCCCTGTCGAGGGCCAGGTCGCTGCGCTCGTAGTGGATCGAGACGAGCCGCTCCAGCAGCTGGTCGCGGGTGAGCTGCATTCCGCTGGCGAGCCGCACCACCATCGCCCGGTAGTCATCGGGCGAGCCGAGGCCGTAGATGCACGACACGCTCGCGACCACGATCACGTCCCGGCGGCTGACCAGGGCGCTCGTCGCCGCCAGCCGCAGCCGATCGATCTCCTTGTTGATCGCGGCATCCTTCTCGATGTAGATGTCCCGCTGGGGGATGTAGGCCTCGGGCTGGTAGTAGTCGTAGTAGCTGACGAAGTAGTGGACCGCGTTGTGTGGGAAGAAGTCGCGGAACTCGGCATAGAGCTGGGCCGCGAGGGTCTTGTTGTGGGAGAGCACGAGCGTGGGCCGACCGATTCGGGCGATCACGTTGGCCATCGTGAACGTCTTGCCGGAGCCGGTCACGCCCATCAGCACCTGGGATGCCCTGCCCTCGCCGATGCCGCGGACCAGCGACTCGATCGCGGCGGGCTGGTCGCCCGCCGGCCGGTATGGGCTCACGAGCTCGAAGACGTTTGGGTCGGAGGACATACAGGGTCAGGGGCGGGCGGGCGGCGAAACGATCGGCCGCAGGTGGGGGCGGATCCGGGCCAGCGTCGCATCTCCGATCCCCGGCACGTCGAGGAGCGACTCGACGGAGCGGAACCGGCCCTGGCTCGTGCGGTGATCGACGATCCGCTCTGCCGTCGCCGGCCCCAGGCCGGGGAGCTGTGCGATCTCGATCGCATCGGCCTCGTTGATGTCGAGAGTGAACTGCGGGCTGGCTGTGGGCGGGGCGTCGTGGTCGGCGAGGCCGCCGGAGAAGCCTCCGGATGCGGCCAGCCATGCCACCGCCGACAGCAGGCAGGCTGCCGCGGCCGCCGCGATCAGCGGCTGCAGTCGGGCTGGGATGAGGGCCGCGGTCGGAGCCCGATTCGGGGCCATCGGCAGGCCGTCGTTGCCGTCGCTGGTGGTCATGATCGTGATGGTTTCCAGGTGACGCCGTCCCTGTAGGATAGGCGAGCCCCGAGTTTGCTGCCGCCCCGTTCCACCCGAGCCGCCACGATGCCCTCCGACCACGTCCGCCAGGCGATTCCAGAATTTCGACAGTCGGTCTGGGATCCCTGGCTGGCAGGGCATGTCGAGAGGCTGGCCCGGGAGTGGCTGGCGGAGGATCTCGGAAACGAGTGCGACTGGACGAGCCTCTGCACGGTCGAGCCGGACGCGACGGCCGAACTCGACGTCGTGGCCCGACGGCCCGGCGTCGCGGCCGGGCTCGGCGCGGCGGCGGTCGTGGCCCGGGTCGTCGACGACCAGCTGCAGTGGCATGGACTGGTGGCCGATGGCGGGATCGTCGAGGCGGGGGCGGTCCTGGCCCGGATTTCGGGCTCGACCAGGAGCCTGCTCGCCGCCGAGCGGACGATCCTCAACCTGATCGGCCGCATGTCGGGCGTGGCGACGGCGACGCGGCGGCTCGTCGATGCCGTTTCCGGAACCCACTGCCGGATCTACGACACCCGCAAAACGGTGCCCGGCTGGCGACTGCTCGACAAACTGGCCACCCGGCTCGGCGGCGGCTGGAATCACCGCATGGGGCTCTACGACGGGATCCTGATCAAGGACAACCATCTGGCGGCTCTGGCGGCGAAGGCGATCGGCCCGGCGGAGGCGGTGGAAAGGGCCCGTCGGCTGCTCGCTGAGACGTTTCCCCCGGATCGTAGCCAGTCGATGGTGGTCGAAATCGAGGTCGATTCGCTGGCCCAGTACGAACATGCCCTGGCCGCCCGCCCCGACCTCATCCTGCTCGACAACATGCCGCCGGACTCCCTGCGGCAGGCCGTTTCGATCCGGGATCGCAGCGGAACGGGCCTCGTTTTGGAGGCATCCGGAGGCATCCGGCCGGAAACCGTCCGGACGGTGGCGGAAACCGGCGTCGATCGGGTCAGCACCGGCTGGCCGACCCACGATTCCGCCTGGCTGGACGTGGCTCTGGACTGGTCGGGAGCCGACCCAAAAAATTTTTCGACCGGAAACTTGACGAGCTCCGCAAGGCCTGGCTAGTATTCAAGAGTCGCCGGGAGGGTATCCCGGGATTTCTCGAAATAGGCAGTCCGCTCGTGAGTTCCTCAGACCGCGTCCGACCCGGTTTCCGGGTACGTGGTCGAAGTTGAGCCGAGTTCTCCGGACAGCCTTCTGTCGATTTCGTTTTCTGTTTCGTCGTTTTCTCCCGTTCCTGTCCCTGCTCTCTTCGCGCCATCGTGCCCTTGTTGTCAGGTTTTCGACCTGACTCTCCGCCGGTCGGGCTCGCCATGAGGAACTCTCTGGCAATGCCCCGAACCAGCCATGCACACGATCGCCAGCAAGTTCTTCCATTTGCACTCGAATCTCTCGGGTCGCAGGTCTTCCGGTCTTCGCCGCCTTGCCCTGCTCGCAGCAGGCCTCGCCGTGGCGTTCGCGAATGCCGCAACCGGGCCGCTCGCCATGGCCGAGACGATCAACGCGGAGCGATTTCGCCTCGAGATCGCCACGAATCTCACCTGGCTCGACAATCGGAACGATCCGGTGGTGAACACGCTCAGCGCCCAGCAAAACTACTTCGACCGACTGGTGGCCGAGGCGAATCCTTTCCTGCGAATCACCAATCTCTCCGAGAGCGACAGCCTCGTCGGCGCCAACCTCGACCTCTCGACCTCGGACGCCCGCATCTCCGACGTCGAGTGGGTGGAAACGCCCGGTTCCGCGAACTGGAAGTGGGATGAGAGCAGCCTCGTCTGCCAGCTCCAGTTCAACGACGCCGTTCTCCCCGGGAAGTCGGCGAGCATGCGGCTGTTCACCTCGGCCCGGGCGGACGGCTACACGTTGAATCAGAACCTGTTCCAGCCTCTCGGTGGCCTGTCTGCAAACAACAAGCAATACGGCACGGTCACGCTGCTCGTCGGGCAGGAACTGTTGAGTCAGGAGGTGCAGTTCACCCGCTCGGGCGACCCTGTCGGCGTCTCGCTCCTCGAACCCGCTCCCACCTACAACCTGGCCACGATCCCGCGGGTGCCGATCTATGCAGGGGGCCGGGAGATTGGGTTCCAGACGGCGGCTGCCATTCAGCCCGTGCCGGAGCCGGCTGGAATTGTCTCCGTCGTGGCGGCCGGGGTGGCCCTCGCTGCCTTCCGGATTGGGGGTCGGCGCAAGACGGGCAAGGTTTGACGGTTTTGCTGGATCTGACGGACATCGACCGCCGATATGGCTGGCATGTTCGGTTTTGCATCCAGCCTCTGCCAGTCCTTCCAGACGCTCCGCCGTGGCTCCGCCAAGGCGGCGATGCTCGGGTTCGTGATCCTCTCGGCAGGGACGCTGCGGGCCAGTGCGGCCGGCAACGAACAGATCCAGCCAGCGGACCAGTCGATCCTGATCGAGGAACAAAGCTCCACAGCGATTGCCTTTGCTGACGGGGTGAATGGTTCTTTCGTCGAGGAGATCGACGCCGAATCATCCGCTTCTGCGGGCGGCGGCGAAGAGCGGTCCTGGTTCCTGGTTCGGGACCGTCTGACGGTCGGAGCAGAGTACCTCCTGCTGCGGCCGACGTTCAGCAATGCGACTGCCGTCTACCAGTCGACGATCTCGGGCGGCAGCGCGCTTGCCAACACCGCACTGAACTACGACTTCGGCTATGCGAGCGGCGTGCGGGGCTTCATCGGCTATCGCCTGACTGAAGACTGGATGCTTCGGTTCGGCTATCTGACGATCGACGCCTCGTCGCCCACGGTCGTCGGTGTCTGCAACGCACCTCTCAGCAGCGGGAACGGCACGGCGTTTTTCGGACCCTACAACACCTCCGCCGCCGTGGCAGGACAGTCGATCCGGGCCACCGCAGGGGCACAGCTCGACGTCTACGACCTCGAAATCGCCGGCCGGATCTGTCCCGATCGCTGCGGTCCTGCCAACGGAGGCTCTCGCTGGGAGGGCGCCACTGCGGTCGGCCTGCGGTTCGCCGATGTCGGCGTCTCGACGAACGTGTTCAACGACCAGTCGGCCCTCGGCCAGCAGAACACGATCTTTCTGACGACCACCAGGACATTTTCCGGGATCGGGCCCAGGCTGGCGCTTCAGGGACGGCGCTATCTTGGGGCCGACGCCCGTTGGAGCGTGTTCGGTTCCGGGGCCGCCGCCCTGCTCGTCGGCGGTGTGCAGAACGTCGATGCCCGGTCGAACACTCAGGATGGGCTGACCAACCTGCAGACCCAGAACGCCGGCGGGAATCTCGTGATTCCGAATTTCGACATCACCGTCGGGGCGACATGGCAGATGGGCCAGCGAACCTCGTTCTCGGCCGGCTGGATGCTGATGTACTGGGGACAGCTCGGCTATTCAGAAACGATCCCGACAGCCGTCGCGAGCGTCGGCCCGGATCGGGTTCCCCTGACCAGTTCGAGCCTCAGTTACGACGGTGCTTTCTTCAGGCTGACGCACAACTTTTGAAGTCAGTGAGTCCGCTCCCGACGGATGCCTTCGCCACTCTTGCGGCGAGAAAGGGACGGATGGCGAGAGCGGGCCGGCAACTAGACGCCCAGCAGGCGGTTGCGCTTGGTTCGACGCTCGGCCCGCAGCCGGGCACGACGCTTGGTTTCGCTCGGCTTCTCGAAGAACTCGCGGCGACGCATCTCCTTCTTGATGCCGCTCCGCTCGACCAACTTGCGGAAGCGGCGGACCGCCTCCTGGATGCTTTCCCTCTCGCGAACCGTGAGCTTGACCATACCGTTCCTGAAGCCGTGAAAACGAACCAATGAAATTTCCGACCAGAGAGGGAGAATACCGGCTCCGGGGCCTGCCGTCCATGCCTCGAGGTCGCAGGCTTGCTGCGGCAGAAACAGCGGCCGATCTCCCGTCCGGGGCGTTTGCCGGGATTCGCCCCAGCCCTCACAATGGGCGACCTCCGCGGCCCCGAATCGTCCAGGATCGCTGATTCATGCAGCCGAGCTCAATTCCCAACGACATCCTCGACCGCACCCTCTGGTCGCTGACCGGCTGGACCGACGTCGATGCGTCCCGCGAGGTGGTCCTGGCCGTCATGGCCCTGGCGATCTTTCTCGCAACGGCGCCTCGAGGCCGACGCTGGCTGGCCTGGGGGCCGATCGCCTTGCTGTTCCTCGCGCTCGGGATGCTGGGCTTCGCCTTCGTGATGCCCGTCACGGCCGGAGCCGCTCCGCCGGCCCACTACATCCTGCGATTCTTCGTGATCTCGTCGCTGCTGCAATCGCTGCTGATGGTGTTCGCGATCAGCGGCTGGGAACGGTTTGCCAGCCCGATGCCGAAAATCTTTCTCGACGTGCTCCGCTGGCTGACGTTCGCGGCCGCGCTCCTGATCGTGCTCTGGGAGGCCGGCATCAATGCCGGAGAGCTCCTCACCGGGTCGGCGCTGATCACGGCGGCCTTCGGTTTCGCCCTCAAGGACACGCTGGGGAATGTGTTCGCGGGGCTCGCGATCCATGCCGAACACCCCTTCGAGATCGGCGACTGGATCCAGTACGACACAAACCCGGCCCACATCGGCCGGGTCGTCGAGATCAACTGGCGGGCCACCAAGGTGATCACGCTCGACGAGGCCTACGTGATCATCCCCAACGGCCAGCTCGCCCAGGCCTCGATCCGCAACTTCACCAAGCCCGAGCCCTGGTCGCGGCGGTCGCTCTACGTGGTCACCCCCTACGAGGTTTCACCCCAGCGGGTGCAGGCCATCATCCTCGACGCCATCCGCGGCAGTTTCGGCGTGCTGGAAAAACCCCCCCCGTCGGTCGTGACCAACGACTTCAAGGAGCGTGGCGTGGAGCACTGGGTGCGGCTGTTCACCACCGAGTTCGACAAGCGGGACAGGGTCGACGGCATGGCCCGGGACAGGATCTGGTATGCGCTCGCCCGCAACGGCATCCAGATCCCGGTCGCCACCCAGTCGATCCGGCTCACACCCCTGCCACCGCCGCCCCCTCCGGAGCCGGTCGAGACGGTGATCGGACGGCGGGTGAAGTGTCTGGATTCGGTCGGACTCCTGGCATCGCTCGGGCCTCAGCAGGTGCGACTGCTCGCCGAGCGCAACGAAGAGCGGGTCTACGCTGCTGGAGAGCAGATCATCCGCCAGGGGGAGGATGGGCAGAGCATGTATGTCATCATGCAGGGCGAGGTCGAGGTGACGGCACGCGATGGGGATGGTTCGCCCGTGTCGTTGGGCACGCTTGGGCCGGGCGACTACTTCGGCGAAATGTCGCTCATGACCGGCGCGCCCCGTGTGGCCACGGTGACAACGAATTCGGAAGCCTGTCTGCTCAAGGTGGACAAGCAGTCGTTCAAGGAACTGATCGAGGCCCAGCCCGACCTGATCGAGGAGATGGGTTCGGCGCTGCGGATCCGCCTCGAGGAGCGAAGCAGGGCGATGGCCGTGGCGGGTCGCCCCGTGCCCGAACCGCAGGACATCTTCGGCAAGATTCGGGATTTCTTCGCCACCTGATCGATCACGGCCGCACCCGGCCGAAGAGGTTTCGGAACCAGCCAGCATGCGGATCGAACTTCTCCCCTCCAGCATTCCATCGTCTGCCAGCCAGTACCTCGTCTCCTTTCTGGTGAACGACACCATTGCCATCGATGCCGGGGCGATCGGTTTTCTGGCCGACCTCCGCCGCCAGGAGGCGATCCGTCACGTGTTCGTGACCCACGAGCACCTCGACCACATCGCCTCGCTGCCGATCTTCCTGGAAAACGTCTACGCCCCGGGGCCCGATGCGATCGAACTCCTGGCGGCCCGAAAGGTGCTCGACTTCATCCACGCCGACATCTTCAACGGCCGCGTCTGGCCCGACTTCTTCGATCTCTCCCGGCCCGACGACCGATTTCTCGAAACGACCATCCTCGAGCCCCTGGTGGCGGTGACGCGGGCAGGACTGAGAATCACGCCGGTGCCGGTCTCGCACGGCATCGAGACGCTCGGCCTGATCCTCGATGACGGCACGTCGGCCGTCGCTTTTCCCTCCGACACCGGCCCGACGCAGCTGCTCTGGGACACGCTGGCCGGCCTGCGGCACCTGCGGGCGGTGTTTCTCGAGGTCAGCTTTCCTGCGGCACTCGCCAACCTCGCCCGGATGACGGGCCACCATTGCACGACCTCCTTCGCCGAGGAGATCCGCAAACTTCCCACGCCCGCCCGCTGGATCATCGTCCACCGCAAGACCCGCTACGCCGGCCAGATCGCCGCCGAACTGGCGGCGATGAACCTCCCGAACGTGGAGCTCGTCCGTCCCGGTGAGGTTTACGAGTTCTGAGTCGTGTGTGCACGGAAAATCACGGCTGAAGCCCTGTCCCACATCGGGCATGGCCCCTGGTCACCCGAGGCGAAGGGGTCGGAGGCTCCGGCTACTTGCCACGGCTCTGCCGCTTGCGGTCGTGCTCGGAGAGCAGGATCTTTCGCAGCCGAATCACATCGGGAGTGACCTCGACCAGCTCGTCGTCCTCGATGTATTCGAGCGACTCCTCGAGCGACATCCGGCGGGGCGGCTTGAGGAGGATGTTGCGGTCGCTGCCGGTGGCCCGCATGTTGGTGAGCTTCTTCTCCTTCGTCGGGTTGACGATCATGTCCTCGCTGCGGGCGTTTTCTCCGCAGATCATGCCCTCGTAGACCTCGTCGCCGGGCTCGATGAACAGTTCGGCACGCTCCTGGAGGCCGTCGAGGCCAAAAGCGACCGCCTTGCCCGGCACCATCGAGACGAGCACGCCGTTGGCCCGTCCGGAGACGTCCCCTTCCATCGGGCTCCACTTCTCGAACCTGTGGTGCATGATCGCCGTGCCCTGGGTGGCGTTGAGCACGCGGGTTCGCAGGCCGATCAGTCCGCGGGCGGGAATGGAGAACGACGCGTGGGCGAACTCTCCGCGGTTGCCCATGTGGACGAGCTGGCCGCGGCGTGATCCGGTCAGCTCCATCACGGGTCCGAGCTTGTCGTGGGGCACCTCGACCACGAGCGTCTCGAACGGCTCCATCGTCTTGTCCCCCTCTTTGTGGAGGATGACCCGGGGCTTGCCGACCGAGAGCTCATAGCCTTCGCGGCGCATCGTCTCGATCAGCACCGAGAGATGCAGCAGTCCGCGGCCCGAAACGCTGAACTGCTCGCTCCCCTCGATCGGTTCGACCTTCAGGGCGACGTTCTTCTCGAGTTCCTTGGTGAGCCGGTCTCGCAGGTGCCGGGTGGTGAGGTACTTGCCCGAGCGGCCGGCCAGGGGTGACGAATTGACCCCGAACACCATCGAAAGGGTCGGCTCGTCGACGGAGAGCCGCTCCAGGGGCCGCGGGTCGTTGGGGTCGCAGATCGTATCGCCGATCTCGACGTTCTCGACGCCGCTGATCGCCGCGATGTCGCCCGCCGTGGCCTCCTCGGCATCGACCCGGCCGAGTTTGTCGAAGACTTGCAGGCCGACGATCTTGGACGGCACGAACGTGCCATCCGCCTTCGATCTGACGACCGGAGCCCCCTTCGTGATCCGGCCCGACTCGATTCGGCCAATGGCGATCCGGCCGACGTAGTCCGACCAGTCGAGCGTGGTCACGAGCATCTGCAGCGGGGCGTTGCGGGCGACCTTCGGACCGGGGATCTTTTCCAGCACGAGGTCGAGGAGTGGCTCCATCGAGCCCGTCCGCACGGTCGGATCGTGGGTGGCGAAGCCCTCCCGGGAGGAGGAATAGACGAAGGGGAAATCGGCCAGCTCGTCATCGGCGCCGAGTTCGAGGAACAGGCCGAGCACCTCGTCGAGCACCTCCAACGGGCGGGCGTCGGGCCGGTCGATCTTGTTGACGACCACCACCGGCTGAAGCCTCGCCTCGAGGGCCTTCGAGAGCACGAACCGGGTCTGGGGCATCGGCCCTTCCGCGGCATCGACGAGCACGAGCGCGCCGTCGGCCATCCGCAGCACCCGCTCCACCTCGCCGCCGAAGTCGGCGTGGCCCGGGGTGTCGATGATGTTGATCTTCACCCCCTTCCACTCGACGGCGATGTTCTTGGCGAGGATCGTGATGCCCCGCTCCCGCTCGAGGTCGTTGGAGTCGAGGATCCGCTCGCCGGAGAGCTGGCTGGCCCGAAACTGGCCGCTCTGGCGGAGCAGGCAGTCGACGAGCGTCGTCTTGCCGTGATCGACGTGGGCGATGATCGCGATGTTGCGAATGTCGGTGCGGCGCTCGACGGCCGGAGAGGGGGCGGGGGTGGCGGTGGCGGACATGCGGTGGAGGCTCGGAGGGTTGGCCGGCACGCGGTGGCGGGCGGGCTTCGGGGGAAGAGGCGGGGGTGCAGGCGGGAAAAACGATTATTCAGGAACGCCTGACCCTTGCATAGAGCCGATGGAGGGGCGTTCCGCGGGCTGCCCTGCAGGCCCCGAAAGAAAATGGAGACGAAGGGGATCGAACCCTCAACCCCCGCCTTGCAAAGGCGGTGCTCTCCCAATTGAGCTACGTCCCCGATATTTGCCTGAACGTACCGCCGCGGCCGGGACCGCGGCCAGGGAATGCGCGCGCCAAGATTCGAACTTGGGACCTCTACCTTATCAGGGTAGCGCTCTAACCAACTGAGCTACGCGCGCCAGACGACCGACAGACCCACGAGTGTAGGTCTGTGTGGGGCGATTTCAAAGGGGATGGCCGGCTTCGGCCGGGGCCGGCGGGGCCGGCGAAAAATGGCGCTGGCGCAGAAGCCCGTTCCGGCTAGGTTTCTGGGGTCCCCGAACAGGAAGGAACCGCACCATGACCATGAAGGTCTGCTCTCTCGCCCGCCGTCTGGCGACAGTTTTCACCGCCATGTTCGCCCTGGTCGCCGCCACGGCGGAGGCCCAGCCCACGGTCGATTACGCCCTCGGTCTGTCTCCCTTCCAGAAGAACGTGGAGTACGACCGCGTGACCCCCGAGCAGGCGAAAAGCTGCACCATCAAGATGGAGAAGGAAGGGGGCGTGAATGCCTGGGTTGTCCGCGGGCCGCGGGGCGAGGTGCTGCGGTCGTTCGCAGACACCAATGCCGACCGCGTGGTCGATCGGTGGAGCTATTACAAGGACGGTTCCGAGGTCTACCGCGACATCGATTCCAACCACAACGCCAAGGCCGATCAGGCCCGTTGGCTCGGCGCCGCCGGTACCCGCTGGGGTGTCGATCAGGACGAAAACGGCGTGCTCGACGCCTGGAGGTCGATTTCCGCGGAAGAGGCCACGGCGGAGATCGTCACGGCCCTCGGGGCCCGTGATGCGGCTGCATTCAGCCGGCTGCTGCCCTCGAAGGCCGATCTCGAGAAGGCCGGCATCGAGGAGCCCCTCCTCTCCCAGCTCGTCGCCCGCTCCGAGGCCGCCGCCAAGGGGTTTGCCGCTCTGGCGGCCGGTCAAAAGCAGATCGGCCCGAATGCAAAATGGAACAACATGCTCGCCCCGCAGCCCGGCGTGCTGCCGGCCGGCTCGGCGGGGTGCTCCGCCGACCTTCAGGCCTACGACAACGTCGTCGCCCTGGTCGACGGGGATGGCGGCGGCAAGGCAGGGCAGATCTATGTCGGTTCGCTCCTCAAGACAGGCGATGCCTGGCGTCCCGTCGATCTGCCGCAGATGCCGAACGCCAGCGGCGAGATTGCTGATTCGGTTGGGTTCTTCTCGCCCCGCATGGGCGAACGCGGCTCCGACGGCGGCCCGGCTGAAAGCGAGCGGCTCAAGCCGCTGCTGACCAGATTGCGGGAGATCGAGGGCCGGCTCTCGACGGCCGATTCGAAGGCCCGCGGCCAGTTGGCCGGCGAGCAGGTCGGCGTGCTGGAGCAGGTGGTCGCGGCGGCCGACGAGTCCGAGAAGCCGTTCTGGGTGCGGCAGCTCGCCGAGACGATCGCCGCCGGCGTTCAGGAGGGGATGCTTCCGGACGGAATCGGGAAGCTCGAGGCCCTGGCCAAGTCGGTCGGGGGCGACGAATCGTTGGCGGCGTTCGTGGCCTTTCGGATCGCTTCGGCCCGGTATGCCGCCAACATGCAGCAGCCCGGTGCCGACGTCGGCAAGGTCCAGGCCGCCTGGCTCGAGGAGTTGAAGGGGTTCGTCGACACCTACCCGAAGGCAGCCGACGCCGCCGAGGCGATGCTCCAGATGGGGATTTCGGACGAGTTCTCGGGCGAGGAAAAGGCGGCCCTCGAACGCTACACGGCGATCGTGCAGGCGTTTCCCGATTCGCTCTCCGCGAAGAAGGCCCGCGGGGCCGCCCGCCGGCTCGAGAGCGTTGGAAAGCAGCTGGTGCTCAAGGGCACATCGGTCGACGGCAAGCCGGTGTCGCTCGATTCGCTCCGCGGCAGGCCGTTGCTCGTGCACTATTGGGCCACCTGGTGTGAGCCCTGCAAGGTCGACATCGCCCAGATCCGCGAACTCTATGCGAAGTACGGCCCCAAGAAGTTTGCCGTCGTGGGGATCGCGCTCGACTCCGACAAGCAGCAGCTGGCCAAGTTTCTGGCCGCCAAGCCGATCCCCTGGCCGCAGCTTCACGAGGCCGGTGGGCTCGACGGCCGGCTTGCCGAAGAACTGGGCGTGCTCACGTTGCCCACCATGTTTCTGCTCGACGCCGAGGGCAAGGTGGTCGATCGGAACCTCGTCATTACGGATCTCGAAAAGAAGCTCGACTCCCTGATCGGAGGCGAGTGACGCTGACCGTTCGCTCGGGCCGCTCGCCCCGAGGACCGGCATTCACCCGTCCGGCCCCGGACGCTATCGTGCCGACCGATCGCCCGCCTTGCCGCCGTTCGGAGCGTCACGGGCGGAGATCTCACCTGCCTCGAGGGCTTCCGAATGATTCTGTTCGCCGTCGCCGTCAGCCCCCTGCTCTGTGCCATGGGTGTCGTTCAGATTCTCGGCCTCGTGGCCGCCGGGCTGACGCGGCTCAGCGAGGGAACGCGGCATGAATGGGTCTGCCAATGGCTGCTCGTCGCAGCGCTTGCCATCGTCGGTGGGCTGTGCGGGTTTGCGCTTCAGTTTGGCCCTGCTTCGGCCGCGGTCTGCGCCGTGACGCTCACGCTGATGACGATGATCACGGTGTTTGATCCCGGCCGCTCGATCTGAAGCCCCTGTCGATCGGAGTTGTCCGCCCTCCCTTCCCTCGTTCTCCAAGTCTCCTGGATGCGCGTCGTTTTCGCGCAAACCGGAAAAAAACTCCCCTTCGACAGGACCGGCGACCGAAAAAGACTCCAGCAGTGGCCCCGTCTGCCATGCCGCCCAAAGGAGTCTTTCATGTCCATCTCGAGGTCCACGTTCCTGGCGGCTGCCGTGCTGTCGTCGTTGATGACGACCGCCGTGCGAGCCGATGACATGGCGGCGACAGTCGCCGGCAAATTGCGTGATTCCGGTGCGATGAAGGGCTACCGGGTCAACGTCAAGGCGAAGGCCGGCACGGTCTGGCTCGAGGGCACCGTCTCCGATCCCAAGCAGATCGAGGCCGCCGTCGCTGCGGCTGAGTCGGTCGACGGCGTGGAGCGGGTCGTGAACCGGCTCTCGACCGGGGGCAAGGCACCGGCGCAGTCGACCGGCAGGTTCACGCTGCCGCAGTCGGTCCGGTCGATCGTCGGCCTGCCGACCGAGGTCCCGGACGCCAGTGCCGACCAGGAGACCGCCGGCAACGAACCTGAAGCCGAAGTCTTGGAGGAGGCCGACATCCAGCTGACGCAGGCCGTCGCCCCGCCGGCCCGTGCCGCCAGGCCGACCCCGAGACCGCTCAATCCGCAGGTTTCGAGGCCGATGCAGGCCTCGGCTCGGGGTGGCGCGAATGCTGGCCAGCGGATGGCGATGCGAACCAACGCGATGCGTCAGATGGACCTTCCGGTGAACGGCGGTTACACGGAGGGGGTGATCGGCGAACAGGTCATGGACGGCGGCGGCATCGCCGACGGCCAGATGGTTCCGGGCAGCATGCGGATGATCGAGGGGCCCTCGCCCCAGGCCGTCTGTCCTCCGGGCCAGGCCGGCATGCCCGGTGGCATGGCCGGCGGCGGTATGGGAGGTCCAATGCCGATGGGCGCGATGGGCGGTCCCGGTGGCCCGGGCGGCCCTGGAATGGCCGTTCCCGTCCGCGGAGACGGGCCCAACATGCCCAACTACGCCTGGCCCAGCTACGCCGCGTATCCCAACTACGCAGCCCTGCAGTATCCGACCCAGTATTCCCCCACGGCCTGGCCCTACATCGGCCCGTTCTACCCCTACCCGCAGGTGCCGCTGGGCTGGCGGCGGGTGTCGCTCGAGTGGGACGACGGCTGGTGGTGGCTCGACTTCGACGAGCGTCACGTCCACAGCCACCATCGCTAGTCGGCTGAACGGCAGCGAAAAGCAGACAGATGGCCCGCCCTCCCGGTTTCGGGGGGGCGGGTTTTTTTGTCGACTCCGTTCGTTGACTCCCTGGCTGCCGGGATCGGTCGCCGGATCCGCTGCCCGGCAGCCCTGCCCCAGCCGGAGAAATCCGCAAGTTTCCGCGCCGCACGGTCGATACAACCGGCAGGCCCAACCCAGTCTGATCCACCAGCACTTTCCAGCGGGCCGACCGAGGAGATCGCCATGAAGGTTCGAGCCAGGTTGTTCGCGATGGCCCTGTTGGTTGCCGCCGGCAGCGTCTCGCAGAGCGGCTGCTTCTGGATCACGTCGCAGGGCCCGAACATCGGTCCGCTCGCCTTCCCGATCCCGGTTCCCGTCGGCCTGCAGAAGAGCAAGGAAGACCAGTTCTGGAACTACGAACGCTACGAGCGGTCGCCGATCCTCGGGCCAATCCCGCCGGGCGGCCCCTGCCAGGCCCTCGACGAGCCGAGCGACGACGAGGTGATGCGGGCGCTCGAGAAGGCCCGCCCCGTGCAGGGCAACTGGCCCTGCCTCTACGAGATCCAGCGAAACAACGTCCGGATCACGAAGTGCAAGATCTCCGACTACCTCGATCCGCCCCGGCACTACCCGCTGGTCGGCCCGGCCCAGCTGCACCATGCCCACTACAAGTGCACGGTCTACTTCCAGGAAGTGAAGCGGATCGGCTGGCCGGTGCCCCACACGCTCGTCGACGAGGACTGCCAGGAAGTGCTCTACATCGACCACGACCACCTGCACATGGTGGGCGACGTCGACGGGGGCTGCGACGCCAACTACTAGGTTCACGGAAAACCTCGGCTTCGTGCCGAGTTTTCCTTGGCGACCTCCGGTCGCTGGAGTTGACCCGGCCCTCCGGGCCTGGCGCGGGGTGGTGGTGCTTCGCGGTGACAGGCTGAAGCCTGTCCCACATCGGGCAGGGAGGCGAAGGGGTCGGCGAATGCTCGAGGAGCGTTTGGACCGAGTCTTCGAGGGCCACAGCGACGAGACTTTCGCCGCCCCGAAGCCGGGGCCCGCTGCTTCACGCAAACACACGGCATCCTGCAGTTGTTTGCTTGGCCGGCTCCGCCGGCTGGAGTTGACCTGGCCCTCCGGTCCTCGTGTCTTTCCGATGTGGGACAGGCTTCAGCCTGTTGGCCTGTCGGCGGCCTCTTCCCCAGAGTGTCTTGGCTCAGGAGGCGGCAGTCCGACGCTGTGGTGTCTGTAGCCCCCGGCGACTTCGAAAACGGTCTCGGGCGGAGTTGGCTGGCCTGCCCAGATCGGTGGCTTTGTTTGCTTCCTTCGGCTCTCGGATTAGACTGCAAGTGGAGATCTCGCCACGCCTTCAGGTGCATCAGATGTTTGCCTTCATGGGACTGGGTACGGTCGAACTGATCATCGTGGCGGGCGTGATCCTCCTGCTCTTCGGCTCGCGGCTTCCCAAGGTGATGCGTTCGCTCGGAGAGGGCATCGTCGAGTTCAAGCGTGGCGTGCAGGGGATCGAAGACGAGAATGCCGCCGGCCGCGGCGACGGCCATCGCTGATCCGTCAAGCCAACGGCGGCAACGGGTGCTGCTGGCCTTTTCGCGTTCAGGGATTCTCAAAGCATTCTCCAGTGATTTTCCGGGGATTCTCCAGGAATACTGATGTTCGGACTCGGACCGGTTGAAATCGTCGTCGTCGGTGCGATCGCCGTGATGCTCTATGGCAAGCGGCTGCCCGAGGTGGGCAGGAGCGTCGGGCAGAGCATCGGCGAACTCCGCCGGCAGATGACCAGCCTCTCGCGGGAGATGGATCTTTCGTCCCATCTCGACACAGCCCCCTCGAAGCGTGTTTCCCGTCGCGGAGACGAGGGCGGCCTTCCGCAGATGGCCTCGCCGCGGTTTGAACCTCCCTCCGATCAGACCGCCGACAGGGCCGCCGGCAAGGCAGAGCAACAGCCTGCCAACGCGGGCGAAGACCGGCTGGCATGACGCCCCGATGACGCCCGGCTCGGACGATGCTACGATCTGAAGTCGTTGGTTGGACTCCGTTCCGGGCAGCTAGCTCAGTTGGTTAGAGCGCTACGTTCACACCGTAGAGGTCACAGGTTCGAATCCTGTGCTGCCCACTGGTATCCAGATGGAGCCTGCGTGGTTCAAGGCATGCTTCCCCGAGAAGCCCTGCCGCTCTCTCCAGGTGCGTGAGCATCTCGGGAGAGAGGTCCGGGATCTCATCTCCCGGAGTCGGCAGGGATCGGCTCCTCGGAAATCATCCCCTCGCGATCACGCAGGTACTTGTCGAGAAACTGCCTCGTTCTCAGTTGCACCTCGGGGTTGCGGAAGCCCCCGTGCCCACCATCCTGGATGGCGATCACGAGGCATTCAACGCCGGCCTTCGCACAGGCCTCGTCGAGTTTCGTCGACTGGCGAAAGGGAACCAGTGGATCGGCCGTGCCATGGATGCAGAGAATGGGCGGGTCGTCGTGGGTCGCGTGCGTTACCGGCGAGGCAGCCCTCGCGACATCGGGCACCTCTTGCGGCGTGCCACCGAGCAGTTTTGTGACCATGTTCCTGCCGGCGATGCTCGCCTGGGAGATGTCGGAAAAATCGGTCGGGCCAAAGTTGTTGATGACGCATGCAACCCGGCTGTCATGGTCGAGGTGCGGGCCCAGCAGGCCCTCGAGATCGGCCAGGCCACCGCTGGTGCCGAGAAGGCAGGCCAGGTGCCCTCCTGCCGACCATCCAGCCACGCAGATGCGATCGGGGTCGTAGCCATACTTGGCCGAGTTGGCCCGAAGCCATCGGATCGCCGCCTTGCAGTCGTGGATCTGAGCGGGCCAGATCGCCTCGCCCGTGAGCCTGTAGCCGATCGAGGCGAGGGCGAAATCGCCTGATGCCACAAGCGGCAGGAGTGACCTGCCGGTCCGCTTGTCGCCCGCCTGCCAGCCGCCCCCGTGGATGTGAACGATCAGGGGGAGGGACATGTTCTCGGCCTGAGTTTCCGGAAGATAGAGGTCGAGCCGCTGCCGCGGGTTGTCGCTGCCCGCGTAGGGGATGTCGGGTTCGGCGTGAACACCGACCGGCAGGACCGGCAGGGCCCGCGTCGCGGCTGCAACACAGGCCGTGAAAATGATTGCGACGGAGATCGCGATCCGTTTGATTTTCATTTCGATGGAGTTTCTCCGATTGGTCCTTAGCCGACACTGTTTTCGTCGCCAGCCGGTGCGCCCCGGCGAAGCTTTTCAGTCCGGTTCAGTTCGTGCCGCGGAGCGTTTCAAGCCAGGCGACCAGATCGGTGAGTTCCTGGGCCGTCAGCGTGGCTGCGAGATCGGCCGGCATGAGCGATACCGGCTGCCGGACGAGCTCCTCGATGGCGGCCGTGGGAGTCGTCAGATCGATCGCGTCGGGGCCCCTGAGGATCACCTCCTCCGGTGACTGCGAAATGAGCAGCCCCGTCAGGCTGCGGCCGTCGTCGAGCAGGGCCGTGTAGGTTTCATAATTGTGGCTGATGGCCGCCGAGGGCGCGAGGATCGACTCATAGAGGGCCTGCCGTGAGAGTTTGGTTCCCACCCCGGAGAGATCTGGACCGACGCCCTTGCCCGCGCCGTTGACGACGTGGCACTTGGCGCAGGTGGCGGCCCCGGCGAAGAGCGTCTGGCCGCGTGAAGCGTCGCCTTCCTGCCGCATCAGTTCGGCGACCGAGGGCAACTGCCCGCCGTCGCGAACCTTCGGCAACGGGAGTACACCCGCCGCCTCATTTCGCAGATCGCCCCACGGCGAGGCCGAGATGGCCACGCCCGCCGCCTGGACGGACGCCCCCACGAGTTTGCCCGACTTCGCCAGTGTCAGGATCCGCGCGGCCCCCTGCCGCGACCGGGCGAGGGCCCGCACTGCGGAGCCGCGGGTCGCATCCGACGCGTCGGGGTCGGCGAGCGTCGCCTCGAGCATTGTGACTACCGCCTTGCTGCCCACGATGCCGAGGGCGTTGCGGAGCCGGTCGGCCGCCAGGCGAGATGCTTCGTCGCCGCTGTCGGAAAGCGCAGGCTCAAACGCCGCGATCCCGCCGAGATCGAGGGCGGCCGCGGCAGCTGCGGACGCGACCGACGGATCGCCGTCGCCCGCTCCGGCGAGTACCACCAGATCGGGCACACGATCCCGGAGGTCGAACCGCTTCACCAGGTTCACGAAGACCTGGGTTCCGGCTGCGAAGTCGGCTGCCTCCGTGATCCGTCGCGCGATCGCCGGCTGCCGTGCCGTGGCGGGGGCGAGCCGCTGCACGAGTTCTGGCAGGATCACCCGGAGCTTTTCTTCAGGTGCAGCGAAGGTTTCCACGAGCCCGGCGATTTCGGCGGCGGCCCGGGCCTGATCCTGGAAGTCGAGCGCCCGCACCAGGGCGAGCGACTCGGACGTGCTGATCGAAGGGTCGCCGATGAGCTCGCAGAGCATGCCGGCCGTGGCGACGGCCCGACTCCGCCAGACGACCTCCCGGCCCGCGGGCGACTTCCATCCGTCGCCCACCTTCGCGAGCCAGGCGGCGAGCCGCTCCTCCCAGAGGCTCGTGCCGCCGATTCCCGTCGGACTGTCGGCGCCGATGCCGAGCGCCTCCAGTTCCCAGCGGTCGCCGATCTGGTGCCTGGCGGCGAGTGCGGCCCAGGCGCGATCGGCCCGCTCGCCCCCGATGCCGCGGAGCGCGAGTGCAGCCTCGCGTCGGACGGTCGCGACCGGATCGTCCACCAACTTCTCGACGACCTCGAGCACGTCCCCCTTCGTGAGCCTGCAGATCCGCAGGCCGATGATCCGCAGGCGGGGATCGTTCGCGGCGACGAGCGTCTGGATCGTCGCCGGCCCGCGGCCGGGAAGCATGCCGAGGGCCCAGATCATCCGGGCGGCGTGGCGATCGTCGCTCGGCTTCGCGAGTGCCCTGTCGAGCGCCGCCGCAGCGGCCTCCGGCTCCTTCGACAGTCGCTCGAGCGCCGTCGCCCGCGTGCAGTGGTTCGGGCTGGCGAGCGCCAGAACGGCCCCCTCCAGGCTCCCGAGGTCGGCCGCCGGCACCGACCACTTCGATCCTCGGGGAGCGACCCGGTAGATCCGCCCCTTCTCGGTGTCGCCCATGCCGTGGCCGCCCACGCCGGGATCGTGCCAGTCGGCGACGATGATGGAACCGTCGGGGGCAACGCAGACGTCGCTGGGGCGAAACCACTTGTCGGCCGAGCCGTCGAGGAGGTTTTCGCTCTCGGCGGCGTATCCGGCGCCGGCGGGCCGCAGGTGGTAGGCCCGCACGAGGTTTTGTCCGGCATCGCAGTGGAGAAGCGATCCCCGATACCGCGACGGAAGGAGCCCTCCCTCGTAGACGCAGATCCCGGCCGGCGAGCCAGCCCCCGTCTGCAGCAGGTTCGGCACGACGCCCGGGTCGTTGAGGTGCCAGTGCCGTTGGGGCGATTCCGGCTCCAGGTTCGTGCGATAGGTCTGCCAGCCCGCCCCGCTGATCTCGTCCTTGTAGCCGAAGTTGCCATATTCCATCACGAAGTTGATCCGCGTGCTGCGGTGACCGTCGTCGTCGTTGTCGCTCTGCCAGAGGTCGCCAAAGGCGTCGACGGCCAGTTCGTAATTGTTGCGGAAGTTGTGGCCGAGCACCTCGAAATCGCTGCCGTCGGGCTTGCAGCGGAACACCATTCCCTGACGCCATGGTTTGCCGGAATCGAGCACCTCGTTGCCGAACCGGTCCTTCACGGGCCGGCCGTCCTTGTCGTGCACCGACCGACCGGTGTTGCCGAAGTTGAAGTACCAGCGGCCGTCCGGACCGACGACGAAGGCGTGGACGGAGTGGTCGTGCTGCGGATCGCCCGTCTTGCTGAAGAGCGATTCCCGACGATCGGCCTTGAGGTCGCCATCGTCGTCGTGAAACACGAACACGTCAGGAGCACAGGAGACGATCACCTTGCGGCCCGGCCCCTCACCGATCACGCAGATGCCGAGCGCACTGTCGACGTCACGTCCCTGATGAAACACCGTCTGCCGGTCGGCCCTGCCGTCGGAGTCCGTATCTTCGAGCACGAGGATCCGATCGCCCTCTTTGCGGGTCTCCTTCTTGCCGCGATAGTTGAGCACCTCGCAGACCCAGATCCGGCCCTTCGCATCGACGTCGATGTCGGAAGGACTCGAGAGCAGCGGTTCAGCGGCGAAAAGCGTGGCCTCGAGACCGGCGGCGGTTTTCAAGGGTCGCTCCGACGCTGGAAGGTCGGCAGTCTCGGCGGCACCGTACCCCATTTGGGAAACAGCCAAGATCGCCGCGGCGGCGACCGCGATCTCGAACTTCATAAAACCCCCATCCATTCGAAGACCACTGCAGAAGACCGATGCCAACATGGTAGTGCGGAGGTTTCCGAAACTGAAAAGGCTCAAGCAAGCCCGTCCTACCACGACCAGCGACCAGGGCCGGAGGCCCGGGTAAACACCAGCGACCGGAGGTCGCCAAGGAAAACTCGGCACGATGCCGAGGTTTTCCGTGCAGCAGCGACCAGG
>Ga0209598_10000329_pt1 | contig 37654 bp, 29 predicted proteins | sample M_140807_EF_Meta_FD_187317 | JGI IMG/M metagenome (GOLD analysis project Ga0209598, IMG submission 187317) | Freshwater microbial communities from Lake Montjoie, Canada to study carbon cycling - M_140807_EF_MetaG (SPAdes) (version 2) | ecosystem: Environmental > Aquatic > Freshwater > Lake...
AGGAACTACTAAAATCGCTGCCATTGCTGGTAGAAAAAATGAATTTGGAAAACTCGAAATCTTAGGTTTCGGACGCGCCAATAGTAATGGCGTACAACATGGAATGGTTTTGAATATCGACCAAACCATAAAAGCCATTCAAACTGCATTAGAAAGATGTATTGAAAGTAATCCTGAGTTGGAATCAGAGATACATGAAGTGTATGTTGGGATTGCTGGTCAACACATCAAGAGTTTACAAACAAGAGGCGATATCGTTCGTCAGAATATTGAAGATGAAATCAGTCAGGAAGAAATTGACAGATTGGTTGCAGATCAATATCGTACATACATACCATTAGGCGATCAAATAATAGATGTAATTCCACAACAATTTACAGTTGATAATCACCCAAATATTCCAAATCCAATTGGGTATAGCGGTGTAAAAGTAGGTGCGAATTTTCACATCATTACAGGGGATAAAAATGCGATTAGAAACATTAACCGCAGTGTAGAAAAATCAGGGTTAAAAACAAAAGATCTTGTATTACAACCTTTAGCATCTGCAGCTGCTGTAATGAGCGAGCAAGATTTAGAAGCTGGAGTGGCTATTGTAGATATAGGTGGCGGTACAACAGATTTAGCTGTGTTTTCAGAAGGCGTATTAAAATATACAGCAGTAATTCCATTTGGTGGCGAAAACATAACTAACGACATTAAACTGGGATTAGGTGTACTAAGAACACAAGCGGAAGCGATGAAAGTGCAATTTGGTAGTGCTTTGAGCGATCAAACAAAAGCAAACACATTTATAACAATTCCTGGTTTGCGTGGAATGGCACCAAAAGAAATTGCAGTTAAAAACTTAGCAAATATTATTCAAGCTCGTATGAGCGAGATTATGGATTTTGTAACCTATCATTTAAAACAAGTGGGATTAGATAGCCGTTCTTTAAATGGTGGTATTATTTTAACTGGTGGAGGTTCTCAATTAAAACATCTTTTGCAATTAACAGAGTTTTTAACGGGATTAAATGCACGCATTGGATATCCTAATGAGCATCTGTCTGGAGATCATTTAACAGAGTTGGAAAAACCAATGTACAGTACTTGTATTGGTTTGATTTTAAAAGGTTATAATGACTACGAAAATAAATACAAATCAACTGTTGCAGAAGAAGTACCGGAGAAAACATGGAAAAAAGTTGCACATAAAGCAGATGTTCAAATTGACATTGAAGAACCTGTAATGGAAACGCCTTTTGCAAAAACTGAGGAGCCTGTTACCACTCCACCTGATCGAAAGAAAACGTTAAAAGCATTCTTAGATTCAATAAAAACGGATATTATCAATTTGTTCCAGGAGGAAGATGATAAAGAATTCGAAGAATTAAAGAATCAATAAAATAAAATCGATTATTACTTACTAAACTTACTAACCCCAAAAAGTTCCAATATGATACAATTTGATTTGCCAAAAGAACAATCATCAATTATCAAAGTAATAGGTGTTGGTGGTGGAGGCAGCAATGCAGTAAACCACATGTTTTCTCAAAATATAGAAGGTGTAAATTTTATAATTTGCAACACAGATGCACAGGCAATCGCTTTAAGTAATGTGCCTAATAAAATTCAATTGGGACCACATTTAACCCAAGGTTTGGGTGCTGGTGCAAATCCTAATATTGGCCGCCAAGCTACAGAAGAAAGTTTAGATGAAATAAAACGCATTTTGGAAGTGAATACCAAAATGGCATTTATTACTGCTGGAATGGGCGGTGGTACCGGAACTGGTGGCGCCCCAATCATTGCTCAGATATGCAAAGACTTGGGAATCCTTACAGTAGGTATTGTTACTACACCTTTTGCGTATGAAGGTAAAAAGAGAATTGCTCAAGCTCAAGAAGGCATTGACTTACTAAAACAAAGCGTAGATACTTTGTTGATCATCAGCAACGATAAACTTCGTCACCAATTTGGTAATTTAAAAATGAAAGAAGCTTTTGGTCGTGCAGATAATGTTTTAGCAACCGCAGCAAAATGTATTACAGATGTAATCAATAGTACTGGTCAAATAAATGTGGATTTTGCGGACGTTTGTACGGTTATGAAAGATGGTGGTGTTGCCATTCTTGGAAGTGCATCAGCAGCAGGCGAAAATAGAGCGCAAATTGCCATTGAAAGTGCGCTTACTTCTCCATTGTTAAATGACAATGACATTAAAGGTGCAAAATGGATTTTGATAAACATCAACAGTGCCGAAGGGGATCACGAACATACTATGGATGAAATTGAAATCATTCAAAACTATATCATTTCTCAAGCTGGTGATGATACTGATGTAATCTTGGGATTAGGCTTCGATAATTCTCTTGGAAGTGAAATTAGCATCACTTTGATTGCTACAGGATTTGATCGTAATGATCCCTTTTCAACAACAAATTCAAACGCCAAAAAAGAAGAAGACGACCGAATTGTTTTGCAATTAGAAGTTCCGGTACAACCAATTGTATCCATTCCTTTAACCAAAGAAATTGAAAAGGTAGTTGAAAATCAAGTTGAAGAAAGAATCTTGTTACCAGTGGAATTAGAATTGAAACCAGAAATAGTTGAGCAAGTTGAGAATAAAGTTGAAGTAAACGTTGAAGCTCAATTGCAAGCCACAGAACAAAACCCAGTTATTCATTTTACATTAAGCGAAAAAGATACAACACCTTCGGAGACTTTGGAGGTTAAATCAGAAGAAAAACCAATCACGGAGTCCCCTGTATTTTTTGAAATATCTTCTGCTGTAGATCAACTTCCAATTATTGAATTTGAATTTGATGAGCCGGTAGTTAACAATGAAATGCCAAAAGCAGAAATAACAGTTGAGCCAATTCAACATGCTACAACTATTGAAAATGCTACTGAGCAAGAATCATTACCAATTTCGGGCGGTTATTTAGCAAAGCCAACTCAAATTTATGCAGTTGAAGAAGAAAAGCAAAACGTTCAAAATACGGTAACCGTTACTGAAATTGAAGAAACTAAAAGTCCAATAAATTTTGAAGCTTCAATTGAAAACGAATCCATTGATTTTACTGTTTTCGAAAAACAAACTGCAGAGGAAAAAAATGTTGAGCCAATTGCAACTATGGTTTCTGTTGATGAAGTATCTAACAAAACTGCAGCAATACCTGATGAATCAGAAGATCTAAGACGTAGGGCAAATGAGCGTTTGGCAAAATTGCGCAACCTTTCTTTTAATGTTGGAAGTGCTGATCCAAATAGCGAATACGATACAGTTCCTGCTTACATGAGACGCAATATGGAAAAGCAAGTTCAAATTGCGGATGTAGAAACGTTTTATAGTCATTATACCGTAAAAAATAACAGCGAAAATCAAATCGAACTTAATACCATCAATTCTTTTTTAGATGGTAAAAAACCTGATTAATCGCTTGTAGAATATTAAATGCTGTTTGTGATGTTTGTTTTGTTAAACCCCTTTCTTTTGGAAGGGGTTTTTTATTTTTCAAAAATAGTTTTGATAAAAACAAAATGTAAAGTATATTTGACATTTAGAAAAACAAACTTGTCAAAATGGAAAGCAAAACAAACAAAAATAAAGGCGCAGGAATACACAAGCATTTTAAAAAAATGGGGATTGGAATAATTTTAATCGCTTTATTAACTGGATTGTCAATTAAGTTATGGCACATTGAATTGATGCCCACTCAAAAAGCATTTTTTAAAGCATTCACCATGAATGGCTTTATTCTAGGGTTGCTATTTGTTGCTTTGGCTAAGGAAAAAATTGAAGATGAAATGATTGCCCAAATGAGATTAAAAGCAATGGCACAAACATTCATCACGGCAGTGATTTATGTAATTGTAAAGCCTTTTATGGATTTAGCTTTTAGGGATCCGATAGAGGATGTAACCGGACAGTTTGTGGTATTATTCATGTTATTGGGATATTTATTAAATTACTACAGCCAAAAATTTAGTAACAAATGAAGAACACGTTAAAAGTGGAAAGGGCGAAGTTGAACATTACGCAGCAAGAATTAGCGGATAAAGTAGGGGTGTCGCGTCAAACGATAAACTCCATTGAATCAGAAAAATATGTTCCGTCTACGCTATTGGCCATTAAGATTTCTGAAATATTTAAAACTACGGTGAATGAGATTTTTAAATTAGAAAATGGAGATTAAAATAAAATAAATCGTTTATCGTTTTTTTATTGCAATTACTTTTACATTTGCTTACCAATTTATTTTACTTCAATAAGTTGTTGAAAATTCACTTTCGTGGCTAATAATCATTCAATTAACAAAGTAACCGCAGCTGGCGTACTCATTGCATTAGGAATCATTTATGGTGATATCGGTACTTCACCACTTTACGTATTTAGTGCGGTAATAAATGGTAAACCCATTTCTGAGTTATTAATACTTGGGGCAATTTCTTGTATTTTTTGGACGCTTACTTTGCAAACAACATTGAAGTATGTGATTTTAACTTTACAAGCGGATAACAAAGGGGAGGGTGGAATTTTCTCATTGTACACATTAGTTAGAAGGCAAAAAAAATGGTTGGTATTTCCAGCAATGTTAGGCGGGGCTGCACTTTTAGCTGATGGTATGATTACGCCGCCAATCTCTATTACTTCAGCAATTGAGGGTTTAAGAAAACTTGATGGATTAAACGCAATTTCAGAATCCACCATTATCATTATTGTAATTGCCATTTTGTGCTTATTGTTTTTTATGCAACAATTTGGAACCAATTCAATTGGTAAAATGTTTGGTCCAATTATGTCACTATGGTTTTTAATGTTGGCTGTTTTAGGTATCTCTTATGTAGTCAAAGATTTCACTGTTTTAAAAGCATTCAACCCTTATTATGCCATAAAATTATTAACGGTATATCCTTCAGGGTTTTGGATATTAGGTGCCATATTTTTATGTACAACGGGTGCTGAAGCTTTGTATAGCGACTTAGGCCATTGCGGTAGAGGCAATATTCGCATCTCTTGGATTTTTGTAAAAGCTTGTTTGATACTAAATTATCTTGGACAAGGTGCTTGGCTATTAAGTCAGAAAAGCGAATGGTTGTTAAAACAAAAAAGCGTTGTGTATGCTAATCAAGACTTAATAAAATTGCCTGGTTTTTTATCTAACCTTTCAGAAATTTATAAAATCCAGATTCATGATATTCAGGTTTGTACAATGCAAAACCCGTTTTATGCAATTATGCCAGATTGGTTTTTGTTATGGGGAATTATCATTGCAACTGCTGCTGCAATCATCGCCAGTCAAGCGTTAATCAGTGGTTCGTTTACTTTGATCAGTGAAGCCATTCGATTAAATCTATGGCCTAAAATGAAAATAAATTATCCTACAGAAGCTAAAGGACAATTGTTTATTCCGGGAATTAATACGCTGCTTTTCGTTGGATGTTGTGCAATCGTATTGTATTTCAAATCATCAGGTGCAATGGAAGCAGCTTATGGCTTGGCGATAACATTGTGTATGTTGGCTACGACGGTTCTCTTCTCAAACTACCTGATTTCAAAAAGGGTTAGTCCTGCATTGATTTGGTTTTTTCTTTTTGTTTATATCAGCATTGAGGCTTGTTTTTTAATTGCCAATTTAGAAAAATTTCCTCATGGCGGATTTGTAACATTAATCATTGCAGGTGGTTTATTTTCTGTTATGTACATCTGGTATAGAGCTAGAAAAATTAAAGCCAGATATGTTGAGTTTGTTCGTGTTGAAGAGTATATTCCAAAGATCGAAGAATTGAGTAACGATAGTAGTGTACCCAAATATGCTACCCATTTGGTTTATCTCACAAGTGCCAGCAACCCTAAAGAAATTGAACATAAAATCATGTACAGTATTTTGCGCGGTAAACCAAAACGTGCAGATATTTACTGGTTCGTACATGTACATACTTTAGATGATCCATATACCAGCGAATATACGGTTGAACATATTATTCCAAACGACATCATACGTGTTGAATTTAGATTGGGTTTTAGAATCCAACCTCTTTTAAATTTAATGTTTAAAAAAGTAGTGGAAGATCTAGTTGCCAATCGTGAAGTAAATATTACTAGCCGTTACGAAAGCCAGCAAAGAAATAATATGGTAGGCGATTTTCAATTTATTGTAATGGAAAAATTCCTTAGTCAGGACAACGAACTTCCTTTCTCAGAACATTTAATCATGCGTTTATACTTTTGGTTGAAAGAATTAAGTGTTAGTGAAGAAAGAAGTTTCGGATTGGAACAAAGCAATGTTGCTGTAGAGAAATTTCCGCTGGTAGTAGCGCCCGTTAGTAAGCTAAAATTAAACCGTGTTTGGTTTAACGAAGAGGAAGAAGGGTAAAATTTTCAACATGCAACACATCTCAGCAACAGAATTGTTTACTGCGCTTAATGATGGTACTGATTTGATGCTCATTGATGTACGCGAAGCATTCGAGCATGATGCATTTAATATTGGTGGTATTTTAATTCCGTTTCAAGAAATCCTGAATCATCATCAAATCATACATAAAAACACACCCGTCGTTTTTTACTGCGAAAAAGGGGTAAGAAGTCAAATTGCCATTCAACGTCTTGAGGATAAATTTGGATTTACAAATCTCATTAATTTAACCGGCGGCATGTACGCTTGGAAAAAATCAATCAACAACAATGACATTTAATAAGAAAAAGGTTTTTAATTTAATTAAGCTGTTGTTGTTTATGTATGCTTCAGTTGGTATCGCCGTTTTTTATCTACAAGACAGATATCTTTTACGTCCAGCAAAATTAAGCACCGACTTTATGTTTAAGTTTGACCATGGTTTCAAAGAGATAAATATTCCAATAAACAAAGAAGATACCATTAATTTGATACAGTTTTTGCCTGCAGATGACACTGTATCAAAAGGGGTTGTGATTTATTTCCACGATGCAAAAGACAATGTGTCGATGTTTGAAAGCAAGATAAATGTGTTTTTAAAAAATCGATACGAAGTATGGATGCCTGATTATCCAGGCTTTGGAAAAAGCAGTGGAAAGTCATCTGAATTAAAAATAAACGAACAGGCATTTCAGGTAAAGCGATTGGCAGATAAAAAGTTTTTGCCAGAGCAAATCGTTGTTTATGGTCAAAAATTCGGAGCAGGTGTCGCTGCTAGTCTTGCCAGTTCTACTCAAATAAAATTACTCATTTTAGAAAATCCTTTTTATAGCATTCCGGACATGTATTTTTCCAAATTGCCCATTTTCCCTTGGAATTCGATGAGCAATTACAAGTTTCCAATTGGAGAAAACATTAATGAAATTTCCGCTCCGGTCAAAATTATTTTCACAGATGAGAAAGCAGCTAATACATCAAGCAGCCAGAAATTATCCAAGAAAATAAACGAAAAAAATACATTCGTTACCACCTCTAAAGCAGCTTACGAATCAGTTTTACAACAATTGCTAAAAGATTAAATTTCTTTTAGAGTGGTTTTGGTTTTAGCTACTTTAAAACTATAATTCATTCCAATTTTCACGGCCATATTTTCTTTACCATGGCTAATGGGGAAGTCGAAACAAATGGGATAATTGTATTCTTTTAAAACCTCTTTTATAATTGCGTTTGTTTCCATGCCAAAAGGCCTTTCCGTGTCTTTTATGTCTGTAAATCCACCGATAATTAGTCCGGCCAATTTATCAAATTTTCCAGCTCTTTTTAACTGATGCAACATACGGTCGATACTATATTTGTATTCTCCAATGTCTTCAATAAAAAGGATTTTATTTTTACAATCAAAATCCGATTTCGTCCCAATTACATTACACAACAAAGCTAGATTTCCTCCAATCAATTTTCCTTCTGCAGCACCAATTGTATTGAAAGGATGATATGCACAATCGTAATTTATTTTTTTTCCAAAAATTACATTTTTTAACGCTTCCACATTTTTTGCAGAGCCACTTGATTTGTTGAAAGCCGCTGCCATTGGTCCATGAATACTGGCGACTTTATATGCACCAATTAAATGGCAATGCATTACGGTTATGTCGCTAAATCCAATAAGCCATTTTGGATTTTTCTTAAATTTTTTGAAACTCAATTTGTCTATAATTCTTCCCATTCCATATCCGCCTCTTCCAAATAATATCGCATGAATATTTTCGTTGTCCAACATCGCTTGTAACTCTTCAATTTTTTCTTCGTCGGCTGCACTGAAATAATTAGTCGATGTACTATTCAATGTATTGCCCACCATTACTTCAAACCCCCATTCCTGCAGCGTATTGATACAAGCTTTGGCTTTTTCTTTATCCATAAAGCCAGATGAACAGGTAATGCCAATAGTATTTCCTTTCTTTAAATACGGAGGGATAATTGTAGTCATATATAATCGTTTTTGAAATTAGCTTACATTGCTTCCATTGTTCACATTGCTGGAAATGAATTCCAATTTACCATCCGCATTTTCAGCCATTAAAATCATTCCGTTACTTTCGATGCCTTTCATTTTTCTAGGCGCCAAATTGGTAACCACTACAACTTTTTGCCCAATGATATTATCTGGATTAAAATGCACGGCAATGCCACTAACTATAGTTCTGATTTCTGAACCTAAATCCACTTCGAGCTTTAATAACTTGTCTGCTTTTGCTACTTTTTCTGCAGATATAATGGTACCTGTTTTTAAATCTACTTTTGAAAAATCATCAAACTGAATAATTGGCTTTTCAACTTTTTCCACTTCATTTGAAACCGTTGTAGCAGGCTGATTTAATTCCATATTTTTTTTAGATTTTTCTTTTAATTTTTCCATTTGAATGTTTACTTCTTCATCTTCCATTTTTCTAAATAACAATTCTGGTGCACGAAGTGAATATCCAATACTTAACAGGTTTGCTTTTCCTGCATTTTCCCAATCCAACATCTTGTTTACCACTTTCATCATGTAGCAAAGTTTTTCAGCTGTTGATGGTAAAAATGGATTTATTAAAATCGAAAGGTTTGCGGTTAACTGTAAACAAAAATGCAAGCAGTTGTCAATTTGTTTTTGTGCTGCTTCCGTTGGTTTGCCATCTTCTCCCATTTGCTTAGCCACTATCCATGGCTCTTTATCCTGCATGTATTTGTTTCCTTTTCTGGCAAGGTCAATTACCTCAAACAATGCATCGCGATATTTATAATTTTCAATGTTTGCTTCTACAACTTGTTTTGCATTTACAATATCCGCCAATAATTTCCTGTCTGCCTCGTCTATTAAATCTTGATGAAGAGGTGGTACTTTTCCATTGCATAATTTGTGCATCAACACAAAAGTTCTATTCACAAAGTTCCCAAATATGGATACCAATTCACTATTCAACGCATCTTGAAAACCTTTCCATGTAAATTCACTGTCTTTGGTTTCTGGTGCAATTGCGGTTAGATAATATCTTAACGCATCCACCATCATGCCGCCACCATTTTCTTTTTTTACAAAATCATTGATGTAATCATCCATCTCTATACTCCAGCCTCTGCTCGTGCTCATTTTATCACCTTCCAAATTCATGAATTCATTACTAGGAACATTGTCTGGTAAAATGTTTCCATGCAATTTCAACATTACTGGGAAAATGATGCAATGGAAAACGATATTGTCTTTCCCAATAAAATGCACCAATTTGGTGTCTTTATCTTCCCAATAAGGTTTCCAATCTTTATTGTTGTTGAGTGCCCATTGTTTGGTTGCACTGATGTAGCCGATAGGGGCGTCGAACCAAACGTAGAGCACTTTGCCGTCCCCTCCGGGGACATCGCTTGGGATTGTGACACCCCATTCCAAATCTCTGGTTACCGCTCTTGGTTGCAAACCTGCATCAATCCAGCTTTTGCATTGACCCAATACATTTGTTTTCCAATCAGATTTATGGTTTTCAAGAATCCATTCGCGTAAAAAATCTTCGTGTTTATCTAAGGGCAAATACCAATGCGTTGTTTTCTTTTTAGATGGAGGATTTCCACTCAAAGTACTTTTTGGATTAATTAATTGCTCTGGACTTAACGAAGTGCCACATTTTTCACATTGATCGCCGTATGCGCCTTCGCTAGAACAAATTGGACATGTTCCAATTATGTATCTATCTGCTAAAAATGTATTGGCTGCATCGTCAAAATATTGCTCTGACTCTTTAATAATTAAATCGCCGTTGTTGTTCAGCTTTGTAAAAAACTCCTGGGCTGTTTCGTGATGAATAGGGGAAGAAGTTCTGTGATAAATATCAAACGAAATGCCGAGATCCTTCATATTGCTTTCAAGCAAAGCGTGATATTTATCTACAATTGCTTTTGGTGTGGTGTTTTCTTTCATTGCCTGAATGGTAATGGCAGCGCCGTGTTCATCGCTTCCACATACAAATACCACATCGCGTTTTTGCGCCCTAAGATAACGGGTATAAATATCTGCCGGTAAATATGCACCAGCTAAATGTCCGATATGCTTTGGTCCGTTGGCATAAGGAAGAGCTGAAGTAATTAAGTATCTTTTTGGATTGTTCATGGTTGCAAAAATACCGTAAATGAAGGCAATTGCCAATAAATTGAGTGGTTGAATTGGCAGGAAGGGAGGAAACACAAAGACACGAAGGCGCAAAGACACGAAGGTTTTTGTAAAACTAAAATGCTAATAAATGGAAGTTGCGTCTAACCTTTTGAACTCATTGAACCTTTTGAACCTATTGAACGTCTCTACAATCCCAAACCTTTTCTTACTTTTGAGCCGAACACCAACACCATGAACCGTAAAAATTTCATCTCTTCTACATTCACATTACTGGCCGCATCAACTGTTTCGGGAAAGTCCGTAAATGAATCAGTAACTATGTTATCAGGTGAAGAAAGCCATTGTACAGAGCCACCCTTTCTAAAAGCAGGCGATACCATCGGAATTACTTCTCCTGCAGGTTCAATCTCATTGGAAGACATTCAGCCTGCAATTCAAAAACTTCAATCTTGGGGATTTAATGTAAAAATCGGCAATACAATCGGTAAAAAAGATTTCACTTTTGGGGGTACTGATGAAGATCGAAAAAATGATTTTCAAGAAATGCTGGATGACAAAAATATTAAAGCCATTTTATGTGCAAGAGGAGGTTATGGTGTTGTTAGAATAATTGATAAGTTAGACTTTGAAAAATTCAAAGCATTTCCCAAATGGGTTATTGGCTTTAGCGATGTTGCTATTTTGCATAGCCATATCAACCGAAACTTTAAAATTGCCACACTTCATTCAAAAATGTGCAATAGTTTTCTAAAGGATTGGTCATTGGCAGATGCGGATCAACTAAAATCTATTCAAACCATTTATGATTGTTTATCGGGTAAAGTTATGCGTTATGATGTGCCACCAAATTCAAAAAATCGTTTAGGGAATGCAAAAGGAGCATTGGTTGGAGGAAACTTAAGGGTTATTGAAAATCTTTGTGGTAGCTCATCTGAAATTGATACAAAACATAAAATATTATTTTTAGAAGACACGGAAGAATATTTATACAATATCGATCGAATGTTTTGGAATTTAAAAAGAGCCGGAAAACTTGATTATTTGAAAGGTTTGATTGTCGGAGGCTTCAAAATAAAACCGGATAATCCGGGTGAAGAATTTGGACTAAGGTTGGAGCAAATAATTCTTGAAAAAGTAAAAGAATTTAATTTCCCCGTTTGTTTTAATTTTCCGGTAGGCCATCAAAAACATAACGAGGCTTTGATTTGCGGTGCGCAGTATGAATTTTCTGTTGAAGCAGAAAAGGTCAATTTAACTTTGATTAAATAAGATGCCAAAGCATCGCCACTAGATTGCTTTTTATTTATTACTTTTAACCATTCTCCAAAAACAAAAAATATGCAAAGAATTTTTATTTTTCTTATCACTTGTTGTTTAGCCAATTCCATTCAAGCACAACAAAAATTACTTACTATTGAAGATGCCATGCTTAATGCTCGAACATCTCTTGCACCTGAAAATTTAAAACAACTTCAGTTTATTAAAGGCACTTCTAATTATGTGTATCTAAAAAAAGTAAACGGAAAAGAAATGTGGATGACCGGAAATTTTTCTGCAGCAAAAGAGTCGGAATTTTTGTCGCTTTCTGCATTTAATGCGTTTTTGAAAAAAGGTTCAATTGATACCGTTACTTCAATGCCTGCAATTTCATTTTCAAAAGACAATTATATCGCAACTATAAAAGGACAAAAGATTTCTATTCGTCCATCAACCAATAGTGTTGAGGTTATCTTGAACAGTAAATTTTCAGATAAAGAGTATGTAGAAACCGGTGCGGCAGGATATATTTCTTATGTGGAGGGAAATAATTTGTTGGTTGCTAAAAACGGAAATATAAAGCAAATTAGTGCTGATGGCAGCGAGCGCATCGTTTATGGATCAACGGTACATCAAAGCGAGTTTGGTATAACTAAAGGTACATTTTGGAGCAACAACGGAAAGTTATTGGCCTTTTACAAAATGGATCAATCTATGGTGCCTGATTATCCAATTGTAAATTGGGAAGAAAGACCAGCAAAAGTTACTAATGTAAAATACCCAATGGCCGGAGATTTAAGCCATCATGTAACCCTTGCTGTTTATAACGTAGAAACCGAAAAAACAACTTGGATAAAAACCGAAGGACCAGAAGAGCAATACCTTACCAATATTGCTTGGAGCCCTGATGATCAATTTGTGTATATTGCCATTGTAAATAGAGAGCAAAATCATTTTTCTGTAAATCAATACAATACTGCAACTGGCGCATTTGTAAAAACCTTGTTTGAAGAAACCGATTCGAAATATGCAGAGCCACTTGTGCCGATGCAATTTGTAAAAAATAATCCTGGTCAATTCATCTGGCAAAGCAAAAGAGATGGTTGGAATCATTTGTATTTATATAGTGCAGATGGAAAATTAATTAAACAATTAACTACAGGCAATTGGGAAGTAACAGAAGTTAAAGGATTTGATGAAAAAGGAGAGAACTTGTTTTTTGTGTCAACGATTGTTTCTCCCATTTCAAAAAATTTGTGCAGCATTAATTTGAAAAATGGAAAACTGACAACAATTACAGAAGGCGATCAAGTACACACAAATTCATATAGTTCAGATGGCGCTTATGTTTTAGATAATTTTAGCAATCCCAATAATCCAAGAACCATTCAATTAATTGAAACGAAATCTGGAAAGAAAAAGATATTATTGACAGCATCAAATCCTTTAGCAAATTACAAACAAGGCGCTTTAAGCATTTTTACCATTAAAAATAATAAAGGCGATGATTTGTATTGCAGATTATTTAAGCCAACAGATTTCGACAGCACTAGAAAATATCCAGTGATTGTGTATTGGTATGGAGGTCCGCATGCGCAAATGATTACGAATAGCTGGAATGGTGGAGCAGGAGACTATTGGTTTCAGTACATGGCTGAAAGAGGTTATGTAGTATTTACTTTAGATACAAGAGGTAGCTCAAATAGAGGGAAAGCTTTTGAACAAGAAATACATAGAAATGCAGGTAAATATCAAATGGAAGATTTGATGTCTGGCGTAAATTATTTAAACGAATTGTCTTTCACCGATAAAAACAATATGGGTTTATTTGGATGGAGCTATGGCGGTTTTATGACAATAGATTTTATGCTAAATCATCCTGGTGTTTTCAGAACGGCAGTAGCGGGAGGTCCGGTTACCGATTGGAAATTTTATGAAATCATGTACACAGAACGTTATATGGATTCTCCTCAAGAAAACCCTGATGGTTTTGAGGCAACAGACTTAACAAAACAAATCGAAAAGCTTAAAGGGAAATTATTGTTGATTCATGGCATGCAAGACAATGTAGTGGTGATTCAGCATTCGGTAAATTTGGTAAAAGCCGCTGTGGATAAAGGTGTTCAGGTAGATTACATGATTTATCCTGGACACGAACATAATGTATTGGGCAAAGACAGGGCACATTTGTACAAAAAAGTAACGGATTATTTCATGCAAAATTTAGCACACTAATGAATATACTAACCATCGAAAATCTTTCGAAAAATTATGGTAAGATTCAGGCACTACAACAAGTGAGTTTTACTGTTCCTAAAGGTACGGTATATGGAGTTTTAGGGCCTAACGGCAGTGGTAAAACGACGATGCTCGGTATTGTAATGGATGTATTAAAATCTTCAGGAGGAGGCTTCAAATTGTTTGATGAAATGCCCAATGATTCACATCGAAAGAGAATAGGCACTTTACTTGAAACGCCCAATTTTTATCATTATCTATCAGCGGTTCAAAATTTGAAAATCGCAGCAAAAATCAAACAACGCGGAGAAGATGATATCGATCGCGTTTTAGATTTGGTAGGACTTACTCAAAGAAAAAATTCGCCTTTTAGTTCGTATAGTTTAGGAATGAAACAACGCTTGGCTATTGGAAGTGCCTTATTGGGCAACCCGGAAGTGTTGGTTTTAGACGAGCCTACAAATGGCCTAGATCCAGTAGGTATTGCAGAAATAAGAACATTGATAATGTCTTTAGCAAATCAAGGCAAAACAATTATCATGGCTAGTCACATGCTTGACGAAGTGGAGAAAGTATGTACCCATGTGGCGATATTGAAGTATGGCAAATTAATCGCTTCAGGTGATGTAAATGAAATTTTGGTAAATGAAGATGTGGTAGAACTTGCCACTTCAAATTTGGATTTGTTGAAAAATATATTAACCTCTTTCCCCAATACTTTATCGCTGCAAATAAAAGATAAATTTGTTCAGATGAATCTTCCACAAGGAACGGCAAATATGGAAGACATAAATAAATTCTGCTTTGAACGCAACATTGTTTTGTCGCATTTACAACTGAAAAAGAAAAGCTTGGAAACTAAATTTTTAGAACTCACCAATTAAAAATAAATCATGCTCGAACTACTTAAAATAGAATGGCTAAAATTAAAAAACTATAAAGCATTTTTAATCATTGGCATATTTTTCATTATCGGCATTTTCGTTACCAATTACATGGTACTTACGGTGTTTAATAAAATGGTGGACAAAACAGAAGCCGGCATGTTGCTTGGTAAATTTATGCCTTATGATTTTAAACACGTTTGGCAAACCACCAGCTATACATCAGGCTATATTTTAATTTTGCCCGTAATGCTATTGATTATGTTGGTTACCAACGAGTTTACCTTTAAAACCAATCGACAAAATATTATAGACGGCATGAGTCGTTTGGATTTCATTCATGTGAAGATTGCATTAGCAACATTATTCGCCATGATTTCAACGATTTTTGTGATTGTAACAGGATTTGCACTTGCATCTACAACCGGTACAGAATTTTCATTGCATGGGTTTTCTCATGTAGGGTACTTTTTTTTAAAGGCCATTTCATATAATTATTTTGCTGTTTTCTTATCTGTATTGATAAAGCGAACAGGCTTCGCCATTGGGGTTTATTTTATTTACATGAGCGCAGAAAATATTATTTCTCAATTATTGGATGTGTGGAGCATGAAAATTAAGGTTGATTCTAAATTAGATTTAGGAAGCTTAGGCAGTTACCTTCCTATGAATGCTTCAGATAGTCTTTTGTCGTTTCCTGAAAATCCTTTAAAATCAATGGCTAAAAGTGCTTTTCCAACTGATTATCATTATCTGACAATTTCAATCGCTGTATTTTTTGTGGTTTTATTTTATTGGTTCAGCAGAAGCATTATTTTAAAGAAGGATTTGTAAGTGCTTTTATTGCTGCATAAATGCTTGGATAATAAAAAGTAAAACCCGTTGATTTTATTTTTTCACATGAAACGGTGGTGCTTTTTAATATTTCAATACTGCTTTCTCCAAGCATCAATTTTAAGATAAATGCAGGGACATGTATTGGAATAAAAAATCGACCTTTTAATATTTTTGCTAAAGTTAAAGTGAGTGTTTTATTGCTAACGGGCATTGGTGCTACAGCATTGAAACTGCCGGTTAACTTTGGATTTTCGATGGCATGAATAAACATTCTGCACAAGTCCTCTACATGAATCCAGCTTACCATTTGTTTGCCATTTCCTAAAATGGCAGCAATGCCCATTTGAATTGGTTTTTTAAATTCAGCTAGCGCTCCTCCGTCATTGCTTAATACGATTCCGGTTCTTAATTTACAAACCCGAATCCCCATGATTTCAGCAGTGGATATACTTTCTTCCCATTGACGACAAGTAGTTCCTAAAAAATCTACTTCAGCTGCATCTGTTTCCACAAATGCGTAATCTGTTTTTTTATCTGGACCATACCACCCAATAGCAGATGAACTTACAATCGATTTAACTTGATGATTTCCTTTTTTTAATGCATCTACTAATAATAAGCTACTTCTAGTTCTGCTTGATAAAATCTCATTTTTATAAGCTGATGTCCATCTTTTATCCACCACACCCGCACCAGCAAGATGTATAATGCCATCAGCTTTTGATATCGCTTCCATGTCAATGGTTTGTTTTTCAACATCCCATAAAGCATATCTGAGTTCAGGCGAATTTATTTTATCTTTTAATGACCTGCTTAGGATAATCACTTTGTAGTTTTTTTCTATTAGCATTTTGGTTAATGCTTTTCCTACAAGTCCGGTTCCTCCGGTAATTAAAATTGTTTGCATAATTATATTAAACAAATATTTGTTTATTTTGTTTTAGACAAGTTAATGCAAATGAAATTATTTTATGGGTGTAGATATTGTTGTTTAAATTGAATTGTATTTTCATTTTATACCAAACATTAATATTTCTATCTGTTACAGCGATTAAATTCACGATTATGAAAACAATGTTTTCTTTGATTCCTCAATCTTTAAGTAACGTGTATAAAAAAATGAATCTTTTAGGATTTGTTTTTATATTTTTTGTTTACCATATTTCTGCGCAAAATGTATTGTTTTCTGAAGTTCAAAAAAAAGACAATAGAAATATTAAGTTTGAAATATTAGGTAAAATAGATGGACATTATTTGGTGTATAAAAATATTTCGAGAACGCATTTTCTGGCGACGTATGACTTGCAAATGCAATTAATTGAAACCAACAGTTTGGATTTTTTACCTGAAAATATTTTTGACATTGATTTTATTCGGTATCCAGGTTATTTCATTGTATTATTTCAATATCAAAAAAATAAAACGGTTTATTGTAATGCGGCAAAAGTGGATATTAATGGCAAATTATTGCAACCTATTACTGTGTTAAATTTCACAAACATTGGATTTTTTGCGAGCCAAAAAATATTCAACACTGTTTATAGCGAGAATAAACAACAAATTTTAGTGTTTAAGAAGAATGTAAAAAACGACATTATTTCTTTTGAAGCAAAATTGTATAGTTCCAATTTTACGTTGATTGATTCAGTATTTCAGCAATATAGTTTCAATGCGAGAAAAGATAATTTCACAGACTGCTCAATCGATAATTCGGGAAATTTTTATTTTATCAAAGAAAGTACTGAATTTAATGGAGATAACATTAAAAGTTTGGAACTATATCAGCATCGATTTAATCAAAACGATATAGTTAGTAATTCAATTAACCTTGATGGTTATTTTGTTACGGGTTCATGTATAAAAGTAGATAATATCAATAAAAAAATTGTTTTAAATGCATTCTACTTAAATGAAAAACAGGATATTCCAGAAGGGTTGTTTAGTGCAGTAATTGATCCTGTAAATTACCTCACCGAAAAATCAGCATTTAATGCTTTTTCAGATGAAACAAAAATTAGTTTGCAATCAGAGAAATACAAAAGAAACAATCAACAAATAATACTTTCAGAAAATATTATACTCAAAAAAAATGGAAGTTTTATATTGATGGCCGAAGACAATTTTACAGAAACGGTCTTTAATAATAACCAATTTAATAATTCAAATTTTTTTAATCCAAGCTCAGGATATGTATCAAATGATTATTTTTTATACAACCAAAATAATAATAATTACAGATCATTCAATTCCTTTAACAATTCAAATTCATTGAGGTATTATTATAAAGACATCGTGATGGTTGGTATTGGAAAAGAGTTACAGATGGAATGGGTCAATCAAATTAAAAAAAATCAAGTCGATGTAGAACAAGATAATTTCCTTTCGTTTACAACATTAAACCTCGGCTCGCAAATTCAATATTTATTCATTGACAAAGATCCTCAACACGAAATAATAAGCATTCATGGATTACTTTCAGATGGTTCAATTAATAGGTATCCTGCATTAAAAAGTCGACAATTGGGATATGAATTTATGCCTCGATTATCCAAACAAGTTGGAAGCAAAGAATTGCTTATGCCTTTTATTTACATGGGAAAAATTGGATTTGCAAAAATCATTTTTTAATTATTTTTTATAAATTTCATATGCAATTTCATTAACTTCATTTTTATTTACCTACATTAAACTTAAATTGTGATAGGCAGTTTTAAAGCCAATAATCCCCGAAATAATTTCTTACTATTGTTATATGGCTTAGCATTAAACTGGCCATTATTTTTTAAGCCATTATCTGGAGCATTAAGCACCAACGATACTTTTTTATATCAATATATTTTTGGGTTTTTGAATCAGTATGCAAACGATGCAATTATAGGCGGCATTGCATTTCTTATCCTTTTTCTTCAAGCGGTAATCATAAATAAAATTGCTACAGATCAAAAACTATTTCAACGAAATAATTACCTCGCTGGAATGAGCTATTTGTTAATCACCTCTATTTTTCACATCGGATTTAGTTCTGTATTGGTTTCTGTAAGTTTATTTATCTGGATTTTGTCTATTTTATTTAATATATCTATTCAAGGAAACCCCAAAAAAAATATTTTTAATTTGGGATTATTAACAGGTGTTTCCATCTTGATTTTCTTCCCATCTTTTTTACTTGTATTTGTTGTATTATTCGGTTTATTGTTATTCAGACCATTTAGAATTCAAGAATGGTTTATTGTGATTTTAGGAATCATTACACCTTTTTATTTTGTATTTGCTTTCGGGTTTTTATTGGATAAAATTGAAATGCTACACTTCTCTGAACTTTATTTTAAAATACCAAAGTTTCATTTAACGGGTTTTGAAATTGGCAGTTTATGCATAATGCTAGTACTTTCTATTATTGGGTTTGTATATACACAATCTAATATGCGGAAATTATTGGTTCAATCTCGTAATTGTTGGACGGTAATATCTGCATTTTTATTTTTCGCGTTATTTATTCCACTTTTCAACAAAACGCCTCAATTTCAATATTCCATATTTTGTTTTGTCCCTGCTTCTGTTTTTGTAGCGTCTACTTTTTATTACCCTGAAAAAAAATGGTTTATAAATGTATCACATTGGGCATTGGTAATTCTTTCCTTTGTAAATGGATATTTTTTTATCTTTCATTAAAGCCGATGCTGTAAATTTGCGTTATTGATCAATTAATAAAACCACAAAAAATGAAATTCGGTGTAGTTATTTTTCCGGGCTCTAACTGTGATAGAGATATGGTAGAAGCATTGAGAAACGATCTTAATCAAGAAGTTGTCGAGTTATGGCATAAAGACAATGATATTAGTATGTTTACAAATGACGACTGTATTGTTTTGCCAGGCGGTTTTAGTTTTGGAGATTATTTAAGATGCGGAGCTATTGCAAAGTTTAGTCCAATGATGCAAGCTGTTATTGAATTTGCTCACCAAGGGGGTAAAGTGCTTGGCGTATGTAATGGCTTTCAAATTTTATGTGAAAGTGGATTATTGCCAGGTGTATTACTTAAAAATGCCAATCAACAATTTATTTGTAAAAACATTTACCTTAAATCTACAAGTTCAAACACTAGCGAAGCGCTTAAAATTCCAATCGCTCACGGAGAAGGAAGATATTATGCCAACGAAGAAATAATAACCAAGTTGGTTAAAAATAATCAGGTTATCTATACGTATTGTGATGAAAATGGTGAGGTTACTTCAAAAAGCAATCCAAATGGAGCCACACAAAATATTGCCGGTATTTGCAACGAAAATAGAAATGTATTTGGTATGATGCCTCATCCGGAGCGTGTTTGTAATTCAAGTCTTGGAAATATTGACGGTAAAATAGTGTTCAAACAATTATTCGGGATTGGATAATTAACAAAATTTATTAAAGATTAGAAATCAAGATTTTTACTTTTATAAAAAAATGATATAAAATGAAACAATTTGGATGCTTTACATTAATGATGCTATTCTTTTCAGGAATAGGATTTGCTCAAATTGAAAGTCCGGTTACCTGGAATTTTACAGCAGATAATACAGGTGCGAAGCAATACGATGTACACATGACTGCAACGGTAACAGGAAATTGGCATATTTACGCTCAGGTTTGTGGCGAAGGTCCAGAGCCAACTACATTTAGTTTCACCAAAAATCCATTGATTAAATTGGTGGGAAAAATAAAAGAAGTTGGAAAATTAGAAACGTCGTACGATCCAAATTTCAAGTCAACACTAAAATTCTACAGCAAAAATGTAGATTTTGTTCAAAAAATAACCGTAAAATCAGCTGCAAATACTAGTTTAAAAGGAACCGTTGTATATATGGTTTGCAACGACAAAAGATGTTTGCCGCCTAAAGAAATTCCATTCAACATAAAACTTGCATCTAAATAAACATAAAACCCAGATTTTTCAGTTGAAATCTATTACAAGAAAAAAATGCTGCAAATACAAGCTTTTACTTGACTTTTTGACATTAACATATTTCAATATGCTCTCGATCAAAAACTCGGCTCAAAAACTCGTATTTATTGCCTTTTTTCCTTTCATCACGATTCCAACTGCAAAATCCGGGTTAAATTTGTTAAATCCCGATAAACTCGGGATTTTTTTATGATTACCGCCTTTTGCTCAATATAAATGATTTCAAATTGAGCAAATCAGGTGACGGAATTTTTTAAAACACTACATTGACAAATGAAAAATAAAATCGCTTTCTTCCAAGTTTTACTTTGCACGTTGACTTTTGTTTTATTCGGACTACAGGCATTTGCCCAAGATTCATCTATAGTAAAATGGACGAATCAGGTTAAAAAAATAAATGACAATCAAGTTGAAGTTACTTTAAAAGGTAGTATTTCCAGAGATTGGCATTTGTATAAAGCAGATGCTAATGAAGGATTAAGTGGAATTGTAATTTCATTACAAGATTCAAGTGCAAAATTGCAACTCCCACAAATCTATGCTACTGAAAAGAAAATAAATGACAAGGTTTTTGAAGGCGCTGAAAAAACGGTCTATGAAAATGAAATTGAAATCATTCAAAAGTTAGAATTTGCTGGTAAGCAACCCGATGCGTTAAAATTAGTAATAGCATATGAATTGGGAAAAGAACTTGATTTTATCACAGAAGAACATCAGGAAAAAATCATCCTTAATGAAAAGGCAAATACCTCATCTCAAGCAAGAATTTTAATTCCTACAATAGATATTCAACATCCAAAAAACAATTGTGGCATAACATCAACAAGTAATAACGATACCAAATCCAAAAGCTTATCCAGCTTATTTTTAATTGGATTCTTAGGCGGATTAATTGCGCTACTTACACCTTGTGTGTTTCCAATGATTCCGCTTACAGTTTCGTTTTTTACAAAGAAAGCGAGTTCTAAAAAATCGGGTATTACAAACGCATTTTTGTATGGATTTTTTATTTTTATTATCTACATTTTATTGAGTTTGCCTTTTCATTTTTTAGACAGCGTAAACCCAGAGTTTTTAAATAACATTTCTACAAACGTTTATTTAAATGTGTTCTTCTTTGTAATCTTCATATTTTTTGCCTTATCGTTTTTTGGTTTTTATGAAATCACATTGCCCGCTTCCTTATCTAGTGGGGCAGATAGTAAAGCCGGAGCTGGAAATATTTTTGGAATTTTCTTTATGGCATTAACGCTAGCGTTGGTTTCATTTTCGTGTACTGGTCCAATTTTAGGTTCGTTACTTGCAGGCTCATTGGCTTCGGATGGGGGAGCGATGCAACTAACTTTTGGAATGGGTGGATTTGGACTCGCATTGGCGTTGCCCTTCGCTTTATTTGCTTTGTTTCCAAATTGGTTGCAATCCTTACCCAAATCTGGCGGTTGGCTGAATACTGTAAAAGTTGTTTTGGGCTTTTTGGAACTCGCTTTAGCGTTTAAGTTTTTATCAAATGCTGATATGGTAAAGCATTGGGGCCTTTTAAAACGTGAAGTTTTTATTGGCATTTGGATAATTATTGGAACCGGACTTTCTTTATATCTTTTTGGAAAAATAAGATTCAGCCACGATTCGCCTGACCAAAAAATTTCTTTAAGCAGAAAATTATTTGCATCTTTTATTTTACTGATAACCATTTATTTAATTCCAGGAGTTACCAATACCAGCTATGCCAATTTGAAATTAATCAGTGGATTCCCGCCTCCTTTGTATTATAGCGTGTATCAAAAGGAATCGGATTGTGTATTGGGTTTGCATTGCTCTAAAAATTATGAAGAAGGGTTGAAAATGGCAAAAGCGGAAAATAAACCATTATTGATTGATTTTACAGGTTATGCCTGTGTAAACTGTAGACGCATGGAGGAAAATGTGTGGAGTGAACCCGATGTGTATAAATTAATGAGCGAAAAATTTGTAGTGGTTTCGCTTTATGTAGATGATAAAAAATCACTTCCTGTTTCTCAGCAGTTTACCTATAAAACAAAAGAAGGTGCCAATAAGGAGATCAATACTTACGGTGATTTGTGGGCTACGTTTGAAACCGAAAACTTTGCCAATAATGCACAACCACTATATGCTATTATTGATACAAATGAAGTTTTATTAAACAGTCCAATTGGATATACGCCCGATAAAAATGAATATTTACGTTGGTTGAATTGCGGATTAAGCACATTTCAAAAAAAATAGCAATGCTTCTCTATTCAGCGAGTTTCAATTTTCTACAATAAGTTGTTTTAAACTCAAAATGGATTTTGTTTCTGGTGAAATAGCTCATAAAAAAAGTAAACCGTTGAAACGGTTGTATGGAATATTTTTATTTATATCCCACGGTTTAAACCGTGGGATAATGATTTTTGTAAATGTTAATGTTTAATACCATTTATTTCAAAAAAAATAGCAATTCCCAATGAAGAGAATTGCTATTCTAAATGATTATTATTTTATTTTATAAAGCGATTTGTTTTTCAGTCATCATTTTACGTAAGTTGATTAAACCATAACGCATTCTGCCTAAAGCAGTATTGATGCTGCAGTTTGTCAATTCAGCAATTTCTTTAAAGCTTAAATCAGCATAATTTCTTAAGATGATTACTTCGCGTTGATCTTCTGGAAGTAAATCAACCATTCTTCTGATTTTATCATGACTTTGGTTCGCCATAATTTTTTGATCAGCACCAGCTTCAGAGAAGTTTAATACTTCAAAAATGTCGTGATCATCACTAGTTTTGATACTTGGACTACGTTTTACTTTTCTGAAATGATCAACACACATGTTGTGCGCAATACGCATTGCCCATGGTAAGAATTTTCCTTCATCTGTGTAACGACCGCCTTTTAAAGTGTCGATGATACGAATGAATACATCTTGGAAAATATCTTCAGCAAGATACTTGTCCTTAACTAATAAATAGATAGATGTGAAAATTTTGTCTTTGTAACGTTCAACTAGAACATTCATTGCATTTGAGTCTCCGTTCATGTAAGAACGTACTAAATCTTGGTCGGTTAATGTAGAAAGGTTTTTCATTTTTTTTCGTTTTTATTGGTTTAGGATATTGGGTTTTTATGATTTCAAACATGGAGAAAAATAACCTTAATTATTTTTTTTTATTTTTCGTTTGCTCTCAATCACAAAGTAAAAGTAGAGTTAAAAATTAAGCATCAAAATATTTTTAAAGCTTTTTTTTGCAAAAACGAAAAATAGAGTACTAGTGCTCGAAAACCATGCGTATATCTACGTAGTAGTTTTTTCATAGCACGTAAATTTATCAGTATTAACCACATTCTTAGCTTATTTTTGCCTAATTATATGGAAAAGAAAAAATCAAAAAAATCAGTAGATATTGTTTCAAAAAAGGATAATGATATACATATTCATGGTGCACGCGTTCATAATTTAAAGAACATAACGGTAACCATACCACGAAGCAAATTGATTGTAGTAACTGGTGTTTCTGGCTCCGGAAAATCTTCATTAACCATTGATACTTTATTTGCAGAAGGGCAACGCAGATATGCAGAAAGTTTAAGTTCTTATGCGCGTCAATTTATGCAGCGTATGAATAAACCTGATGTAGATTATATAATTGGTTTATGCCCGGCTATTGCCATTGAGCAAAAAGTGATTTCCCGTACTCCCAGAAGTACGGTTGGTAGTATGACCGAATTATATGATTATTTAAGATTGCTTTTTGCACGCATAGGTAAAACCATTTCGCCGATTAGTGGAAGAGAAGTAAAGAAAGATGATGTAACAGATGTGGTTAAATTTCTACAAGGGTTAAATAATGGACAGAAGATATTAATTCTAGTGCCGTTTAAAATTCAATCCAATAGAGATGTAAAAGAAGAACTGAATATTTTACTGCAAAAAGGTTTTTCACGTGTTTATCACAACCAGGAAATAATTAGAATAGAAGAAATTCTTGAAAATAAGTCCCATCCAATATTCAAACAAAAAACTTCCGGTTCTACTTATTTATTAATAGATCGTTTAATTAAAAAAGAATTTGATGAAGATGATATTCATCGAATTTCTGATTCTGTTACAACTGCTTTTTATGAAGGTGAAGGGTCTTTAATTGTTGAAGTGAATGGAAAGAATGTAGTTTTCAGCAATAAGTTTGAATTAGACGGCATCACATTTGAAGAGCCCGTGCCCAATTTGTTTTCATTTAATAATCCTTTCGGTGCTTGTCCAACTTGCGAAGGATTTTCGCATGTGCTTGGTATCGATCCAGATTTAATTATTCCTGATAAGCGGTTGAGTTTATATGAAGATGCCGTTTCTCCTTGGAAAGGCGAAAAGCTAAGTAGTTGGAAAGATGCTTTTATAAGGGCCGCAAAGCAATTTGATTTCCCGATTCATAAGCCAATAATGGATTTGTCTACAGAACAACTAAACAATCTATGGAATGGCAATCAATATGTACATGGCATAAATGATTTTTTCAAAGAAGTAGAACAAAATTTATATAAAGTTCAATATCGTGTTTTGTTGAGCAGATATCGTGGCAGAACGAAATGCCCAGATTGCAATGCCTTTAGATTAAGAAAAGAGGCGTTGTACATTCAAATACACAAAAAACACATTGGCGAACTTTGTGAAATGCCTGTAAAGGATTTAATGAAATGGTTTGATCAGATTTCATTGAGTGATTATGACAACCAAGTAGCGAAGCGAATCTTGATTGAAGTTCATACTAGACTAAAAACATTGCTGGACGTAGGTTTGGGATATCTTACATTAAACCGTTTGGCCAACTCACTAAGTGGCGGCGAAAGTCAGCGTATTCAATTAACCAGAAGCTTGGGCAGTAATTTAACCAACTCATTATATATATTAGACGAGCCATCTATTGGCTTGCACAGTAGAGATACCGAACGCTTGATTGGGGTTTTAAAATCGTTAAGAGATTTAGGTAATACGGTTGTGGTGGTTGAGCATGATGAAATGATGATGCGCGAAGCTGATTATATTATTGATATGGGGCCATTAGCGAGCCATTTAGGTGGCGAAGTAGTGGCAGTTGGAGATTACGATGCCATCATAAAGGATAAAGAAAGTTTAACCGGAAAATATTTGTCAGGAACCTATAAAATTGAGCCGCCAGCTAACTTACGTAAATGGACAAGAAGCATAACAGTTGAAGGTGCATCTGAAAATAATTTAAAAAATATTGATGTTAGTTTTCCGCTAAATGTAATCTGTGCAATTAGTGGGGTAAGTGGAAGTGGGAAAACAACCTTGGTAAAACAAATATTATATCCTGCCTTGAAAAAGCTTAAAGGCGAGGGATTGGATAAGCCAGGATTGTTTAGGGGATTAAAAGGCGATGTGGATCACATCAAGCAAATTGAAATGATTGACCAAAATCCAATTGGTAAATCGAGCAGAAGTAATCCGATTACATACATAAAGGCTTATGATGAAATCCGGGATTTATATTCAAGACAACCGTTGAGTAAATTGCGTGGGTTTATGCCCAAACATTTTTCTTTCAACGTAGATGGGGGAAGATGTGATGCTTGTAAAGGGGAAGGCGAACAAATTGTAGAGATGCAGTTTTTGGCGGACGTACATTTGGAATGTGAAGTATGTGGCGGTAAAAAATTCAAAGAAGAAGTATTAGAAGTCAAGTATGATAATGTCAATATTTTTGAGTTGTTAGAAATGAGTGTAGATCAGGCAATTGAATTTTTCAATAAAGGGGATAAAAATGCAATAGCAATTGCAAAAGCCATACAACCTTTATCAGATGTAGGTTTGGGGTATGTAAAGCTAGGGCAGTCATCAAATACATTAAGTGGGGGAGAAGCGCAGCGGGTAAAATTGGCCTCGTTTTTAGGTAAGGGAAAATCTCAGGGAAGTATATTATTTATTTTTGACGAACCTACCACGGGATTGCATTTTCATGACATCCAAAAATTGCTCAAATCGTTTAATGCATTGGTAGATCAAGGGCATTCGATTTTAGTAATAGAACACAATACCGATGTATTAAAATGTTGCGATTGGATAATAGATTTAGGTCCAGAAGCTGGCGACTTGGGTGGAAATCTAGTATTTTCAGGCACTCCAGCAGATTTAAAGAAAAGTAAAAAAGGGAATACGGGAAGGTTTATGTAGGGTCGTTTATGGTTTGGTGTTTGGTGTTTGGTGTTTGGTGTTTGGTGTTTGGTGTTTGGTGTTTGGTGTTTGGTGTTTGGTGTTTGGTGGAACGAGCTGCAATCTAGTATAAAAATCTAGAACCCATAATCCAATATGATTATTTTTTTGAAGTATCTAACCACAAACTCCAAACCCCAAACATCCCTATCTCAGCCTACTACTCTCCTCAACAATTTTAGCATCTTTTCTAATGCCCATTATCGCCAATATTAGAAAAACAAAAATAAAGATATGCATTACAGCACCTATGAGAAAACTGCCTTCTTTAAACATTTTTGTAGAAAAATAATAAAACAAAACTAAAGAGACTTCCATAAAAAAACTGGCAATACAAAGTTTGATTTGCAATTTTCTATTGCTATAAATAAAAATGCTCACAAGCGCTAAAATGCCTACAGCAATGGTAATAATGCTATTCCCAACGTTACTCATTCCGTTCAACTCCTGATAAATTACTTTTCCAGATAAATCAGTAGGCTCCGAAGTTAAATTTCCAGCATAGGTACTTATTTTCAATGTTGCAAATGCGCAAGCAGCAACAAGTAAAAGCCAAATGGATTGAATGCGTTGAATCATGTTTTAAATTTTATACTTTGAAAGACGCTGGATACTAGTTACTGGATTCTTGATATTTGATGTCGGATTTGATTTCGTTTCATTGTGAGCATTAACAACAAACAACAAACCAAAAACAACAAACATTTTGTATGTGTTGAAAATGTTCAATCCCTCCACAATTCCAACCTTTTGAACTCATTGAACTCATTGAACTTATTGAACCCCATAAACTTCACAAACCTCCAAAACCCCACAAACCTCCTCCTTACCCCAACTCCGGATACAACGGAAACTGCTCCATAAACTTACCAACTTCTCCTTTTACCGCAGCTATAGTTTCGGGATTGTCGATATCCATTAATACTCGGTCGATAAAATCTACCACCGTTTGCATGTGGGTTTCTTTCATGCCTCTTGTAGTAATTGCTGGTACGCCTACACGAATACCACTGGTTACAAATGGACTTTTATCGTCAAATGGCACAGCGTTTTTGTTTAGGGTGATATGCGCTAAATCAAGGGTTTCCTGTGCTTTTTTACCTGTAATGTTTTTGTTGCGAAGATCAATCAACATCAAGTGGTTATCGGTTCCGCCACTAATGATTTCGTAACCTTTAGACATAAATACAGCTGCCATTGCTTGTGCATTTTTTTGCACCTGTGTAATATATGTAGTAAACTCATCAGAAAGCAATTCGCCAAACGCAACCGCTTTTGCCGCAATCACATGCTCCAATGGTCCGCCTTGCGTTCCTGGGAAAACAGACATATCCAATAAGTTACTCATCATGCGGATATTGCCTTTCATATCTTTTAATCCAAATGGATTTTCAAAATCGGTTTTCATTAAAATAATACCGCCTCTTGGTCCACGAAGGGTTTTGTGGGTAGTACTGGTTACGAAATGACAATGTTCAAATGGAGAAGATAATAATCCTTTCGCAATTAATCCCGCAGGATGTGCCATATCGCAAAGTACATAAGCCCCAACTTCATCAGCTACTTTTCTAATTCTTGCGTAATCAATATCTCTGCTGTATGCAGAAGCTCCACAAATAATTAATTGTGGTTTTTCTGTTCTTGCTTTTTCTTCAAGCATCTCATAATCAATCAAACCCGTTTCTTTTTTAACCCCATAAAAAAATGGCTTAAAATATTTTCCAGAAAAATTTACTGGAGAACCGTGAGTTAGGTGTCCGCCCATGCTTAAATCCAATCCCAATATTTTATCGCCAGGTTGTAAAATGGCTAACATCAATGCTGCATTCGCTTGCGCTCCGCTGTGTGGCTGAACGTTCGCATACGCGCAGTTGAACACTTGTTTTATTCTGTCTATTGCCAATTGTTCTACTTGGTCTACAATTTCACAACCTCCATAATATCTTTTACCAGGATAGCCTTCTGCATATTTATTGGTTAATGCTGATCCAGTTGCTTGCATCACCTCCAAACTGGTGAAATTTTCACTGGCAATCAATTCTATGCCATGTCTTTGGCGATCTAATTCTTTTGCTATTAAATCAAATACGGCTTTGTCTTTGTACATATCTAAAATTTAGGCTACAAAGATAAGTCCCTATTATTAATCATCTAATAGAAATAAAATTTTTTAAACAAATCGTGAACAATTAGACAATAATGTTCATTTTACTCAAAAAGTCCTACTTTCATAGCCGAAAAAACAAAAAAATGAAAGCCATTATTCCAGTAGCAGGTGCCGGTACCAAACTACGACCACATACATATACTCAACCAAAAGCATTAATTCCGCTTGCGGGCAGAACAATTTTAAATATAATCGTTGATCAACTTAAAGACGCAGGCATCAATGAATTTATATTTATCATTGGTTATTTGGGCGAAAAAATCCAAGATTATGTAACCCATCATTATCCAGATTTGAATTGTCACTTTGTAACACAAAACAATCGTTTTGGAACTGGACATGCCGTTGAACTAACTCGAAATATTGTAGGTAATGATGATGTATTTATTGTTTTAGGAGACACCATTGCTGAATATGATTTAAAAGAAGTATTGGAATCTCCATATTCAATGTTTGGTTTGAAAAAAGTAGATGATCCAAGAAATTTCGGTGTAGCTGAAGTAGATGAAGATGGGTTTATAAATCGTGTTGTTGAAAAACCGGCCATTCCAAAAAGTAATTTAGCGCTTGTTGGCATTTATAAAATCAAAGAAACCGAGATTATGTATGCTTGCCTCGAAAAAATAATTGAGTCAAAAGAGGAGTTTCAAGACATTAATCTTACTGATGCCTTTGAATGTATGATCAATCAAGGCGCTAAAATCAAATCTTTCAAAGTGTCTAATTGGTTTGATTGCGGCAAAAAAGAAACTTTGTTGGAATCAAATGCCATTTTATTAAAAAAGTTTGGCGGCAATACTTCTGAAGAAAATATATATCAAAATACCATCATCATTCCGCCAGTTACCATTGGCGAAGGTTGTGTCATAAAAAATTCTGTTATCGGTCCAAATGTAGCTATTGGCGAACACAGTAGTATTAATCAAGGAATAATAAAAGATTCCATTATTGGGTCTTACTCTAACCTTTTTGAGATCGTTTTAAACAACTCGTTGATTGGCAACGATGCAGAAGTAAAAGGGGTAAGCAGAAATTTAAATATTGGCGACAATACAGCCATTGATTTAGGCGGTAGTAGAAGTTAAACATATTACTGCATTGAATTTTTTATTTATGGAGTCAAATAAAATAAATCAACTCTTTAATATTGAAATCCCCATTATTCAAGGTGGGATGATTTGGGCGAGCGGATGGCGTTTAGCGTCGGCCGTTAGTAATGCCGGAGGATTGGGATTATTAGGCAGTGGCAGCATGTATCCCGAAGTTTTAAAGGAGCATATCAAAAGCTGCAAACAAGCTACCACAAAGCCATTTGGGGTAAATTTACCTTTGTTGTATCCCAACATTGAAGAACATATTCAAACCATCATTTCAGAAAAAATCCCCATAGTTTTTACCTCTGCAGGAAATCCACAATTGCATACCAAACGATTGAAAGATCATGGCATTATTGTGGTTCATGTAGTAAGCAGCAGCAAGTTTGCATTAAAAGCACAGGAAGCAGGTTGCGATGCAGTGGTGGCGGAAGGTTTTGAAGCCGGTGGGCATAACGGAAGAGAAGAAACTACGACGATGGTTTTGATTCCTGCTGTAAAAAAAGTGGTTGATATTCCTGTTATTGCAGCAGGTGGAATTGGTACAGGTAAACAAATGCTGGCAGCAATGGTTCTTGGCGCTGATGGTGTACAAATGGGCAGCCGGTTTGTAGCCAGTGATGAAGCGAGTAGCCATGATAATTTTAAACAAACCATCATTAACCTCAAAGAAGGGGATACCGTATTATCTCTAAAAAATATTACACCCGTTCGATTGGTGAAAAATAAGTTTTATCAACAAGTGGTGGATGCCGAAAATAGAGCAGCTACAAAAGAAGAACTGATTCAATTGTTAGGTCGAGGGCGTGCCAAAAAAGGCATGTTTGAAGGTGATTTAGAAGAAGGTGAATTGGAAATAGGGCAGGTGAGCACATTGTTTAATTCTATAAAACCAGCAGGTGAAATTGTACAAGAAGTTTGGACTGAATTCTTGGAATCAGCTGCAGAAATGCAAAATCGTTTTCTTTAATTCGTAAGAAAAATAGTTCGTTTACAAAACCTCATTTACTAGGATTTTTTAACCGCCCATTTAATCATTTCTTTCCAAGATGGTTTTTTACCATAAAGCAAAATACCCGTTCTGTATATTTTCCCGGCTATCCAAGTAAAGAATAAAAAGCTACAAATCAAACATAGCATTGATATAGCAATTTGCCAATTGGGTATATCATAAGCAATTCTGCCCATCATTACAATTGGAGAGGTTAATGGAAAAATACTTCCAAAAACAGCTAGGCTGCTATTCGGTTCGTTTACCGCTTTTGTCATAATTACAAATCCCAAAATAATAGGCATCATTACCGGAAATACAAGTTGTTGTGCTTCTTGCTGATCTTCACTTACTACACTTCCTATTGCTGCAAAAATAGAAGCGTATGTTAAATATCCACCTAGAAAATAAAATAAAAATGAAAATAAAATCTTGCCCAAATGCAAAGATGACAAGCCTTGCATAATATTTGAAGCCATGCTTATATTTTCACTGCTTGTTGTTGATGCATTGTTTATTTGCTGCATTAAATCAGGAAAAATAAATGGTATAGCCATTTGCATCAGAAACATTAAAAATATCCAAACTGCAAATTGAGTTAATCCAACAGCACCAATGCCAATAATTTTACCCATCATCATTTGAAAAGGTTTTACAGAACTAACCATCACTTCCGCTATTCGATTTGTTTTTTCTTCCGTAACACCGCGCATTACTTGTGTTCCGTAAATCAACATCATCATATAAATTAAAATGCCACAAGCAAAAGAAACACCATAAGCCACATCAGCGAAACTCTTTTTTTGACCAGTTTCAGTATCTACGGTGTTTTCCAATTCTACAGGATGAATCATTTTTTGAAATGCTTCTGGGTTTATACCATTGGCAATCAATGTTTTCTTTTTAATGGCTTCATTAATGAGTTCTTCAATCGATGACATTAATGGTAGATTCATTGATTTGCTGCTGTGTAAATTGTATATGCTTTTTGTTTTTGCAATACTATCATTTGGAATAAATAAAAATGCATCAAATCCTGCTTTTTGATATTTCTTTATGTAATTGCTTTCTGTTTCGTTTTTGATTAAACTAAAAACAATATTGGGGTTTGAGTTTTCTATTTTCCCATTAAACAATTGTGCATTATCTATTACAGCGATTTTATTTTTATCGCTACCGCCAGATTCATCCAAAGAAATGGCAATGATTATTGCGTAAAAACCAATGATGAATAATGGCACACCAATGGTAGTTAACAAAAACGATTTCTTTTTTACTCGAATAAAATATTCTCTCTTTATGATTAAAGCAATTTTTTTCATAGCTGTTTATTGTATGGATTCGAATTTTCTAGTTGCCGTGGTGTCTTCTACTATTTTAATAAAAATATCATTCAAAGAAGGAAGTACTTCATTGAATGAATTGATTTTTACTTGATGATTTATAAAATAGTTAAGTACTTCATTTGTAGTAGTGTATTCTGGAAGTTTGAGCAGCAATTGATTGGGTTCGTATTTTACCACTTCAAATAATCCAGTCATGAGTTGCTCTGCGATTACGTTTGCACCCAATTTATAAATGTTCTCTTTAAAATCTTGCTTCACTTGATGAACAGTGCCATCAAGGATTTTCTTTCCTTTATTTACCAATACAATATGATCACAAATTTCTTCCACTTGTTCCATTCTATGTGTACTGAAAATGATTGTCGCGCCATTTTTAGCCAATGTGAAAATTTCTTCTTTAATCAAATTTGCATTTACAGGATCTAGGCCGCTAAAGGGTTCGTCCAAAATAATTAATTGAGGATTATGCAAAACGGTAATTACAAATTGAAGTTTTTGGCTCATGCCTTTGCTGAGGTCTTCCACTTTTTTATTCCACCAGCTTTCCATTTCAAATTTGACGAACCATTTTTTTATACTGGCCATGGCGTCAGATTTACTCATGCCTTTTAATTGCGCCAGATAAAGTGCCTGTTCCCCAATTTTCATTTTTTTATATAAGCCCCTTTCTTCGGGCATATAACCAATTTTGGTAGAATCAAGCATCGGGTTAAAAGGCTGCCCATTAAAATCGATGTGTCCATGATCGGGATAAAAAATGCCAGTAATCATTCTAATCAACGTAGTTTTTCCGGCTCCATTAGGACCCAGCAAACCAAAAATGCTACCAGATTTTATGTTGAAACTAATATCGTCAACCGCTTTTTGATCAGCGAAATATTTTTTTAAATGGTGTAGGGAGAGGAAATCCATAATTGTAATTAAAAACGAATGTATTAAAAAAAGATAACTTGTAAATTTAGTTGAATAAATGCTAATAGAGTTACATCAATTATTAAAATTCCATTTTAGGGCAAGAATGTCTGCGATTCTTTCCCCATCCATAGCTGCACTTACAATACCACCTGCATATCCAGCGCCTTCCGCACATGGGTATAAGTTGTCAAATTGAGGATGGGCAAGTGTTTCCTGATTTCTTGGAATTCTAACTGGGCTAGACGTTCTGCTTTCAGTAGCTACCACAACGGCTTCATTGGTGTAATACCCTTTCATTTTTTTTCCAAAAGAGATAAATCCATTGGCTAAGCGTTGATGTATAAAATGGGGTAAAACCGTTTTTAAATCTGTAGAATGTAATCCAGGTATATAAGAATTTGCAGGCAAATCATTCGAGATCTTATTGCTACAAAAATCCGTCATGCGTTGAGCCGGAGCAACAAAATTTCCACCACCAGCTTTGTATGCATTTTCTTCAATCATTTTTTGAAAATACATAAAACGCAAAGGGTGATTTGGACTAATATCAAGGGTTTTCAATGATGGCAGCAAATCTTCATCTTCAACTTGTACTACCATGCCACTGTTTGCAAAAGGATTGTTTCTTTTAGAAGGGCTCCAGCCATTTACCACCAATTCGTTTGCATTAGTGGAAGCTGGAGCAATGATTCCACCTGGGCACATGCAAAAAGAAAAAACGCCTTTATCGTTCACTTGATTCACCAAACTATAAGAAGCCGGAGGTAAAAGTTCATCTCTAACTTGGCAATGGTATTGAATTTGATCGATTAGTAATTGAGGATGTTCAATGCGAACGCCAATAGCAAGGGGTTTTGCTTCTATTAAAATATTTTTTTCATGAAGGAGTTCAAATATATCACGCGCAGAATGACCTGTGGCTAGAATGTAAGCATCGCCTTGAAAAGTATGGCCATTATGGGTTTTGATGCCCGATATTTGGTTGTTGGTAATGACGAAATCGGTTAGTTTGTGTTCAAAGTGAATCTCCCCACCACAATCCACAATTTGCTCGCGCATGGCTGTAATAATCTGGGGAAGTTTGTTGGTGCCTATATGTGGATGAGCATCGTATCGAATATTTTCTGGTGCGCCGAAATGCACAAAAAGGTTGAGTATTCGGTTGATATCGCCTCTCTTGTTGCTTCTTGTGTACAACTTTCCATCGCTATATGTGCCTGCACCGCCCTCGCCAAAGCAATAATTACTTTCAGGATTTAGTATGCCTGACTTATTTAGGCTTGCTAAATCACGTCTTCGGCTTTTTACGTCTTTACCTCGTTCAATGATTACGGGTTTTATTCCGGATTCTATTAATTTAAGTGCAGCAAAAAGTCCTGCGGGACCAGCTCCGATAATAATTGCAGATTTTTTGGAAGATGAAACATCTTTAAATCCTAAGGGAACTGGAACAAAAGGAGTAAATGGCTCGTTTATAAATACGTCAAACGTGAGATTGAAAAATACTTGTTTACTTCTGGCATCAATAGATTTCTTCATCAATCGAAAGCCGGAAATTAGCGAAGGCTTGACGCTATGAAATTGCCCAAGTTTTAACCGAATGATTGATTCGCTATTTGCATCAGATGGCGTAAGCCGAAGCGTAGTTTTTGTTTGCATGATATGTGTTAGGTATTATCCTAAAAACAATAAAATAAAAAAAATTAAAAAGGCAGATCATCGCCATCAGAAGCCGTAGAAGAAAAAGTATCTAAGGGTTCCATATATTCATTGTCGATTTGACTAACCTGAGCTACTTTTAAAAGTTGCTCAATTTTCCAAGCGTCTAAATTGGTGATGTAATTTGTTTTGCCTTCTTTTTCCCATTTAGAACCTTTGATGTTGAATAGAACTTTTACATTGTCGCCAATATTTACACTATCAACCATGCTGGTTTTATCTTGCACACATTGAAATTTCACATAGTTTACAATAGTTCTATTATTGATTTCATCTGATTTTTCAATAACGAATTCTCTTGTTCTAAAGCTTTCAGTTCTATTTACGGTGTCATATTTTGCAATCAATTTGCCGATAATTTCAAAACTCATTTTATTTTTTATTTAAGGAATTCAAAAGTATTGAATATTTCGGGATAAAATTTGGTTTTTTCACAATTCAACGAGAAGAAAATAATCCTAAAAAAATGTTAGTAAAATTATGTTTTTAGAAACGAAAATGTCTATATTCAGGTTTCGAAAAAGCGAAAAGGAATAGTATAAAGTAATAATTGTTTTTTTTAAACATTTACATAGTACAAAAAAAGTTTAATAAAAAATTTTTTTATAAACATATTATTTTTGATATTCGCTACCCCGAAAAAAATCGAAAAAAAATAACAATAGTTCACACAGTATAAATAGTTTTGAAATAATGGAGAAGTCGTTTGAAAAAGTTTGGCAAAATTGCTTAGATATTATAAAAGATATTGTGGAATGGCAGCATTTCAAAACATGGTTTGAGCCAATAAAGCCAGTTGGTATAAAAGAAAAGATTTTGACCATCCAGGTACCAAGTCAATTTTTTTACGAATACCTAGAGGAGCATTATGTAGCATTGTTGGCAAAAACATTAAAGCGTGAATTGGGTAAAGAGGCAAGATTAGAATACAGAATAATGGTAGATAGTGGCAACAGCAAAAACAAGCCACTAACGATGGATGTTCCTGGTAATGGAAATGGGTATAAGTTATATTCTAATAATGAAATGGATTTTCCATTGGTTATTAATAATCCAGTAAAAAATCCGTTTGTAATTCCAGGGTTGAAGAAAATGCAAATTGATCCTCAATTAAATAGTTCATATACGTTTGATTCATTTATTGAAGGAGATTGTAATCGCGTAGCAAGAAGAGCTGGTAAAACAGTTGCAGAAAAACCAGGTACTACATCATTTAATCCTTTGGTAATTTATGGTGGTGTTGGATTAGGAAAAACGCATTTGGCACAAGCTATCGGAAACGAGGTAAAGCGATTGTACAACAACAAAGTGGTTTTGTACGTAAGTTCAGAAAAATTCATCAATCAATTTATTGACCACAGTAAGAATAATGCCATCAATGATTTTATTCACTTCTATCAAATGATTGATGTATTGATTATTGATGATATTCAATTTTTTATAAGAGCAGAAAAATCACAAGACGCATTTTTCTCCATTTTTAATCATTTACATCAGAGTGGAAAACAATTGATTTTAACCAGTGATAAATCACCAAAAGATTTAGAAGGGGTTCAAGAAAGGTTGTTGAGTAGATTTAGATGGGGTTTGAGTTCGGATTTACAATTGCCTGATTATGAAACCAAAATTGAAATTTTGGAATACAAGATGAAGCAGGATGGTTTGGAGATGCCACGTGAGGTTGTAAAATACATTGCGTATAACATTAACAGTAACGTAAGAGAGTTGGAAGGTGCGTTGATTTCTTTATTGGCTCAATCATCATTAAATAAGCGTGAGATAGATTTGGAGTTGGCAAAGAAAGTATTGCGCAATTTCATTAAAACTTCAAGCAAAGAAATCACTATAGACACGATACAAAAAATGGTATGTGATTATTTTGATGTGCCTTATGATAAGTTGTTGCAAAAAACAAGAAAGCGTGAAATTGTTCAAGCGCGCCAAATAACGATGTTTTTATCAAAGTCGTTTACGAAAAATTCATTGAAAACGATAGGGGAGCATTTTGGTGGACGTGATCATACAACGGTTATCCATAGTTGTCAAACGGTGAAGGATTTAATGGATACGGATAATTTATTTAAAGAAAGTGTATTGGAACTGCAACATAAGGTTCAGTTGGCTTCGATGTAAGCATGGTTAAAAAATTGAAGTAAAAGAAAGAAATGGTTGATTATTTTTTGCTAAAAAATAATTCTAATTTTTATCAATTTCTTTTGGGTAATAAACAATACAATTGTATTTTTGCAACCCTCGATAGAGAGGTGCAATAAAAAGGAGAGATGCCTGAGAGGCCGAAAGGAACGGTTTGCTAAATCGTCGTACGGGTCAAACTGTACCGTGGGTTCGAATCCCACTCTCTCCGCAGAATTGAAAATTTATTTGCAGTTCTTGGGCTAAAACAAATTACGTTCGGGATGTAGCGTAGCCCGGTTATCGCGCCTGGTTTGGGACCAGGAGGTCGCAAGTTCGAATCTTGCCATCCCGACATTACTACCAAAATGACAA
>Ga0209598_10000331_pt1 | contig 37603 bp, 37 predicted proteins | sample M_140807_EF_Meta_FD_187317 | JGI IMG/M metagenome (GOLD analysis project Ga0209598, IMG submission 187317) | Freshwater microbial communities from Lake Montjoie, Canada to study carbon cycling - M_140807_EF_MetaG (SPAdes) (version 2) | ecosystem: Environmental > Aquatic > Freshwater > Lake...
AGAAGTGCGATCTCACCTTCAAAATCTTCTAGGGAGGAAAAACTACGGTATACCGAGGCATATCGTAGGTAGGCGACCTCATCGAGTTCTCGGAGTGGCGCAAGTACTGCCATTCCAACCTCTTGGGCCTCAACCTCTGCCACACCATCGGAGCGAAGAAACTCTTCAACTCTTTGGGCAAGCAGTGCTAAATCATCATCATTAACTGGTCTGCCCTGACATGCCTTGCGCACGCCATTGATTACCTTCTCGCGAGAGAAGGGCTCAGTAGCACCTGATCGTTTGATGATTAGAAGAATGGAGCTCTCTGCGGTGTTAAACCGTTTGCCACAGCTGGTGCACTCGCGCCTTCTGCGGATCTGGTTACCCTCTTCAGCCGGACGTGAGTCAATCACTCTGGAGTCTTCAAAACGACAGAATGGACAGATCACGGGCCGGTTCTCCTTTTTTCCTAGCTAAGTGGGGGAAGAGCACACTAGCGGAAAACCACTACTTATGGAAGCCATAAGCGTAATCACCCCTATATGTTGGGTGAACCATAGACTCACTCTTTAGGGTTTAAAAGCACCTGAGTCGGCGTGTTTTGTGAAATCTTTTTATGCAGGCTGCAATCAGCCTAGAGCAGGTTATAAAACGGGAACTAGCAACTTTACCCCTGCTGCCACATCAGCGCTTTTAAGGGCGTTGACCTCGACAATATCGGCGACCACTGAAGCGATATCACCTTGTCCTGCTACTAGGGCTGCGATCGACCAAAGGGACTCACCAGGTGTAACAACAACTTGAACATACTTACTCTTCACACCACTTTGATCAGAACTCTTTTCACTAGCTGATGAAATAGAGCTAAAACCAGCGCCAATTAGTACTAATAAGGATATGGTTGAAACTGTTCGCGCCAATCGCTTGGCCTGTCTTGCCTTCATTTGCTTCTCCTAGTTAACAGTGTTCGAGGGGATTCGAACATCTGTTCTATAGAGTATTAAACACTACCCCACTGACATTGTCTACTTTAAATCGAACATATGTTTGGTTTTTTTCAACTTTCCTGCTAACCTTTATTTATGGTAAAAAAGAGCGTATCTGAGCTACCTGATGGTCCAGTCGATGATCATGGGCTGACCCCGCGCCAGGTAAAGATTTTGTCGGTAATCAAAAAAGCAGTTGAGGATCAGGGTTACCCACCCTCTATGCGTGAGATTGGCCAAAAAGCAGGCCTATCCTCCACCGCATCCGTCACCTATCAACTGCAGATCCTTGAAGAGAAGGGCTGGATCCGCCGGGATGCCGCCCGAGGACGCGCTATTGAGATCACCTTGCCAGGTGAAGATGGCCAAGCAGCCCCACAAGGAAAGACTCGTCTTATCCCATTGGTTGGAAAGATCGCAGCTGGTAATCCAATTTTGGCAGAACAACTTGTGGAGGAAGTACTACCACTTCCAGAATCCCTAGTTGGTAAGGGTGAATTATTTATGTTGCAGGTTAAAGGTGATTCAATGATTGATCTTGCAATCTGTGATGGTGATTATGTAGTTATTCGTTCCCAAAAGAGTGCGGAAAAGGGTGAGATTGTTGCAGCCATGATTGATGGTGAAGCAACTGTTAAAACCTGGTCGAAAAAAGATGGCCACTTCTGGTTACTTCCTGCAAATGATGATTTTCTGCCAATCCCAGCGGACGACGCACAAATTCTGGGCAAGGTAACTGCAGTACTTCGCAGCGTTTAACTTATTTTTTCGGTTTAAATTCCTCTTGGGTAATTGAGTTTTTAATTATCACTCTTCCTTGATTTAATGAATTAATTAAACCAACAGATTGCATCTGCACCATAACACTTCCAAGCACTGTTGCCTCAGTAGGGCCGGCATAAACAGGTAGGCCTGTGGCATCAGCGGTTAGTTGATTTAATAATCTATTAGCGCTTCCTCCGCCAACAATATTAATTGCATTTATCTTCACCCCAGCCGCACTTTGTAATTGCGCCAATACCTTCACATAGGCATCCGCCAATGAATCAAATATGCATCTGGCATAGGCAGCAGGTGATGCGGGAATAACTTGATCACTTTTTTCACATAACATTGCAATTCGCTCTGGCATCGCCCCTGGCTTTTCAAAGATTGGATCATTGGCATCAATTATCGATGAGCGAGGAAGATTTGCTGCTGCCTTTGCCAGCTCGGCTGCGGTGTAAAGCTCACCTTTGCTAGCCCAGTAATCCAAAGACTCCTCTAATAACCACATGCCAGCTACATTTTTAATAAATCTAATCCGATCATCAACTCCCACCTCATTGGTGATATTAAATTCCATTGCCTTTTTATCAGTAACTGGCTTTGCTAATTCCAACCCAACTAATGACCAAGTACCACTTGAAATGTAGGCACTCAATCCATCCTCGCCAAGAGGAGCGCCAGCAACGGCGCTTGCTGTGTCATGGGATCCAACTGAGATCACCTTGATTGCATCTAATTTTCCATGCCCTTTAATCACACCCACCTGATCCCCTGGCTTATTTATCTTGGCAAATAGGCTCTTTTTAATTCCAAGTTTTTCAATTAACTCCCAATCCCAATCATGGGTGTGAGCATTAAGTAATTGAGTGGTGGAGGCATTGGTGATCTCAGTACTTATTGCGCCACAAAGTAGGTAGTTAATTAGATCTGGCACCATTAAAAACTTATCTGCGCTTTTATAGATAGATGAATCTTTCTCAACAAATAATTGATACATCGTGTTGAAGAAGATAAATTGAATTCCAGTTTTACCATAGATGTAATCAACACCTAATTCATTCTTTAGCTTTGCCATTACGCCATCTGTTCGGCCATCTCGATAGCAATGAGGTGGTGCTAGGACCTCACCCTTGGCATCAATTAAGGCGTAGTCAACCGCCCAGCTATCAACGCCAACTGTTGCAACCTCACCTAACTCAACTGCTTTATGAAGTCCGATTTTTATTTGTTCTAGGATAAATTGCCAATCCCAAAATAAGCCATCAGCAGTTGCCACCGGCTCATGTTTAAATCGGTGCAGTTCAGTTAAAACTATTTTTTGATCAACTAACTCACCGACCGTTACCCGACCTGATGAGCCACCTAAATCAATTGCTGCGTGTAGCAAGGAATTCTTCCTAACGAAGGAAGGCTGCGGCCACACCACCATCTACTGGAATATGAAGTCCAGTAGTTAGGGTTAAATCTCCACCTAAAATTACAAAGACGGCAGCAGCAATATGTTCAGGCAAAACCTCTTTTTTCAAGATAGTTCGCTGGGCATAGAACTCACCTAATTTAGATTCCTCGACGCCATACTGCTTAGCCCGGTTAGCTCCCCAACCACCAGCAAATATGCCAGAGCCCTTAACCACACCATCTGGATTAATTCCGTTGACTCGAATACCAAACTCACCTAACTCAACTGCTAACAATCTCACTTGGTGTGATTGCGCAGCCTTTGTTGCACCATATGCAACATTGTTTGAGCCAGCAAAGACAGAGTTCTTAGATGATATATAAATAATATCTCCGCCCATGCCCTGCGCCTTTAGCGCCTTAGCAGTTTCACGAGATACTAAAAATGATCCTCTTGCCATAATGTCTAGTTGCAAATCCCAATCTGCAACTGTGGTTTCAGTAATTGGCTTAGCAATTGAGATACCAGCGTTATTAATAACAATATCAATACCGCCAAAGGCAAGCATGGTTTGCGCCATTGCATCAGCAATTGCATCCTCACTTGTAACATCCATTGCAACTGCAATCGCTTTATCTTTGCCACCTAATTCAGTAGCTAACTTGGTAGCACCCTCAAGATCTCGATCTGCCACCACAACACAGGCACCTTCTGCTGCTAATCGCTCAGCAGTTGCCTTACCTAAACCAGATGCTGCCCCTGTTACCAATGCGATCTTGCCCGCTAATGGTTTTGGCTTTGGCATGCGCTTTAACTTTGCCTCTTCTAAATCCCAGTACTCAATACGGAATTTTTCAGATTCTGCAATTGGTGCGTAAGTTGAAAGAGCCTCTGCCCCGCGCATTACATTGATGGCGTTGATATAAAATTCACCAGCAACTCGCGCCGTTTGTTTATCTTTGCCGTAGGAGAACATTCCAACACCAGGAACCAAAATGATTAGCGGATCAGCACCACGCATTGCAGGTGAATCCTTCTTGGCATTGCGGTCATAGTAAGCGGCGTAATTCTTACGATATGCCTCATGCAACTCATTTGCTCGCTTAACTACATCTTCAAGAGGTGCGTCTGGTTTGGTGTCTAAAACCATTGGTGAGATCTTGGTTCGCAAGAAGTGATCAGGACATGATGTTCCAAGGGCTGCAAGCTCCATTAATTTTGAACCTTGCAAGAAATCTAGAACTACATCATTATCGGTAAAGCTGCCAAGCATTCTTACACCCTTTGATGCAATACCGCGAAGGTATGGCGCAAGGGCTGCTGCTCGCTCTTTACGTTTTGCACTATCTAAAGGTGCAAACTTTGATTCCTTCTTACCAAATGGATCTGCTTTGCCCTTTGCCTTTATGAACTCTTCAGCCTTAGTAATCGCCCAAATAGATCGCTCTTCACACTCTTTACTTGTTACACCCCAAGTTGTTAAGCCATGTCCGCCTAATACACAACCTTTAGCCTTTGGATTTTCCCTTGCAATCTTTGCCATATCAAGTCCTAATTGAAAACCAGGACGTCGCCAATCAACCCACAAGATTTCCTCGCCAAAACACTCAGCAGTTAACTTCTTGCCATCCTTTGATGTGGCCAGGGCAATAATTGAATCTGGATGCAGATGATCAACATGATCAAAATCAACTAAGCCATGCATGGAGGTATCAATACTTGGCGCTGCCCCACCTTTACCAAATGCGCAGTAATCAAAGAGTGCGACCATCTCATCTTCGCGTTCAACTCCAGGATACACATTTACTAAATCTTTAAATTTTTCTAGATCAAGTGCAGCAAGACCGGCTTCTTTTAATGTGCCAAGGTCTCCGCCTGATCCTTTTACCCACAGCACTGTTGTGTCTTTACCGGTTGCTGGATTTGCGACAACACCCTTTGCTGAAGTATTTCCGCCAGCATAATTTGTAAATCTAGGCTCTTGGCCTAATTTATTACTGCGGGCTAATAACTCAGAAACTACTTTAGGTGTCGACATTAAGCTCCCCATCCGGCTTGTGCGCCACCGACTCGTTCGGCAGCAATCTTTTCAGCATATCCACTCTTTGCATAAGCCAACTTAGGATCTGTGGCTAATCCTTGCTCACTTCGCAATTCACCAAGTAAATCGCGAACATCAGTGTTGTAGGCATCCATCAAAACATCATTAGCACCTAATACATCCCCTGCTAATTGCGCTTTCTTTAATGCATCAGCATCAACGATCAAAGCTTTTGCAACCGCCTCCTGCACATTTGTTATTGATCTAATCTGTGCTGGAATCTTTGGCTCAATGTTGTGGCATTGATCTAATACATAGGAAACAGTTGTTCCCTTATCAAAGCCGCCACCTTGGTTAACTTCATGCATAATTCTAAATAATTGGAATGGATCAGCTGCGCCAACAATTAGATCATCATCGGCGTAAAATCTTGAGTTAAAGTCGAAGGCACCTAACCGCTTTTTACGAAGCAAGAAGGCAACGATGTATTCAATGTTGGTTCCTGGTGCGTGGTGTCCGGTATCAACACAAACAGATGCCTTAGGTCCAAGCTCTGTGCAATGCACATATGAGGTGCCCCAATCTGGCACATCAGTTGAATAAAATGCTGGTTCAAAGAATTTATACTCAAGCAGCATTCTTTGGTTATCACCTAATTTGGCATAAACCTTTTGCAAGCTTTCAAATAAGCGATCTTGTCTACCAGCTAAATCATCTTGGCCTGGATAATTTGTACCATCGGCAAACCAAAGCTTTAGATCTAGGGCGCCGGTGATATTCATAATCTCAATGCACTCAAATAAGTGATCAACTGCCTTTTGGCGAATCTTCTTATCAAAATGACAAACTGAGCCGAACTTGTAATCATCATCTTGGAATGTATTTGAGTTAACAGTTCCAAGTCTTACGCCAAGATCCTTGGCATGCTTTGCAAGCTTTGCATAGTCATCTGTCTTATCCCAAGGAATATGCATCGCAACAGATGGAGCAGCGCCAGTGTACTTATGTACTTGGGCGGCATCAGCAATTTTTTCAAATGGATCTCTTGGCACACCAGGTTGTGCGAATACTTTAAATCTAGTTCCAGAATTTCCATACGCCCAAGAAGGAGTTTCAATCGAAAAGCGCTTAAGTACTTCCTTAGCTTCTTGCTTTGATGCCATTTGCTTGCTCCTTTGGTTTGGGTTTAACTTTTTTTATTTAAGGTAGAAAACTTCTTCTAACTGTAAAAATCCTTCATCAGGGCGTTTGCCATCTAATGAATCAAAAAATGGCGCCATATCTGCCTGCCATTTTGCATTGATCTCTTTCTTTTCCATGCCAGCTTTTGCTGCTGCCAAGGAAGGGGTTTCAAAGTAACCAATTAATGTGCCATCGTAACGATCAAGGTGAAGTGAGTAATTATGCCAACCAGTTTCACTTAACGCGGCCAACATCTCTGGCCAGACTGATGCATGGCGCACCACATACTCATCCATCATCTCTTTGCGCACCTTTAATCTAAAACAAACTCTTTGCATCCTCTTAATACCTGGCCTTCATATAATCTAATGATTTCTTAGCTAAATCATCTGAATCACTCCATAGATTTCGCCAAACACATAGAGTGTTAGAAAGAGCGGGGTCCACTACGGCCGATGAGAATGATTCAAATGTTATTGGTCCTTGGTATTTAACTTCTTTTAAGGCAGCAAAGAAGGTGTCAAAATCAACATTGCCACTTCCTAAATAACCACGATGGCTCTCACCAATATGAACAAAGCCCAATCGATCTCCGGCTTCGATCACAGCTTTTCGCATGCCATCCTCTTCAATATTCATGTGATAGGTATCAAGGTGAACATAGGCGTTAGGGCGATTTACCTCTTCTAAAAACTTTAATCCCTCTGCGCCAGTATTAATAATGTTTGTTTCATATCTATTTACTACCTCAAGATTTATGTTAATTCCCTTATCCGCTGCGTAATCAGCCAATCGCTGCATTGCGCCAACTGAGTTAGCTCGATTCTCTTTGGTTGCCGGATGTGGGTACTTAGCCAATGATGAGTAAATAACTCCACAAAGCTCTGTGCCACCTAGGGCGTGAAGCACATCAGTTGCTTGGCGCAGTAACTCATCACCTTTTTTAACAATAGATTGATCAAGGCTAGTTACATCAGTTTTGGCAGATAAACCAAGGGATGCGTGCGCTCTTAAATTATGTTTTTGTAGTAAATCCTTTGTCATCGCAATATCCACATTCCATGGATCAAGTAATGCGATTTCGATGTAGTCATATCCAGCACGGGCTGCCCCACTTATGGCAGTTGCAGCACCTGTAGCGCTCCAGTCCCCCGCCCAAACAAGTGCGTGACCACCATACTCAAGACGTTTGGCAGCTGGCATTTTTTCCTTACTTGTAAGCGTTAAAAGGATTCTTTACTCGTATCTTTCCACTCTTTAAAGGTGGTGTCCAACTATTGGAAATTTGTATCACTATGTAAACAAGTTGTGTAAAAAGAAGAAAGGGCAGCCTCTTTACGAGGCTGCCCTTTCAGCAGATTAATTAAAGCTTCTAAAATTAATTAGAAGTCGAACTGATCTACGTTCTCTTTTGTGAACACAGTTGCTGGGCCGAGGATAATTTCATTTCCTACTGCTCCTGCTGTAACTGTGCGCTCTTTGTCACCCTTGTCGCCAGGGCCTGAACCGACCTTGTCGCCAACAGCAACTGCGCCACCATCACGTACGTGCTTAGCTACGTAAACAGCAACATATCCAAAGTTTTCAACATCCCATAGTGAAGCCTGGGCGTTTGAACCATCTTTGATGTATGTCTTCATGTCATTTGGAAGACCAAGACCAGTAACAGCAACCTTGCCCTTTGCAGCTGAGCCAGAAACATACTTAGCAGCAGCAACAATACCTACAGATGTAGGAGCAACAATCGCCTTGATCTTTGGATACTTCTGGATAAGTCCTTGAGTCTCAGTTGTTGACTCTTCTGGCTTATCTAGACCGTAAGCAGTTGCAACTACCTTAACATTTGGATACTTAGCTGCAAGCTCCTTCTTCATGAAGTCAATCCATACATTCTGGTTTGTTGCATCTGGAGTTGTTGAAAGAATTGCAATATCTCCAGCGCCACCAGCAATGTCAGAAGCAGACTTAGCTAATGCTTGTCCGATACCTTCTGATGAAGCCTGGTTTACGAATACTGAACGACCATCTTGTGCAACATCTGAATCGTAGGTAACAACTGTTACACCCTTGTCCATTGCATCCTTAAGAGCAGGAACTAGAGCATCTTTGTCGTTAGCTGCAACGATTAATACGTTGTAACCAGCTTGTACAGCTGCGTTAATTTCTTTTACCTGTGCGGCAGCAGTGATTTCAGTTGGGCCCTTGTAGGCACACTCTGCACCAAGCTCAGCACATGCACGTTGAACACCCTTATCAGCTGCTTGGAAGTAGCCAATTGTTCCTAATTTAGGAATGTGAGCGATCTTTAGTGCATCGCCTGAACCACCGTCAGATGATGAACTGCAACCAGCAAGAAGAACTGCTGCTGCAAGTACGGAGAGAACTTTTTTCAAAGTATTTCCTTTCGTTGATAGTTACAAAATTATTTAACTTTGCAACACGCGCCTAGGAAAGTAGCTACGACTCCTAGGTCCGCTGGGCAAACTTAGTATTGCCTGGGAAGTACTGGCAAGTTGAATTTATAACGATTAGGTGTCGAAAGCCCTAACCCATCACCAATCCGCCGTTTACGTTGATGGAAGCTCCGGTTATATAGGAGGAGGCGTCAGAAGCTAGGAAATTGATCATGCTAGCCACCTCATCAGCTCGGCCCAATCGATTAAGTGGAGTTTGTGAAAGCCACTCATCTAATCTGCCAACAGAGCGATCTGCAATCATTTTAGTTTCAATTCTTCCTGGCAACACTGCGTTAACTGTTACACCACTTGCGCCATATTCTTTTGCAGCAGAGTATGTAAGCCCAAGCAAACCTGCTTTAGCAGTTGCATAGTGCGCGTGATTAGCTGAGCCAGTTAAAGCAACTTGGGATGAAATATTAATTACTCTTCCCCATTTTTTACTCACCATACTTGGCGCGCATGCTCTAATTAATTTAAAGGCAGCTGTTAAGTTTACATTTATCGCTTCATCCCAAAGATCATCACTCATTTTCACAATACTTGAATCACTCATCACTCCTGCGTTGTTAACTAAAATATCAATGTCACCAAGCTTTTGCTTTACCTGGGCAACTAAGTTTTCAGCTGAACCTTTTTGAGATAAATCTGCTTGAAAGATCTCAACCTTAAATCCTTGAGCATTTAACTGATCAGAAAGTTTTTTTGCTTCTACCTGGCTACTTGAATATTGAAGGGCAACGCTAATTTTTTCTTCAGCTAAGGCTTTAACAGTTGCAGCACCAATTCCGGTGGCGCCCCCTGTTACTAATGCAACTTTCATTTTAAGCCACCGCTTTTCATAAAATTATCCATAACCTCTTTGTTTGCAACTCGGTTTGGTATCTCACCTTTGCGTAAGCCTAATAGATCATCGACCACCATTTTTGAGTGATGGGCAACAACTTGCCTTGAAGCACCAGCAAGGTGTGGGCTTAAAACCACATTTGATAATGATCTAAATGCTGAATCGCCCGGCAGTGGCTCAGTTGGATAAACATCAAGGGCAGCACCAGCAATCGCACCTGATTTTAAAACCTTTAATAGCGCATCGTAATCAACGAGAGCGGCCCGCGCGGTATTAATAAAGTAAGCAGAACCCTTCATAAGATCAAAGTACTTTGCGCTAAATAACCCAGTACTTTCACTGGTTACCTTTGCTGTCATCACCACAAAATCACTCATCTTTGCTAATTGATCCAACTCCACGCTCTTTATTGAAAGCTTTGCTAATTGATCTGCCTTTGCATATGGATCAAATGCAATTACCTGCATGCCTAATGCGATAACTCGCTTAGCGATTTCTTGGCCAATAAAGCCGGCGCCAACTAAGCCAACCGTCTTACCCATTAATTCATCGCCTTGAAATCTTTGAAAAGGTGCGTCTGGATCAAGGCTCCACTCAGAGGTAATACCTTTTCTATCCCCTGCCTTATCTGAATAGGAAACAGAGGTTAATTCATCGGTGTAACGAAGAAGGTGGTGGGTAGTTGGAATACTTCTTGCAATTGAGATCATTAAACCTAAGGTGTATTCAGCAACTGCAACTGCATTTCTACCTGGAGTAAATAAAACTGGAATACCTTTAGCAGTTGCAGCATTAATATCAGTATTCGCTGCTGGTTCATTTCGACAAGCTGCAATAATCTTTAAACTCTTCGCAGAGTTAATTACCTCATTAGTAATACTTTCAAACTCAATAATGGCAACTTCAACATCTGATAACTTATTTATCAAATCATCCTTTGCCATCTTCTGACCCGTTAGTGCAAAGCCGCCTTGTTCAACCTCAAAACCTGCAGCACTTAGCCGATCAATCTCAGATTTTTCCATTCGGGCAGTAATAAAAGTTTTCATTTACTTAACCTTATAAGAAGCGCTAGGAGCTGATTTATCAAACTCATCCTTTATAGATTCATAAAGGGATCGAAAGCGGGCGTAGCGTTCCTGGTAATAGGCATGCACCTTTTGATCTGGGGTAAACCTTGCTTCAATCTTCACATTTGTTTTTAAAGTTTGACGAATATCTTTAAATAATCCACTTCCCATGCCAGCTAAATACGCATCCCCTACTGCAGCCCCAACTGAATCCTCTAAAACAGCTATTGGCATACCCAAAACATCTGCTTTTATTTGATTCCATAAACCACTCTTACTTCCGCCACCAATACTTCTTATCTCATCAATTTTTATGCCAGCTGCTTTGCCAATCTCAACATTGTGGGCGAGAGCAAACGCAGTTCCTTCTAATACTGCTCTAAACATCATTGCTGGTGTTGTTGTTAAAGATAAACCAAAGAAAACACCACGAGCATTTGTGTGCCAGATCGGTGACCGCTCGCCCATCATGTATGGCAAAAAGATCAAGCCTTCAGCCCCTGGTGCAGCATCTTGGGCATCCTTTGATAACTGCTCAACTGATTGCTCACCTTTTAAAATATTTTGCTGCAGCCAAGCCACACTAGCTCCGGAAGCCACCATGGCGCCTAACCGAAGTTGTCTGCCTGCAATTGCATGTTCAATTGCCACAAACGCGTCATTAAAATTATTTCCATCAGTTGGCATTAACAACACTGTTGAAGTGCCAGTCATTTCAGCTACAACGCCTGGATCAATTACGCCAGCTTCAAGGGCGGCCGAGCAACCATCAACGCTGCCAAAATAAACTGGCGTGCCAGCTGCGATCTTTGATTGGTTATTACTTAATACCTCACCTTGTAAAACGATTGAGTTAGCAATTTGTGGAAACTTATCCTCGCTAACACCAACGAATTTCATTACTTCATCAGACCACTTGGAGTTATCAGCATTTCGAAGTTGCAAAAGTGATGCGTGGGCAGAATCGATGCCAAACTTGCCAGTTAATTTGTAATTTAAATATCCAGGAATTTGTAGAAAATACTTTGTCTTTTCATAATTTGCTGGCTCATTTTTAATCAACCATTTTATTTTGGCGGCCACATAATATGGATCTGCCCGATTGCCAGTAAGTTTGGAAATATTTGAAAACTCACTTGCTAATTCATCGGCCTGCACTTGCGCCCTTCGATCCATCCAGATCATGGCATTTCTAACTGGAACACCATTGGCATCCACTGCAATTAATGTTGGAGCTTGCGCACTTATTGCAATGCCACTTATTTTTGCGCCACTCGCGCCAGCTTGAGCCATTTCAACTGCTTGGCAAAAACTTAGCCACCAATCATTTGGATCTTGTTCAACCCAGCCGGCTTGTAAATATTTAGTTGGATACTCAGCTCTGCCTTGAGAGATGATGTGGCCGGCGCTATCAACGAGTACTGCCTTGGTCGCAGTTGTACCAACATCTACGCCAAGTAATAACTCCTGCATTAGTTAGCTTTTTAAAGCTTTAAGCTCTCTTCGTGCTTTACCTTTTTGCACTAATACTGGCGCTGCAACTGAAATCAAAAGCAAAATACCGGTAACAATTGTTCGCCATTGTGCGTTGATCTCTTGCAGTGTTAGCCAAGATTCAACTGAGCCAGCAAGTAATACACCTGCAACAACTCCCCACATGGTTCCAATTCCACCAAATATTGATACTCCACCTAACAAGATGGCTGAGATAACTAATAACTCAAGTCCAACACCATTATCAGCTTGAGCAGTTGAGAAGCGGAATGTGTAGATAACTCCTGCCACACCTGACATAAATCCAGTGAATGTAAAAACAATCATCTTGTGTCTAATCACGTTAACGCCAGCAAATTTAGCTGCCTCTGGGCTTTGACCAATTGCTAATGTGCGACGACCAAATGGGGTCTTATGAAGAAGTAGACCAAATAAAATTCCAAAGATAATAATTAACGGCAAGGTCTTTGGCATAAATGATTTACCAATGGTGTCAAAGCCAAAGCTGGTCCAAAACTCTGGAAACTCATTAACTGTATTTTCACCAAGTAAACCATTTGCAATACCGCGGTAAAGTGCCAAGGTTCCAATAGTTACGGCCAATGAACCCAAACCTAATTTGGTAACAAGGAATCCATTGATAAAACCACAGGCTGTTCCAACTAAAATACAAATAAGTATTGCCATCCAAATCGGAGCGCCCTTGGCATAACTCCAACCAAGCATTGAGCTTCCTAGCGCCAAAATGGATGCAACTGATAAATCAATTTCTCCCAAAATAATCATGAACAACATCGCAAAGGCGATGATCATGATCTCTGAGGTATTCGAGAAGATGTAAGAGAAGTTAAGTGGGGTTAAGAAGTTTGAGGTAGTAAGGGAGGCAAATACCCAAACTAAAAGAAGTAATCCAATAATTGCCGTATCCCAACTGAGTCTTACTGAACCTAACTTGGCAAATTTAGACATCACTAAATCCTCTCTCTGATTCGTTGGGTCAGCAATTGTTTCTCATTTCTTACCGCCAGTACCCGATCGGCGTAGATTGCAATGATTAATAGCAAACCATTAATCGCAGCCTTCCAGAACGCATCCACTCCTAAAGCAGCTAAGCCGCCTTGAATTGTCTGCACAAGGAGTGCGCCAATGACTGCGCCAACTACAGTTCCAGAACCACCCATAATTGTTACGCCACCAATTACAACGGCTGCAACAACTGCTAACTCCTGGCCATAAAAAGCGGTTGAGTCAACTTGGGCAAAACGCATTAAATAAAATACGCCAGCAATTCCAGACATCACTCCTGAGAAAACAAATGCTAGGAATGTGCGACGAAATACCTTTAAACCGACAAGGTCAGCAGCTGGTGGATTAGAACCAATCGCATAAGCATCTCTGCCTGACTTTGTGTACTTCATAAACAAGGCCATCAAGATCATTGCAATAATTACCATTAAGAATGTGAACGGCAGTAGTCCAAAGTAAACCTTTTGTCCTAGTGCTAACAAGCTCTCTGGCATCTCTTGTGCGTTGTAATCAACTGAGTTTGAAACAACATAAACCAAACCGCGCACAATATATAAAGTTCCTAGCGTTACAACCAAGGATGGCAACCTAAGTCCTGCCACAAGTAAGCCATTTACGATACCTACAACAAGGCCAATAATTGAACCGATCACAAAGCATTGCACCCAGGTGAAGCTTGGATTTTTTGCACAAAAATCTGCAACTGCCCAGGCTGATAGTCCAACGGTGGATGCAATTGAAAGATCAATATGGCGCATAACCACAATTGGTGCGATACCAATTGCAAGTAATGCCACAACCGATGTTGAGGTTAGAAGATCTCTGGTGCCATCACCTGTTAAAAATCGCGGGTTAATTAATCCAGTGCCGCCAACTGCGACAATTAAAATTATAAAAAGACTTGATTCCCGGCTTGATGGACGAAGCTTTTTTAAGAAGTTCATATTAAGCACTTCGCTTTCCGGTAGTAGCTGCGGCAATTATCTTTTCCTGGGTTGCCTCTTTACGAGATAACTCGGCAACTTGCTTGCCTTCGCGCATAACAATAATTCGATCTGCCATTCCTAATACTTCAGGTAGTTCAGATGAGATCATCAAGACTGCTTTACCTTCACTTGCTGCTTGATTTACCAAGCGGTGAACCTCAGCCTTTGTAGCCACATCAATTCCGCGAGTTGGCTCATCAACAATTAATAGATCAGGATCAGTTGCTAGCCACTTCGCTAGTACTGTCTTTTGTTGATTACCACCAGATAAGCGATCAACTGGATCTGCTTGATTTGCAAACTTAATACTTAGCTTATCTTTCCAAGTATTAGTCAAACTTTTCTCTCGCTTAAAGTTAATCATTCCGCGATGTGTTAACTTATCAAAGGACTCCATTGAGATATTTCGGTTAACACCTGCCACCATAAATAAGCCTTGTTGGCGGCGATCCTCAGGAACTAATGCAATCTTTCGCTTCATTGCCTCTACTGGTGAACCAGCAGGAAGAGCTTTGCCATTTAATGTAACGGAGCCACTTTCATACTTATCAACACCAAAGATTGCCCGGGCAACCTCTGATCTGCCTGAACCAACTAATCCGGCAAGGGCGACAATTTCACCTTTTTTAACGTTAAATGAGACATTTCTAAAGTAGGCAGGATTCGTTAAATCTTTAACCTCAAGAACTACGGCGCCAATCTTATTTTCTGTCTTTGGAAACAGCTCAGTTAGCTCTCTTCCCACCATCTCTTTAATTACTTTTTGTAGATCAGTCTTTGAAATTGGATTCTCACTCACAGTGGCGCCATCTCGCATTACGGTAATGAAGTCAGAGATTGCAAAGACTTCATCCAACCTGTGGCTCACAAAGATAACTGCTTTGTTAGCAGCCTTTAGAGATTTCATTACAGTCATCAATCGCTCAACCTCAGATGCTGAAAGAGCTGCAGTTGGTTCATCCATCAAAATAATATTTGCATTCATTGATAATGCCTTTGCAATCTCAACTACCTGCTGGTCTGCAATTGAAAGACCACGAGCCTGACGCTTTGGATCTAACTCCACACCTAACTCTTTAAACAATCTTGCTGCTTCCTTTTGGGCAAACTTCCAATCAATGATCATTCCCTTTTTAGGTTGGCGACCAATAAAAACATTTTCTGCCAATGAAAGATCTAGGAATAAAGATGGCTCCTGATAGATAACTGCCACACCCTGATCAATTGATGCTTGGGGGGATCCGGTAATAAAATCTTTATCACCCAACTTGATTGTGCCACCATCATTAACATGCACGCCGGACAAAATCTTAAGCATGGTGGATTTACCCGCACCATTTTCACCAAGTAGTGCGTGAATCTCACCAGCTCTAATCTTTAGATCAGTTCCTCGCAATGCAACTGCGCCGCCAAATCGCTTTTGCACTCCTGACATTTGAAGTAGTAGATCACCTTTTGTTGCCATGCGATTCACTCCTAATCCATCTAGATTAAAAATCTTTGACTTATCAGCAAATTCTGACGCTGACCCTATCGGCAAGTGGGTATTACGGCTAGGTAGGGATGCCAGCTCCCAGATAACAAAGAGGTAACGGGTGCGGGTGAATCTTAGAATCTGGGATTACACCCATTCCTTGCTTATACATATCTATATAGCAATATCTGATCGGTGTTGAACTTAGGTGCCAACTTAGGCAAGAGTTAAGGGTATGCAGCAATACCTCGCCCTGGATATGGGGGCTGAATCAGGTCGCTTGATGGCGGTAAGTATTGGAAAACAGATTTCCACAAATGAGATCCATCGATTTCAAACACCAGTTGCAACAGATAGACGCGGACGCCGGTGTTGGGATCTACCAAAAATAATTGAAGAAATAACAATTGCGCTAAGTAAAGCTGGGAGAACTGGCACCTACCTTGGCTTAGCAGTTGATACCTGGGGATTAGATTTTGGGCTTATTGATTCAAAGGGCGCCGTAATAGATATGCCAGTTAGCCATCGAGATCATCGAACAGATGGCATGTTAGAAAAAGCATCATCCTTAGTTGGCCGGGAGCGATTACATAATGAGAGTGGTTGCCAATTACTTGAGGTTAACTCCATCTATCAATTACTCGCAATTTCTGAGCAAACTCCAGATGAGTTTGAAAAAGCAAAACACTTACTATTTATGCCAGATCTAGTTTTATATGCTCTAACTGGTGTGATCGGTACTGAGTACACAATCGCCTCAACCTCTGGCTTATATGATGTGGTTAAAGATCGCTGGGCAAATGAGTTAGCAAAAGATTTAAATATTCCTGCCCATCTATTTGGCGAGGTTCAAAACCCGGGAACTATAAGAGGAGTATTAAAAAAAGAGTTACAAGATAAAACTGGAATTGGCGCGATCTCATGTATTGCAACTGCAAGTCATGACACAGCAGCCGCCGTCTTTGCTACTCCCCTTTCATCCCCAGGCAGTGCTTACATATCAAGTGGCACCTGGTCATTAATGGGAGTAGAGCTTGAAAAACCAGTTGTTAATAAAACAACACTGGAAGGACGATTAACTAATGAGGGTGGCTATAACAGAAGCATAAGATTACTTAGAAACATTATGGGACTTTGGTTAATCCAAGAGGTTAGAAGGGATCTAAAAGAAGCCGGTATTGATTTAACCTACGCGCAGTTAGTAGAAGCAGCACAAGGTGTTGCTGATCCATTTGCCAGTCTTATCTATGTTGATGCCTCAATATTTATTCATGCAGGCGGCATGATTGAGCGAATTCAAAGATTTTGCACAAAAACTAATCAACCAGTTCCCACTACGCCAGGTGAGTTAGCACAAACAGTTTTTGCATCCCTTGCTTTGCAATACACAAAAACATGTGATGATCTAGAGGCATGTTCAAAGCTTGCAATGCCAGCCATTCATATTGTTGGCGGTGGATCTCAAAATCATCATCTATGCCAATTAACTGCTGATATCTCAGGCAAAGAGGTAATTGCAGGCCCAGTTGAGGCAACAGCAATGGGAAATGCGATGGTTAGCGCTATTGCCCTTGGCAATAATCCTTCTTTAGTTGATACCAAATCTGCCCGCGCGCTTATCTCCAGCAGTGATTTAGGCGTAAGAAGTTTTAAACCCAAGAGTGTGCTTAATTCAAATACAATTGCCCAAATCCGCACGAGATATCAACAGCTAACTTTGGAGGATATGCGATGAGTGATTTGGCTTCAGAGTTAACCAAGTTAGCGATCGCAGCCGGTGATCCATCTGCTGATTTAACAATTGTTGCAGAGGGTAATGCGGCCGTTTACGAACCATCATCTAATCGCTTTTTAGTTAAGGCAAGTGGTGTGGTGATGGGCAAAGCAACTATCGATGATTGGGTATATCTAGATTTAGCAAAGTGCGCACAAGTTCTAGTGGACGCGCATAAGCAGGGAGTAACTAAAAAGTTAGATAAAGCCTTTGATCAGATACTAAAAGAGTCAAAGACGCCAAATGGCATTGTTAAGAAAGCATCAATTGAAACTATGGTGCATGTGGTTGCCTTTGATCTAATGGGTGCTACCTGGTCACTTCACACCCACCCAACACCAGTTGTGGCATTGGCAGCCTCTAAAGATGGCGCCAAACATTACAAAGCAACAGTTTTCCCAGATGAAGCAGTTGTCTGTGGACCAGTTCCATTATTTCTAGCTTATGCAGACCCAGGTTTATCTCTAGGTCTTGGTGTTTACAAGGGCGTTCTTAAGTATCAAAAGAAGCATGAGAGATCACCTGGTCAAATTATTTTAGGAAACCACGGCCTTTGCACATTTGGCTCAGCAAGTAGTGAAGCACTTTCAACAACTCAGATTGCAGTTAAAGCTGCCAGAGTCAGATTGGGCGCACTTAGTGCAGGCGGCATTAAATTTGTTGGTAAAGAACAAGCAGCTGCAATTGCCTACCGGCCGGATGAAATCTTGCGCCGAAAAATGTTATCGCAAGGTAAGTAAAGATTAATTATTAATGAAGGTAAAAGCAGCCACCTTTGATATTGGCGGAGTTTTATACTCCGATGATGCCTTCAAGCGGGCAATCTTTTCAGCACTTAACGAATTAACTACAGTTTCCCAAGAAAGCTTTGATCAGGTTTATCTTGACCACTTAAAGTCAGCATCAGGCTCACTTAGATCTAAGTTATGTATGACTTTTTTAGGCTCATTAGATAAAAAGAGTGAGTTAATGATGATTGCCAATAAATCTTGGGTTTTTACTGACGCTGATCAATACCAAGATGGTAAAGAATGCCTACTAAAGTTAAAGCAGGCTGGCTTAAAGATTGGCATCGTTGCCAATCAACCAAAGGCCGCCGCTGATCGCTTAAAGAAAGATAACCTCTTTGAGTTAATTGATTTCCTTGGAATATCAGCCATCGTTGGTTTAGAAAAACCAGATCCAGCTTTTTTTAAGTTAGCAATCAAAGAGTTAGATCTGCCATCAGAAGAAATCATTCATATTGGTAATCGAATTGATACCGATGTTAATCCAGCCAAAGCATTGGGTATGAAGACAGTATGGGTAAGACGAGGGGAAGCAAATCCTGATCCATCCAAGGATGATTTAGTAGCTGCTGATATTACGGTCAGTGATTTAAAATCCTTGCCTGAATTAATTAACTCATTATGAGTAGATCTGTATTTATTGGCATTGATATTGCCACTTCAAATGTTAGAGCGGTTGCAATTGATATAACAGGAGGACCTCTTGCTCGGGCAAGTGAGCCACTGGCCCAGGTTATAAAGGGGGTGGATAAATCTGCCACTCAAGATAGTAAAAGTTGGATCACAGCCGTTGATAAAGTTTTAACCCGCCTTTGCAAGCAATTAATTGAAGAAGGCTTCATCCCCAAATCTCTTTTAATCTCAGCAACTAGTGGAACATTTGTGCTTTGCGATAAAAACTACGCACCAATAGCTCCAGCTGCTATGTATAACGATGGCAGGGCTAGCGATCCGCTGGGAAGAGCTGCTGTAGTAATTAAAGATTTAAAACAATCTGGGCCGTTTGTTTTTGCAAATACCCCAGAGTTTGTTATCGCTCACCTTTCAGATCAGCCACTGGCGCAAATCCCAACGGATACAAGCCATGGGTTAAAGATGGGTGTTGATTTGGACAGTTGTAATTATCTAGAAACTACTAAAGAGATCGCTTCTTCACTAAATATAACTCTTCCTAAATTGGTATTACCTGGCACAAAGATTGCAACAATAAGTAATCAGATCGCAGCAAAATTAGGTATTCCGCCTATTCCAATTTACGCCGGAATGACAGATGGCTGCACCGCACAAATTGCTGCAGGAGGAGCAACTGGTTCTGTTACCTCCCTTGGCACAACCATGGTGATTAAAGTAGTTGCAGATAGCAATATTTCAGGGGACGGCTTTTACTCCCACCTTTTGCCTAGTAATCGCTATCTTCTAGGAGGTGCTAGCAATATTGGCGGTGTTAGTTATCAGAAGTTTGCAAGTGATATTGAAAGCTTTAACAACAAAGCAGCACAAATCCCGTCATCAAACTTTATTACCTATCCATTAACTGTTACTGGTGAGCGCTTTCCAATTAAATCTTCCTCCATCACAAATTTGATATCAACAAAGCCAGATAGTGATGTTATGGAGTACCGCGGGATATTAGAAGGCTTAGCCTTTACTGAAAGGTATGCCTATGATCTTTTGCAAAAGAGCGGCGCTAAGTTGTCGCAAACTATTTACACCACCGGTGGCGGTGGTAAATCAAAGGTGTTATCACAAATTAGAGCAAATATTTTAAATAGAGAAGTTGCTATTACCAACACCACTGGCAGTGATATGGGTGCTGCGTTCCTATCCTTGGCTAGCCACACTAAAACTGGTGATGATCTGACAGGTGAATTGATGAAGATAAATATCTCACACGGTGAGATATTTAAACCTATGCAAGATGAAGCCTTAAATAGTAATTATCAAAAATACCTAAGCCTGATCACCCCTTACATTTAGTAGTAGCCTTATCTCTATGCGCAAAGTATTGGTATTAAATCCAGCCGATAACATCGCAATCTGCCTTGCCGATATGAAGGCCGGCACAGTAATTGATCAAGATAATTTAAAGCTAACTATCACCCAAGATATTCCAAGAGGTCATAAGGTTTGTAGCAAAGCGGTAACGAAGGGTGAAGGAATTATTAAGTATGGTGAGCGAATGGGACATGCCACCAAAGATATAAGCGTTGGAGAACATGTTCACACCCACAATGTTTTAGGAGATCGCCTCTCAACTGAGGCGAGTTAAATATGAGTATTACTGGCTTTGCCCATAAGGGCCGTGGTGTTGGAGTTCGTGATCACCAATTAATTTTGCCTTCAGTTGTTTGTTCAACCCATGTAAGCCGAAAGATTGCCAATGAAGTCGGCGCATTAACTTTTGCCCACCAAAATGGCTGCGGAATTATTGGCATTGATGTGCCAGGAGTAGATAACTTCTTTATTGAGCTAGCTAATCATCCAAATGTGCAATCAGTACTGGTGGTCTCCCTTGGCTGTGAAACTATTCAAGGACCAGAGCTGCTACCAAAGATAAACCGTGAGTTATCAAGGTTATTAGTCATTCAAGAATCAGGTGGGGCCTCTGGCACATATGAAGCAGGAGTAGACCAGGCTAAGCAATTACGAGATAACTTTAAGAGCGCACCTGCTGTAATTGAAAAGTTAGTAGTTGGTTTAGATCTTTCCCGTAGTGTTGAAAACCTTTCATCCCTTAAAGCTGCCCTAACCGAAGCTGGACTTGAGTTAGTAATTGAGGACCAACTGGGAGTAAGTGAACATAATCTGGCAAAGCTAATGAGTAAGAATGCGCAGATAATTTTAAGTTTTGCAGATGATAATCAACCACCGTCAGGCTTTCCATTAATCCCAGTTATAAATATTGCATCCGCCAGCCCACTTCACTTAGCTCTAGCAGCTGAGTTTGATTTACCTTCCACAGCAACTGCGCAAGAGATTATTGAGTTAATTACCGCAGTTGGTAATGGCCAGAAAACAAAGAGTGAAGTATCAGGTATTGGTGAGATTGTTGCCCCACGTTCTGTAAGGAGTGTGTAATGAGCCTTACAGGTTATGAAAGAGGTGACGGCAGATGGGGCTTTAGAAATCATGTGTTAATCCTGCCTCTTCATCAAATTTTATCTTCTTCTGCCAGAGAGATTGAAGCAAAGAGTGAAGGCGCAGTTGCAGTAAGCCATGATTGGTCACAAGTAATAGAAAAAGATCATGAGCGAATCATTCACTCATTGGCAGGAAATGCCACAAATCCAAATCTTTACGCAACAGTGTTGTTACGCCTTGGCACACCAATTGAGGATGAAGTAATAGCACGCGCTAAAAAGTATGGCAACACTAAGTTAATTGAAGTTTCCCTTACTGAAGCAAAATCAATTGAAAATCTAACTCAAGCTGGTATCCAACGAGCTAATGAGTTACTTAAAGAAGCAAAAGCGCAGCAAAGAGTGAGTGCTCCCCTTTCTGCAATCATCTTAGGCCTTGAATGTGGTGGATCGGACGCCTACTCAGGAATTACAGCAAATCCAGCTCTCGGTGTAGCAAGTGATGAATTAGTGGCGCAGGGCGCCACATCAATACTTGGTGAAACCATGGAGATATTAGGAGCAGAGCATCTATTAGCACAGCGTGCAATTACCAAAGAAGTAGGCCAACAAATTATTGATGTGGTTGCAAGGTATGAAGCAAGCATTAACTATGAAGGCATTGATATAAGAGGAGCTCAGCCATCAAGGGGAAACATTGAGGGCGGGCTATCAACATTGGAGGAGAAATCATTAGGAGCTGCTAAAAAGGCAGGCAACGCTCAGTTCACTGGTGTACTTGAGTACGCGATTGCGCCAACTAAGCCTGGCCTTTACTTTATGGATACACCAGGACATGACATTGAACAATTAACTGGTTTTGGCGCAGCGGGTGTAAACATAACTGTCTTCACAACAGGTCGTGGCACACCAACAGGCTCTGCTGTTATGCCAACTATTAAAGTAGCAACAAATAGTGAGATGGCAAATGCGATTCCAGATATTATCGATTTAAACTCTGGCACTATCGCCGATGGCACGCAAAGCCTGGAAGAAAATGGAAAGCTTATTTATCAATTAATTTTAGATGTAGCTAATGGTCAATTAACCAAGGCTGAACTTGGCGGCCATCATGAGTTTAATCTCTCAAGGCTTTATGGCTCATCCTTATAATTTGAACAGGTAAACTCCCCCAAATGCGCGCCTTATTCATCGAACATGATCACATCTCATTAGGTGGTCCAATCTGGCGATCTTTAGAAAAGCATGGCTATGAGATTGAACGGTTTCTGATTGTTCCGGAAGAGAATTTTTCAACTCCTAATGTGCATGCAAATTTTCCAAACTTTTTAGATTATGACCTGCTAGTTCCAATGGGTGCTCCCTATGGAGCCTATGAAGATGATCGAATTGGTAATTGGCTGCAACCAGAGCTTGAAAAACTTAAAGAAGCTCACAATGAAGGAGTGCCAATTCTTGGTATTTGTTTTGGTGGTCAATTAATGGCAAGAGCGTTAGGTGGCTCAGTTGCAAGAGCGCCAAAGGCTGAGGTTGGTTGGTATGAGATCGAAACTAATGACACCACTTTGATTCCAACTGGTCCTTGGTTTGAATACCACTGGGATAGATGGACAACTCCAAAGGGTGCTACAGAAATTGCAAAAACAGATGGTGCTAACCAAGCATTTGTAATGGGTAGAACTCTTGGCCTGCAATTTCATCCAGAGGTTGATCCTGAAGTACTAGAAGCTTGGCTAAGCCGTGAATCTGGTTGTGTTGAGATCACTGGTGAAGGAATTGATCTTGATCTACTTCGCAAACAAACTAAAGAGCTTGAAGCATCATCTAATAAGAGAGCAGCAGATTTAGTAGATACCTTCTTACGCAGAGTAGCAACAGCTGAGGTAGTAAAGGAGCAAGTAAGCATTAGATCAAAACTTGCTGAGCAAGTAAGTAAATAATGATCGGCTTGAGCTTAATTCTTAATTAAATATCCACCATCTGCGGTCACAATTGAACCGGTTACAAAGGAAGAGTCTTCGCTGGCAAGAAAGTAAATTACCTTTGCAATCTCTTGCGGTGTTCCTACACGATTAAGCGCATGCATCTGTTCTGCTTTTTTTCGGTGAGCAACTGGATCTGGAGTTAGATTTAGACCAGCAACGGTAAATGGAGTTTCAATCCAACCTGGTGCAACTGCATTAATGCGAATCGCAGGTGCTAACTCAAGGGCTAAGGCCTTAGTTAGTGAATCAACCGCGCCTTTTGTTGCCACATATGCGGCATATCCTGAGGTTCCAATCTGGGCCGAGATTGAACTCATATTTACAATGCTGGCACCTTGCACTTTGCGAAGATAAGGAACTAGATGTTTTATACCAAGCACCATTGCCACCACATTAACTTCAAACATATTAAGCCATTCACTTTTTTTAGCATCTTCAATTAGATCAAAGTAATTACGACCGGCAATGTTAATTAAGCTAGAAACCTCTAAATTATTCTTATCAATTACTGCAGATATTTTTTGCCAGGTCACCTCATCAGCAACATCACCAACGACTTGAAAATCAACCCCTGCGATCTCCCCGCGGTCAGTTCCCAATACCTGATAGCCCTTTGATTTAAACAAAGTGGCAGCAGCACTTCCCATGCCACCGGCTGCTCCGGTGATAACTACTGTTTTCATATTAGCCAATTTCAAACTCCACAATCGCGCCACTAAATGGTGGCAGTTTTATCTGGGATGAGTCAACCACAATTGACTCTCCAATTTGCAGTAATACAGATTTAAGTTGGTAATTTGCATCATTTTTGACCACCAACTCTTTATCGGTGAAGTTAACTAGGCTGGCACTTACCTGTTTATCAAGTGATCGTGAGATCGCAAATAGACCATCTGGGTCAGTTGCTTTGGTCCACCAATTAATCTCACCCGTTAACCAAATCTTTGATCGCTTCACAGCAGCAAGTTTGGGAAGAAGTTGTTCAATTCCAATCTCGCCCCCAGAAAACATCATAAATGGGCCCGGCAGTGAGCCAAAGATTAAGGTCAATAGCTTGACCTTAGTAATATCAAATTGTTCTCTTCTCCATTTTTTGCCCCAACTTGGCCACCAGAATGTGTCATGTGAATCAATATGGTGGGCGGTCATTGAGCCATTTGGTAAAAACTTATCCCGCTCGGCCACCCAGCTTGCTAAATCTTTAGCACACCTTATTCCCCAAGCAGTTTGCGCTTTTTCATCAGATAGTGAGGTCACTAACCACTGCTCGTCATAGTTGTAATTTAAATCCATCGCCTGTCTAAATACATGCCCGGATGGCTCGGTATATAACAAAGATTGTGGATTAATCTTTTTCATTACCGGACGTAGTCGATCAAATAAACCTAGACAACCAAGAGCTGAAGCTCCTGCTCTGCCTCTTGCCCAAGTGGCCCAATTTGGAAAATCATTATAAGAAGGGGCATCAAACCTAAAACCATCAACATTTAATTCATTCATTAAAAACTTGCAGGCATTAATAAAATAATCCTGCCAAGATGAGTTTCTAGCATCAAAGGCTTTGGTGTAAACACCCTGAACCTCACCCTTTGAGTTGCGGTAAAACCAATCCGGATGTTCAGCAATTAATGGTGAAACTACAGGGCTTCCCTCATACCAATACTTTTCAAAATCTAAGATGTGCCGAGACCAAGCAATTAAGTAGTTATGCCAATCCTTAACATCAGAATTAAAACTATCACCCGTCTCTGATGAAATTAATTCAGCAAATGGTCCACTTCGAACCCCATCAGCTGCGATCTTTATACTCTCTTTATCTAGTACGCCATGTAACAAGATGTCTAAAATTACCTTGATACCAAGTTTGTGTGCCTTTTCCACCAACTCTTTAATCTCTGCCTTATTTCCGTATGAGGTATCAATATCCCAAAAATCATGGATGTTATAACTTGGATAAGGCTGCTTGGGCATTAATTGAATACAGGTAAAGCCAAATTCAGAAATCTGATCTAAATCATTAATTAAATATCTTACCTGCGGATATGGCGAGTAATGATTGACCTCATTAAATACTGAAAAACCAATTTGTGCTTCATAGATCATCGCCCCATCAATCCACTTTGGTGGATTATTTGGTGAGACATAACCATCACGACGTAGCCAATCTTGAAAGACTGGTGCAAATTGGTCGTATTGGGGAACTGATAGATCAATCTTGCAGATCTCAAGCTCAACTCCAGTTATTTTTGATAGATCAGAACCAAAGTTGGTATCAATTTTTAATTGAACCTGATTATCGCCATTATTTTTTAAGGTTAATTGTGGGATCTCAATTCGATTATTTGGCCAAATCGCAAGTTGACCATTGTTTTTTGATCCTAAGTGAACAACTGAGCTAGAACCGCGCAGGCCACCAACTGGTGAGATACCAACCTCAGTGTTAAGTGTTGAGATCGGTAAATCCTTTCGCAGCCCATTTCCTGGCATATTTACTAGCCAAGTATCTGCTGGCAATTTAATTTGAAATGCCAAATTAATATCTCGAATTAACTCCACTTGTCCGCCAGGAAAGTAGATTGCTAACGAAGCAGCAGCTGATTGTCGATCTAATCGGTAAATTAACTCAGCTCTTATGCTGCCAATGCTTATTGGTTGATGCCAATTAATTCCATTAATCCCCTGCCCATAAATGGGCTCACCTGTCGTAGTAACTGCTGATTGGTTTTTGCAATCAAAGTACTCAAGCCCACCAGTTGCAGATCGTTTTTCACCACCACCTGATTGAATATTTAAGGTTGTTTGAAAACTAACACTCCTTAACCCAGCTGGGGATGTGTAGGTAAGGCCAGTAAGTAATCCAGTTTTATCATCAACTTCAAATTGATGATTTGACTCTAAGTGATGTAACTTCACAAAAATTATCTAGTAAGTCGACCAGAGAATTTTCTATGACCAAGTAGTGAAAGGACAATTACTAATCCAAAGCCAAGTGAGGTCCAGTGACCATCAAGGCCGGCAGCAACCACACCAGTTTGGATAAAGACCACAGTGGTAGCGCCAATTACCAAACCACCAATAGTTCCCTTGCCACCAGTAACTGGTGTGCCACCAACAAAGACAGCAGCTAGGACTGGAAGCAGATAAGCCTCACCCATTGTGGAGAAGTAAGTACTGATCAAGAGAATTCCTAGGATGCCAACAATTGACGCGCATAATCCAACTAAGGCAAAGCAGAGAATTTTTGTTCGCTCAATATTTACACCCATTGCTCTACCAGCCTCTGGGTTATCTCCTGCTACTCGCACATGTAAACCAAATTTATGTCGGTGGAAGATAAATCCCAACACCAATGCAATTGCAAACATCCAAAACATTTGTGCTGGAATTGGTCCAAAAGATCCAACTAAAATCGATTTGATTCTAGTGTCGTTTAATTCTTCAAAGGTTCTGACCGCACCATTATTTAGCACATTAGTTAAGCCAATCAAGGTAAAGTTCATACCTAAAGTTGTAATCAGCGAGGAAAGACCAAGTTTCGTCACAAGAAAACCATTTAACAAACCACAAGATATTCCCACCACAACTGAGAAAATTGCTGCCAGAAGAAAGTTTAAGTTAGTTTGCTGCAAGGTCCAGGCAAAGGCCAATCCTGATAATGGGATGATCGATGGAAAAGCCAGATCAATTTCACCAGCAGCCGTTACAAAGACCAGGCTTAACCCCATAATTGCAAAGAGCGGTAATGATAAAAAGACTGCAGAATAAATACCAATAGTTAAAAACACTTCTGGAGATGATGCTATGAAAGCCGCCAGCATCACAACGAGAAATATAAAGGCACCTAATACCGGTTTATATCGCTCCGGAATTAAAAATCCTTTTTTCTGCGCACTCATGACTTAATATCCTTCTTAGCAAATTTATGTAAGAGAGCGATGAAATCATCAGCACTCATTGAACCCTTTGGTCCATCAAAGACAATCTTTCCGCGTTCTAAGATTACAAATCGATCAGCAACTGCATGGGCATCCCATGGATTGTGACTGATGAAAACCACAGATTTGCCAGATTTCTTTAAATTGCGAACAAACTCTAAAACCTCTGCTGCCTCAGTTAAGGCCATTGCAGTAGTTGGCTCATCTAAAATTACTAATCTAGATTCAAATAAAATAGCCCGAGAAATTGCAACTCCTTGGCGCTCACCACCAGATAACTTATTAACTGATGATAATGGTGTCCACACCTTTGAGGTGTAACCAATCTTTCGCATTAAGCTTTCAGTCTCTTCGATCTCCTTCTTGCGATTGATAAAACCAAATCGATTGGTGATCTCTCTTCCTAAAAAGACATTGTCATAAATTGATTGTTGTTCAGAAAGTGCTCGATTTTGATAAACCGTCTCAATTCCTCTTGCTCTAGCCTTTGCTGAGCTCCAATTAGTTACTTCCTTGTTATCAACAATGATCTTTCCATTGGCATCTGGTCCTTCAGTTCCGGAGATGATTTTGGTTAATGTGGATTTACCAGCACCATTATCGCCAACTAGGGAGACAATCTCACCTGGGTAAAAATCTAAATTAATATCCTCCAGAGCATAAACATTGCCGTATGACTTATTGACATCTACTAACTTAACAATTGGTTGATTACTCACAGGCTTATCAAACTCTCTAATAGTTGAGTTGTCTAGCAATAATAAAAAATTGAGCAGGCAGTAGGAGGGAAATCTGCCTGCTCAAGTTTTACCTAGGTTTTAGCGGAACCCTTTAGGAAGCGCTGAAACGGTCTTGTAGTTAGCGGTTGTAACGAAACCTGATGAGGTGTCGACGCTAGTTTGTCCTAAGCCGTATTGCTTGGCTAGGCATAGTGAAATAATTGGCATATAGCCTTGCTTAAATGGCTCTTGATCAGCACTTAGCTGAATGTAACCATCAGCAAAACCTTTTAGAACAGTCTCGCCAAGGTCAAATCCTGAAACCTTAACTGCGCCTGGCTCTAAGTTTGCAGCCTTGAAGTAATTGTTCATATTTCCAAGAATGGGACCGGCAGCCACAATTAGCTTCAGTTTCTTATTCTTCAAAATACTTGCAGTTAATACAGGTGTAACCAAGCTTGGATCTCCAGCGGCATTTCCAGGAAATACCTTAAGGTCAAGCTTTGTTACCTTAACTCCAGCTTTTTCTAAAGTACCGACGGTGCCATCTTCGCGATCAGAACGTCCAGGTACGCCGAATGTTCCAATTACGATTGCCTCGTCACCTTTCTTTAACTTAAAGTCAACAATTGATCTTGCAGCTAAATTGTTGCCCATTAATTTCAGGTTTGCACCAGTGAATCCACCATTTACGGTAGCAATTGACTTAGGTGCAGGCACGTTAGAGAAGTCAACAAGAATTCCAGCATCCTTTGCAGCCTTTGCAGATGGTTGAATTGCAGCATCACCTGGGTGACCCATGAATGAGATTGCATCTGGCTTCTTTGCTATTTCCTCTTTAAATTTTTGCACCATAAGTGGGAAATCCCAATTTGATGAAATGATTGTGACATTTGCGCCAGTATCAGCAGCAGCCTGCTTTGCGCCCTTTTCTAAAATATCAGAGAAGGAGTCTGCAGTTCCGCCTTTAAAGTAACTGATGTTAACTCCAGAACACCAAGTGCCAGCACTTGCAGGTGCAGCTGAGGTGATCGCAAGAGTTAATGAAGCTAGCAGCGTCATCGCAGTGGCGATAGCCGATGCTTTGTTTTTGCTTTTCATATTTACACTCCTATTGTTTACTAGTAGTCTGACCTGTCTGATAGGTCTGATTAGTCGGCGATACTTCTCTCCTCGGGATCAGTTGTCAATAGCAACAAAGGATTGGATGGTGGGGTAACCAAAATGTTACTAAGTGAGCAAACTTGCGCAGGAAAAACTACAGCTACTATAAAAATTGACCGCACAAGTAGCTTCTTAGAACTGGGCGCCCAGAAAAACTGTAAATATCTGCATGCCTTACCAGTTAATCCACAGGATATTTAGATGCCAACAATTACCCAAGATGAGTTAGCTAAAGAGTTAACGACAAAGTATGTACTAGATGATCAAAGCGATGATGGTCTGATGCCCTCGGCCAGAATTCTGGCAGCAAAGTATGGGGTATCAAGATTATTTTTACGCGAAGTTTTGGCAGGCATGCAACGACAGGGCTTAATTAAAGCAGTTCCTGGCAAGGGTGTATTTATTAGAAAACCACATATGTTAGATACTGCAAGAAATGTTCACACTACCTTGCGTCAATCTGCTGCTACCGCCCGAGATTTAATTGAGGCACGAGTTAACTTAGAAGAGCAAACAGTTTATCTTGCTGCCTTAAGAGCAACTGAAGATGATATTGCCCAGATGGAGATGGCGCTTTCAGCCTTTGATGATGCAACTGAATTAATACCAAGAGCAGAGGCAGATATTGCTTTTCACTCACTGATTGCTAAAGCGACCCAAAATCCGGTCTTACAAATTGTCTTTGGTTCAATGACTATTTTGACCTTTGAGATTATGTTGCGTTCCCTAGCTGATGCCAAAATCTTCGCACAAGGTGCTCCGCTTCACCATAAAATACTGAGCGCGATAAAGGATAAGGATCCAGATAAAGCGGTGGCAGCGATGTCAAAGCACCTACACATCGCCGAAGATACATACGACAAAGATTTTGATATCGCACTCTCGGTCTTAGCAGATCGAGTGGTGAAACAAACCTTTGGTGGCTCTGTAACAATCCATGAGGTTCTAGATTCAGCCCTTAAAAATTACTCTATGGATATCCTTCGCTAAGCATATGAAGATAACAACTGTTGAAAGTTTTGTTCACCCAGATTTTCCAAATATCATTTATGTGAAAATTGGTACTGATGCTGGGGTTTATGGCATCGGTGAGAGTTATTACTTTGGACGAACTGTTGCCACATTCATCGATGAGTTCATAGCACCTACCTTGATTGGATTAGATCCAGCAAATATTGAAAACATCAGTCGAAAATTAACCACCTATGTTGGCGCTTTATCATCTGGAGTTGAGATGCGGGCAAAGTCCGCTGTTGATATCGCACTCTGGGATATCAAAGGAAAAGTAGAAGGTAAGCCGATCTATCAATTACTTGGCGGATCAAGCAAAGAGATACCTATCTATAACACCTGCGCAGGTAGAGGGTATATGCGCAAATCAGATCAAGATAGTTCTGCTTGGGGAATCTCAGCTGATAATGATCAGTATGAAGATCTACAAGCATTTTTATCTGATGCTGGTGCTTTGGCTAAAACATTGCTCGCTGAAGGAATCGGTGGGATGAAGATCTGGCCATTTGATATTTATGCTGAAAAAAATGATGGCGCAGATATATCAGAGGAAGATCTGAAAAAAGGATTGGTCCCACTACAAAAGGTGAGGGATGCGGTTGGGGGCAAGATCTCACTAAAGCTTGAGTTACACGCCCTTTGGTCACCGCTGGCAGCTAAGAAGATTTTTGAAGCAACAAAGGATTTGAATTTAACCTGGATTGAAGATCCAATCTATCCAGATTCATTAGATGATTATGCAATCTTGCGTAGCAAGGGGTATGCCCCAATCGCCCATGGTGAAACAGTTTCTTCTTTGACACGAGTTAACGCATTGCTTAAAAATGATTACATTGATGTACTCACCTTAGATCTTGGTTGGTGTGGCGGCTTTACTCAAGGTATTAAATTTACAGAAGCGACAAAAAAGTATGGAAAATCAATCGCACCTCATGATTGCTCAGGGCCGATCGGCTTAATTGCCGGTACTCACCTTTCTACTGCAAGTGAGAACGCAGTTGTGCAGGAAACTTCCAGGGCAAGTCTTCGCACCTGGTATCCAATGATTGTGAGCAATCTGCCCACAATCACTAATGGCAAAATCTCACTGGGACAAGAATCTGGCCTTGGTACAGATTTAACCTCAACATTTACCTCCGCGGCAAAGTTTGCCAACTAGGTGAACGAAACAACTCGAAAGGTAAATAGATCATGACCAAGAGCAACCGTGCCATCTACAAACCGATTCCAGTTAACGCAATTAAAATCGAAGGCTGGCTGGAGCAACAATCAGCATTGGCTATGAAAGGTTTCATCGGATCTTTACCATTAATTAGCAAAGAGGTATGGAGTGATGTATTTGCAAGCGGTCAACTTGGTCTTAAATCAGCTTATGGAACTGGTAATAACGTTGCAAAGGTTGAGTGGTGGAACGGTGAAAGTGAAGGCAATTGGCTAATCGGCTGGATAGGACATGTCTTATTACATGGCAAAACTGCTGAGATCGAGGCGGTGCGAACTTATTTAAATCGAATTCTTTCTACACAAAGTGCTGATGGTTACATCGGAATGTTTACTGATCAGGCACGGGAAAGCCGTAATTTTATTGTGGGAGATCTTTGGACACAAAGCAGAGCAATCTTGGCACTACAACTTTGGGCAGATTACACAGATGATAATAAAGTTCGAGATTGTGTATCTCGGGCATTGGATTACACCATTAATCGTTACCGAAAATCAGATAAGGATCTGCGCTTTAACGCCCCATCTGGGGATAGTTGCGGAGCGGGGCATGATCTTATGTTTATGGACGCATTAGCTGAACAAAGCAGACAAACTGGTGATTTAAGATTTATTGAGTTTGGCAGAGAGTTATATGCCGATTACTCAATTGGAATAATGGATTGGCATGAGACTGATGGTCAACTGCAAACCCTGCTCTCTGATGAGCCAATTGTTGGCCATGGCGCTCACGCCGTTGAGTTTTTGCGTGTGCCACTAGCACTTGCCGAACATCTTGGTGATGAGCAGTACTTAAAAGCATTTAAAAATGGCATGGTAAAGATTCAAGCTGGCATTGGAATAGGCGGCGGAGTTAAAAGTGATGAACAAATATCACTGCCCGGCATAAAGTGCATACCACTTCCTGAAAATGGGTATGAAATCTGCACCATGTTTGAAATGATTATCACCTTACTTGAAGCGGTGCGCTTAACTGGTGATTTTCACTTCCTTGATTTGGCAGAAAAACTCTTCCTAAATGATTTTCAGGCAGCTGTTACAAATGATGGCAGACGAACTGTGTATTGCTTGGCGCAAAATCAACCAGCAGCTACTCATCAGATGGGCACACGTTGGGATATCTCTCCCACCCATGATGATGTGGCGGTGTGCTGTGTACCAAATGCGGGCAAGATCTTGCCAATTTTTTCCCGGCGAATGCTTGCCCAAGCAGATGATTTAATAAGTTTTCAACTCTATGGCCCTATGCAGGCAAGCTTGCAAATAAAAGGTGAGCAAGTTTTAATTAAACAAGAAACTGCATATCCATTTGAAGAGCGGATCACCGCCCACATTGGTGCACCTAACTTGACCTTCACAGCAGAGTTTCGAATCCCTGCCTGGTGTAAAAATGCAGAGATCAAAGTAAGTGGTGCGGCAGATGTTAAGCAGGTGCGCCTTGCTGATCGTTTCCAAATCACTGCTACTTGGTCTCCTACTTCAAAGGTAGAGCTTGATCTGCCGCAAGCACTCATTCAGCGCACCATTTCAGATGGCAGATATGTCTTTGAAGTTGGTCCATTGGTTTTCTCAGCACCAATAGCGCATGTAGCAACTGATTACCGAGAGTACAAATTGCCAGGGTACGCCGATCAAGATGTCGTTGCTGCAAACTCTAAGTGGATCTTTCCACCAGCCTTTCGTCAGGCAGATCTAGCAAGTGCAAAGCTAGAGCGCACCACATTGGCCAAGGGAAGCTATCCATGGAGTGAGCAACCAAATATTTCAATTTCAACAAATTGTTGGAATCTAAACCCGCATGCAGATGAAGGTTTGGATGTAGATGCCTTTAACACAGTCAAACTAGTGCCAATGGGAACCACCGTTCTACGTTGGACGGCATTTCCACAGGCGAGATAGGCTTATTAGATCATGAGTAAATCACAACATGTATTAGTAACCGGTGCTGGCGGTGATATTGGCACAGCCATTGTTAAACACTTTCTACAAGAGGGTGCAACTATTACTGCAGTTGATATCAAATCAGAGAGTGAGATATTAAAGCGTTACTCCCCAGCAGATCATGGGCGGATCAAAGCGGTCACTTTAGATCTATGTGATCATTCAGCAGTAACTGCTTTAATCAACTCTGGTGAGCCACTTGATTGCGTAATTGGCAATGCTGGTGTGGGTGGAACTGCAGCCTTTGTTGATATTGATCCTAGCTTTTGGCAAAACACCCTTGATGTAAATCTGACTGCAAACTTTATTCTTGGACAGGTGGCCGCAAAGCACTTTATAAAAAATAAAACACCAGGACGCATTGTTTTTACCGGCTCCTGGGTTGGATCTGTGCCATGGCCTGAGATCACCGCATACACCGTCTCAAAGGCAGGACTTGAAATGTTGGCAAAACAAATGGCAAGAGAGCTTGGCGTCCATGGCATTCGCGTAAATGTTGTTGCCCCAGGAATTGTTAAAGCTGGCATGGCTGGTGAGTTACTTAAAACAGATCCAGTATATGCAAAGCGTGCTGGCAAAGTTGTGCCCCTTGGTGAGTTTCAAACTGCCAATCAGGTTGCTGATGTGGTGGGCTTTTTATGCTCAACAGCTGGTGATTACATCACCGGCACAGTTTTATTAGCAGATGGTGGTTGCTCACTCTTTCAATTTGATTCAGATATCAACGCAAAGTAATGTTAGTAAATGATTGGTGAAATAGCCTCCTTTACAAACGCCCTAGCAAATGCCTTCACCAACACACTTGGTGGCAAATCAACCCAGCAATCATCTTGGCGCAACACATTACGGGCCTCCACCACAATCGCCTTCGCTCTAATCTGTGTTGTAATCGCATTTGATCTAAGTTCATTAACACTACGTGTTGTATTAATTGGCCTAGCAGCAGGTTTCACTGGCGGTCTTGGACTTCCTATGATCTACCAAGCATTCTCAGTAGCTTCAGTCTCATTTGTGGGACCAGTTGTGGCATTGGTGCAATCTTTTAACTTAATCCTCTTTGCTGTCCTTGTTAAAAATGAAGAGCTATCAATTTTATTTCCTATTGCAGCTGCCCTAGGCGCAGCTGGTCTTTATCTTTGCTCTAGGCAGGGTGTAAGTGCTCAGAAGGCCACACTTAACGCATTCTTTCTCACAGCATCGGCTGCAACATTCTTTTCTGGCTTTTCATTCATTATGACTTTAATTGAAAACAATGAAATCTTGCCCGCACTCTTTGGCGCAAGAATTGGAGTACTACTAGTTTCATTTATCTTCTCTCCAAAGAGTGATAAGAAGGTATTTACTAAACCAACTGGCTGGCGCAAATACGCACTGCTTTCTGGCACATGTGAGATCATCGCAAACATCTTATTTATGATTGCAATCAACAACTTAGAGTTAAGTAAGGTGGGCATCTTTATGGCATCAGCCCCTGCCCTATCTGTCCTAATTGCCATAAAGCTGCTCCACCAAAAACCCTCTCTAGTTAACTGGGCAGGAATTGCAGCAACGAGCGCGGCGCTGGCGTTGATTGCGGTGGGGTGAACTAACTCGTTTGAGCTAAATTAGTTACTTCTTATCTTGTGTAAAATTCTTTAGGGAAGCGGTTCAATAAAATCGTTTGGATCTGAATCAAACTCTGTCTGAACGCAACCAGTTAAAAGCGATATGCAAAGTAAGGCCATTAAAAACTTCTTCATGGAATAAGTATAATTTTTATAGGGTGAGCGTCTACCCCGCCTGGCTTTATTGACTCATCCCTCCCTGATATATCCCGATTTAACACAACTAGCCCAAATGCTAGGTGTAAAGACAGCAATTATCTTCCAATCACTTCCTGAATCTATCCATTGCTTAGTTAAGCGGGTACAAAAATTTCATCCCAAACTTTTTCTAGCCGTTTCGCCAAGCGATAAGCAAGTAGTGGTGGAACTGCATTACCTATTAACTTATACCCGTCTGATTGGGAAAGTTTTTTAGGTATAACAAATCTATACTCGTCTGGGAAAGTTTGAAGCCTGGCACACTCTCTAACGGTAAGCCGGCGTTCTGTTAATCCCTGGCTTAACTCCTCCGTAGATTTTCCACCGTGTTCCAAACTCAAACGGCGGTACTCGATATTTCCATGATGCTCAGCCCTGATGGTAGGACCAGGTTTTGTTAATGTAACTTCTGAGCTCCCCTGCATTTTATGCAGATAGGCAGCTTTGGAAAATGCTTGTTGTGAAAGATCTTTGCCAACACATTAATTTCATAAGCATAGAAACTGCGCAAAGTATTTAAATTAATACTTTGTGAGGTTTATTTAGATAGGCAGGAGTTAGCGCTCCTGCCTATTTTATTTTAAGCTGCTACCTAACTTCACAAACTCACCACCTTGATAGGCACCAGGTGCCTTCCCTTTTAATATGTGTAGTTTGCCCTTACCCCAAACCTGCCAATCTTTACCTACTCGTTTAACTACGGCGGTATCTTCATCAATGCCAATTAGAACTTCATCCCCTGGCAGATCAAGTAATACCTTTGCGGCTGAGTCTGGAATCCATCTAAAAAACTTATCAAAGTGAGGAATTACTCTTACCTCCTTTAATAAACCAAATCCTTTGGTTGGCTCAGATCTACTTAATCTAAAGTGGGGAATCTGATCACTTAAAACCATCGCACCTGCGCTGCAACCAGATAGTGAGCCACCTGATTGCCAATTCTTTAATATCAAATCCCATGCAAGTGTGTCACGCAAAGTATTTGCTAAGTAATGCGGATCCCCACCTGAAAGATAGATCAACGCTGCATCTGAAATACTTTTAAGTAACTCTGGGTTATCGGCATCGGCCCTAGTTAATATTGGCAGAAAACTTTGGGTAAACCCTAAATTTTTAGCAGCACTTTCTCCTAACTGCTGCCAGTAATTAATTCGATGATCACTTTCCTGTCCTGCTGCAGTTGGTATTTGCACATAGATCGGTTTTTTATTATTTGCTAAGCCATCATTAATTAGCTCTTTTTCAAGCTTCATCATTTGCGGCAGGTACTCACCAGAGCCAACTAGGGCGAGTGAGCCATATTCATTCATCTTGGCTAAATTCTATTCCCCAGGCTTAAATGGTGGGTGAATTCACCCGCAATTAACTGCTCCCTCCAATAAATATGATTATGGCCAATGTATATTTCCTGATTAAAACCACCAATAGCTGGTGGTTTTAAAGTAAGAAAGTAATTGGAGAGAAATAAATGAATGAGAAAGATTTAATCAAGCTCTGGAATCAAATGCGTATGCAGATCATTGTTGCCCAACTAGCACCATCACTAGTTCTAATTGGTGTTTTTGTTTTAGCAGGCATGGATAAGTTTGCAATGGCATCAGATGGCACCAAGTACCTAGCAATTGGTGTTGCTGCAGTAACAGGTATCTTGGCAATCATCTCCCAATACGCAGCAGTGCGTGAGGGTGAAGCATTAGTTGAAGATCTAGCAAAAGCTGCTGGAAAGTCAGCATTGGGTAAGAGAATCTCTGAGTCTCGCGGCCTACTTTCAATCTCAGCCTCTGCCATCACCGGCTTTGGTATTGCAACATTTGCATTAGTAGTCTGGGCGGTTCTAGGCTAAATATATGGAGATTGGAATTGTACTAATTGCAGTATTTGCTGCAGTTGTGCTCTTTTTTATCTTTAAATATGAATCAAATCGTAAAAAAAATCCACCTCGGCTAACTGGCCGAGGTGGAGATTTTGAAAGCTAATCTACTTACGCCCTCGAAGCGCTGATTTAGATAAGAAGAAGGCAAAGACTAAAGCAACAACGATGCCGGCATTTAGCCCCATCTCATAGATCGCACGATTAAATGCCTGATCACTTTTACCAGATTCTAAGGTGAGTGAGGCACCAACGGTGAGAATATGTCGAACTGCGGCAATTACGCCAATAATTAAAAACTTATCTAATTGATAAACACCATCGGTAAAGCGTGAGATTACTGTCCGAAGTATTTCTAAAATAATAACAATAAATAAAATGTCATTAACACCTTGAATCATTCCATTTGGGAAGAAGGGCGCAGTTTCAAATAATCTTTTTATACTATAGAAGAAAGCACCAATACCGATACCAAGGAGAGCGATGGCAAGTACTGCGTGAAATACATCTTCAATAAAATCTACATACTTAAGTGGCAGAACCGAGGTTTCAATCTCATTCTTCTCAGATGTGGCAGCTGGCTTACTTGTTGTTTTTTTCAT
>Ga0209598_10000333_pt1 | contig 37547 bp, 33 predicted proteins | sample M_140807_EF_Meta_FD_187317 | JGI IMG/M metagenome (GOLD analysis project Ga0209598, IMG submission 187317) | Freshwater microbial communities from Lake Montjoie, Canada to study carbon cycling - M_140807_EF_MetaG (SPAdes) (version 2) | ecosystem: Environmental > Aquatic > Freshwater > Lake...
GTTGCTGATATCGAGCTCTAACCATTGGCCAGATCCATCACTGTTAAATTTGGCCACATACAACTTACCTTCATTAAGGTATTTATCACCTGCTGCCATACCGCCACCGATATCGGCAGCATCCCAGTTGGCCGTGGTCACAAACTTGTAAATGTACTCATTACGGCTATCGCAACCCATGTAGAAAGACAAAGGCCTGCCAACAACGGGCGTACCACAGACGCACGCTTCATGAGCAAAGCGTCCCATGGCCATGCGCTTGGCGGGCACCGCGCTTGGGTTAACTGGATCTATTTCAACGTTGAAACCAAATGTACTGGGTTCGTTGCGGAAGTCATCGGCAGCAGTGGCACCGCCTGCTGCGACATTCCAGCGGCTGAAGCGGAAATCAGTGTCTGGCATATCAGTTGGCGTATACCAGCCCTGGCTGTTGGAGGTGGTAGTTGTATCAGTGTAAGCAGCTTTTATAACAGCATAACGAGTGCGGGATGCTAATAATTTGGCATCTGTAGGTGCTGTTGATCCCTTTGGCATGCTGAAGTATACGTTCCAATTTTCTTCACAGCCAATATAGGTGCCCCACGGCGTTTCGCCATGACCGCAGTTGTTCAATGTGCCTCGCACAGTTGCGCCAGTCTTGTCATATTTAGTGACCATCAGATTTCTAAGGCTGGACAAATGCGCAGCAGGGCCAGTTACGTTCATCACAGTTTGTGGAGTGATTCGGCGGTTCAAATTTGAGGTGGGGTTGTAACCCGTAGGCTGGCCGTTGGACAATGTCACTTCGACAATTGAAACGCCATGCAGATTGATTTCTTTGAGCACTTGATCACCAGGACGGTCTAGTAGGTCCCAAGCCTGTCCAGAAGAACCAAATTGGTCAAACTTTTTACCTGTAACGCCGCCAGAGGTTTGGCCAGTTGGGCTCAAAAAGTGTGCATCGGCTGAACTTTCGTGATTTACTGCAAGCACAGCTTTGTTAGTTGCTGTGAAAGTAACTTTGTTGTTTGCGTCAATATAAAAAAGCTGCATGCCGTCGTGATGGTCACCAACACGGTTAGCCCAGCTGTCACCGGTTTCTGTACCCAAATTAGAATAAGCTGGTGCGGCAGCGTTCAATGTGTCGCCGGTAGCGTGCAAAACTCTGACGTTATATCCAGGAGGTAGAACGATCTGATCCAATAAGCTTTTATCAACCGCACTAAATCCCATCACGTTACTCGTAGACAAAGCGGGCAATCCTGCCACCCCAGCGCTAGGGACAGCGCTACTAGCACTACCGCCGCCACCGCTGCCACCGCTGCCACAGCCAGGCAACATCGGCAATGCAAACATAGACATGAGGCCCAAGCCGCCTCTTAAAACAGAACGACGTGATGGATTATCTAAAGCACGAGAAAGAACCTCTTGGAAGTGCTCATTGTTAGAATCGTTGGTGATTGGATCAAAATCATGTGACATTGGGTAAATCCTTAACAAGTGTGTTGACGGGATTGAGAACCTAAAATTTATATAAAAAATATTACAGAAATATGAAATAAACAGAATAAATTCAGAAAAAATAATCCTAAATAAATCATCAACATAGAAGTTCTTGCTTCACTCAATGCTCTACTAGATCTTCTATCTGCTTGCTTTTCCTCGGAATTAGTCCACCTTTTTGGAAAGATGTCTCTATGGATTCATTGGTATACACATGATTCCTGTGATTATGAAATGAACGGTACTAGAGTGGTTTGCAATCCTCGCGGCTATGTTCGATCTAACCACGCTGAAAACCCGGAATTCAATCCATCTTTAGTTATTAAAATCTAGTTGCCTAGCAAGTTCTTCTCAAGGTGGGGTTAGTCTTTAGGTAGAGTCTTGATTAATTCAGTACTACAAATATCGTCAATGTGTCTAAAGGCTAATGAGATCCCATTAATTTGATCTGCAGCAACTCCAAAGTTTTCGAAGTATATTTTCCACTGTCTAGTTGCTTGCCATACGCGATCGATAATAGAGCTTGCCTGCTGCGCAGATAGGCCAAAGCGCTCTTTGGCACTATAGGCATTATCTAGGGTGGCTAGTTTACCTTGAGGCCCAACGCCTAAATGTTGATAACGCTCACTTGCAATGACTGCATGTGGCATAACGTCATAGAGTGGGCTCAGACTCCAGCCTTTAAGCTCCTGATTCCATAAGAATGCATGATTGCGAAGATGATCATCATCGTTGCTAACAAAAAGATTAAAGATCATGCGTGCATATAGCTCTTCAAGATCAGATTTGACTGTTTGAACTAAGCAATATCGACGGATAGCATCCGCAATATTCATATAGCTTTTTGTATTCGACTCTGATTCGTGACAGGCGACGAGGGTGAGGGCGCTAACGACATGATGCCGAATTTCTATTGAACGAGCTGAAGTAGTCCAAGAGCGATCAAAGCGTTTAACCAGCAAAACTTTTTTATTGCCGACTGGTTCTAATTTAGTTTGTGCCACATTAAGACCAGCTAACTCTGCAAGTTTAAGCGTGGCATATTCAATACTTGGTACATCAAAAGCTCCATCATTGTTGCCTGGGAACTTAGCCATCCATAAAATTTTTTCATCATCGCGTACACTTGCCTTTGGGCGCATACCCCCAAGGCCGCTGCCCACAATCAAAATTCTGGATAGTACTTCTGATACTGGCAAGCCAGCCTCAATCCTCTGCGCACCCTCGAGTACGTAAGATAGATTGTGAATACTTTCATGTGCAGGGCGCTCTACTTGGTCTAAGGAGGCTCTAATGTCTAAAGCCCCAATGCGATCACTACCGGCCTCTAGTAGGTAGGTTGATTCTGGAAGGCTATTGGCTGGTACCTTAAGCCTAGCTTCAATAACTCTTCTTCCCCAAGAATCAGGAGCGGCATCACGAATTCCACCAAAAGCTTCTAGGCCGTTTGGTGGAACGAGGTATTTACCTTTGATCGCACTTTTATTCTTAAGACTAAGGGCGACTGGATCAACTTCTTGAGCGTTACCCCTATCTAAGTAACGCAAACCATAGGCAAATGAAGATGCAATGAGTCTTGAGCCTTCTTCATCTACTTGAAGTTGCCCAGCTGGTACAAACTCACCACCAAGATTGGCAAAGACAAACAATTCTTTAGTCGCGTTTACCATCAGAAATCAAGCGCTTTTATCTCTGCTTTGCTAAGGTCCCGTATACGCTGTGGGCGAGAGCGACGCTCTAGGGCAATGATTGCAGGATCATTGCCGCTTAAAAGTTGTAATAAGGTTATGCCTGGAGCGATTGCGTCTAAGTAACGCAGAAGTGCACCAATGGCCACACCAGGATCACCTTTTTCAATACGTTGGGCGGTGGCACGAGATAGACCGGCACGAACTGCAGCTTCACCTTGGCGAACACGGCGCGCAAGACGTAAAGAAACTAGACATTGCGCTATTTCAGTAGATTGGCTAAGTTGCGTTGAAGCTAGGATTAGTTGTTGATTTACGCGCATAATTGCCTCATGCTTTGGTTAAGTCCAAGCCAACAATATACATTCTTAGACATCATTCGTCAATAAAAATGACTTATAAATGATTCTTTAAGTACTTTAATGATTTATTTATAGGTCATTAAAGTACTTAAAGTACCAAATTGAAGGAGCTATAACTCCGTCAAGGGCTCGCCGAAAAACACAATACAGCTAAATGTCCAGGGGCTACTATCGGTCGTTACTGGACTGATTATCCATACATCGTTTTATCAAGCCTTCCCATTCGTCCATCATGCAAGCCCGTTTCTGCTCTTGCTTTCTATAGGCAGCCTAGGCCTGAATTGTATGCGGTAAAGCTAGTTCGATAGTCTCGTTTGAGTATTCGGTAGTTTTGGCAACTCAGTCACGGAATGTCGATCTAAAGCTATACGGTATGAGGTCTACGAGCTTACATCAGAATGGAGGGCTAGAGTGCTGCTGCTTATTGGAGGTTTAGTTGGGATTTAGGGTGTTTTGGGTTCTGTACAAAATCGAGTATAGTTTGGTAAATAAATAGATAGACTAAAACATAAGCAAAAGAACTGAGGGGGCCAATTATTATGGGTGAATATTACAATGAGTCGCGCGATGCTTTGATGGGTGTTAAGGAGTTGCCGGTGGGCAAGCTAGCAACGCGTCAAGTTCTATTAGATAACGACCAAACTCGTATCAGTTTATTTGAGTTTGCGCCTGGTGATAATACGGGTTGGCATAAACACGAGTACCACTATGGTGCGCTATATTTAACGGATGCTAAGTTATTTCACACCCGAGTTGACGGTAGTCAATTTCATAGTGAACACCCTGCACAAGAATTCAAAACGCATCCGATTGGAGTAGAGCATAATGTGCGCAATGAAGCAGATTACATCGTCAAATTATTAGAAATCGAGTTTAAATCTTAATTCGATAAGGCCTCTTGCGCCCTTATCGAATTTGATACTTTTCTAAAACTTGTTTACATCTTCGGGGCGCCAGGTTGTTTTAGAGGGTGTGACATGCCAATTGATGGAATTTCTAAAACACGGTCAACGATACGAATTAATGTTGGGCAATGGCTTAGATCCGCTTTAAAAATTCGTGCGCCCACTACATGGGATGCCAAGGCCAGGTCAGCAAGTGATAGGTTATCTCCTAAACAGAACTGACCATACAATTTTTCGCCCAACAGGCGTTCCTCAATGGCTAAGCTACCCAGATTTAACCAGTGTTGAGCCCAGGCGGTTTGGCCTGCTTCGTCTTGGTGATAGGTTTTACCTAAGAAATTTCTAACGCGCGGCACAACGAGAGGATGTGTGTCTGCAATTGTTATTTGCGAAATCGAGCGCAGATAAGCTTGCTCATATGGATCTTTTGGCAGCAAAGGTTTTGTAGGCCAAACCTGATCGATGTATTCCAAGATGGCCAGAGATTGGGTTATTTTTTTCCCTTGATGTTCAAGAAGTGGGATAACGTGTTGGGGATTGAGCTCATGATAGCTTGCAGAAAATTGATCACCTTGACTCAGATCGATAATTTTTTCGGTAAAAGATACTTCTTTGTAATTCAGGGCCGCACGAACCCGAAATGCGGCTAGGGAGCGCCAGTAGCCATATAAAGTAGTTGTCATTTGTTTTTCTCCAAAAGGTGGGTAATTACTTAAAATTGCATCATAACGGTATTTTGTCAACGAACAATCAATTCAGTTTTGAAAATCTTTTTAGCTTGCGTTGTGATTTATTTTATATTGGGCATTAGATTGCTGATGAAAATAATCAATAGGAGTCTTTTTTCTTGCTGCCTTGCTCTGCCTCGACTTGTTTTTTGAGGGCAACTGCCGCTTTTTTGATAGGGCCGAGATGCTTTAATATCGCAAAAAAAATCAAGCAAGATAGAATAATTTCCAGGCTAGCCAATAATGGGTTTAAGCCAGCCTCAAAAAGTCTTGTCAAACCCTCAAAAAAATATAAAAGAATGATCATAGAGACAGCTTGCATTGAATAATTTTTACCTTGGTACAGTCCAGGTAAAAACCATGCTAGGGGCAATATCTTTAAAATCATCCAAGAGCCGTTTGGGCGAAGAGGTTCCAAGAACCACTCCCAAGCGACACACAGTACGCACAATAAAACGGTACTTATAAAAGTTAAGGCTTGATAAGAATTGAGATGATTTGGAAAAATACGCATGTTAATTTGGGTTTTTAAAATTAATTTGTAGGCGCAAATTTAATTTTTTTTGCTAATAGAGCTAGGCGTTTACCTTGGGCGATAGCTAGTGTTTTTTCATCAGTACTTAGGGCCATCGTGCCATTTGAACCCGCATAATGCGAAACCCCATAGGGCGTTCCTCCAGACTGTGTATGATGCAGGGACGACTCTGAATAGGGCAGTCCCATGAGCACCATCCCATGATGCATGAGGGGCAACATCATCGATAAAAGGGTACTTTCTTGTCCGCCATGAAGGCTACCTGAGCTAGTAAAGACGCAGGCGGGCTTGCCCTCTAGGGCACCACTGAGCCAAGAGGCAACAGTTGCGTCAAGGAAATATTTTAAGGGAGCTGCCATATTCCCAAAGCGGGTTGGTGATCCAAGTGCTAGTCCGTCGCAATTGGCAAGGTCGGCTTGCTCGACGTAGGGTGAACCAGTTGTTGGAACCGAACTTTCGGTAGCTTCACAAACGGTTGAGATTGCTGGAACAGTTCTTAGGATTGCGCTTGCTTGCGGAATTGTTTCGACGCCTTCGGCGATTAGTTCGGCAAGTTGGCGTGTAGCACCATTTCTAGAGTAATAAAGGATCAGTAGGTTAAGAGATTGCATAATACGTATGATATGGGTAAATTCAAAATAATGACGAAGCAATGTTAATAAATAATAACCGGCACCGAGTGCCTAGTTTAAAGGGAAGTTATTTCTTTTGGAAATCGAGCTTTGCAAGCGCCCAAATTAACCAAGTTGCAGCGAGTCTGGCATTTGCGACTGTTTTAGCAATTGTTCCAATGCTATCCATTGCAACGATCTTAATTGGCCAGTTGCCACAGTTTGTGAACTTTCGAGAGGGTATACAAGCCTGGATCAGTGTGACATTGATTCCGGGGGGGCTAAGTCAATCTGTTAGTACCTATTTGGATGAGTTTTCAACGCACTCAAAAGGATTGACCTTATTTGGTGTAGTGGGATTAATATTTAGTGCATTTTTGACCTTGATGACGATCGAAAAGTCGTTTAATCAGGTTTGGCAAGTGCAGCGTCAGCGGCCCTTTTGGGTCCGTTTACTGATCTATGTGATTGTGACAGTGCTTGGGCCGATTTTGTTAGGGTTAAGTATTTATATCACTACTTTATTGATGAGTATGACGCAGGGCATTGATTTAGGAACACAGATCCATGTGGAGTTACTCAATTTTATTTTAGCGTTTGTTTTTACGAGCTTACCTTTTGTTATTTTGTATCGCTTTGGCCCTAGCGCGCAAGTTGCTTGGGTTGACGCTTTCATTGGCGGCGTGCTCGCGGCGATTTTTTTTGAGGCAGCTAAATATGGCTTTACCTTATTTATAGCCCAGGTCACTGTCTATAAAACCTTATATGGTGCATTTGCCATTTTGCCATTATTCTTACTATGGATTTACTTAACTTGGTGGGTGACACTAGCTGGGGCTGTGTTGACCGCTAGAATGCCAGAGATTCGTGCAAGTCTAAGATATAGAGTTTAATGACAAGGGTAGTGTGGGCAATTTTATAGATAGTGATTGAAAGAAAAATCATACGAAGGAGAAATCATGCAAGTCAGTGATATTTTAAGATTAAAGGGAAATACGCTTTTTAAGGTATCTCCGACAACTTTGGTGATGGAGGCGGTCAATATCATGGCTGACCATGACATTGGGTCATTAGTTGTTCTAGACCAGGGTGCGCTTGTTGGGATGTTAACTTTTCGAGAAATCATCCAAAACTTAGCGAAGCATCAAGGGGTCTTAGACCAAGTTCAAGTCGGGGCTATTATGGAAAAGATGCCTTTAGTTTGTGAACCACAGACGGGGTTAGATGAGGTTCGTAAAATGATGCTAGAGCGCCATGCACGGTATTTACCCGTTTTAGATGGGCAGATATTAATGGGCGTTATTTCTTTTTATGATGTAGCTAAGTCTGTTGTTGAGGCACAGGGCTTTGAGAACACGATGTTGAAGGCTTACATTCGGGACTGGCCAAGCGAAGCGAAGTAGAGATGAACTTCGGCAAATTTTAAGTATGAGACTGCGTAAGATGCCATAATATCGATTATGGCTGGAAGCTCTCTTGGAACTCTCTTTACAACGACCACCTTTGGTGAATCACATGGCCCTGCCATTGGTGCCATTGTGGACGGTTGCCCCCCTGGAATGGCACTTTGTGCCGCAGATTTGCAGCATGACTTAGATCGGCGTCGCCCAGGAACATCACGGCATGTAACCCAGCGTCAAGAAGCTGATCAAGTAGAGATTTTGTCAGGTGTTTATGAAGGCAAGACTACGGGTACGCCGATTGCATTAATCATTCGCAATACCGATCAGAGAAGCCAAGACTATAGCGATATTCTGAATACATTTAGGCCTGGTCATGCAGATTACACGTATCAGCAAAAATATGGCTTACGCGACCCTCGGGGAGGGGGGCGTTCTTCAGCCCGCTTAACTGCCCCGGTTGTGGCGGCTGCTGGCATTGCCAAGAAATGGTTAAAAGAACATTACGGGACTTACTTTGTGGCGTACATGACCCAACTTGGTGAAATCCCGATTCCATTCGAAAGTGTAGAGCATATTTCTAATAATCCTTTTTTTGCACCGAATCAGACGATGATTGCCCAATTAGAATCGTACATGGATGCTTTGCGCCGAGATGGCGACTCTTGTGGCGCACGGATTACTGTGCAAGCTAAGCAGATGCCGATCGGTTTAGGTGATCCATTATTTGATAAATTAGATGCTGATATTGCGCATGCCATGATGGGGATCAATGCGGTCAAAGGGGTCGAGATTGGTAGCGGATTTCAATGCGTCACTGAGCGGGGCAGCTTTCATGGGGATGAGATGTACCCTGACGGTTTTGCGACAAATCATGCTGGGGGAGTTCTTGGAGGTATCAGCACTGGTCAGGATTTAGATATTTCGATTGCAATTAAGCCCACCTCGAGTATTTTGACTGCCAAAAATTCGATTGATATGCATGGTCAGCCTATTCAGATACAAACCAAAGGCCGACATGATCCCTGTGTTGGAATTCGAGCTGCGCCGATTGCTGAGGCGATGCTCGCCTTAGTGGTGATGGATCATGCCTTGCGTCACCGTGCGCAGTGTGGCGAGGTTGTCTGCATAACGCCGGCCATTGCTGCGCAGCGACCTTGAATTGTTATTGTAAGTAGCAACTACAATCGTTGATTTTTTTAATCCCTTGATGTTTTTTATTTCTTGATCCTTTGATGTTTCGAATCCCTTTGATGTTTCGAATCAATAGTCAGTCTCGATTTGCCCTATTTTTCTTTTTCTATTATGGGTATTTAGGGATAGTGAGTCCTTATTTGAGCTTGTACTTCGATGCCATTGGATTTACTGCGATACAGATTTCATTACTCATGTCCATGTTACAAATCACCCGTATTATGGGGCCATTTGCTTGGGGTTGGTTAGCTGATTTTCGGCAAGACCGGATTGGGATCATGCGGGTCACTGCGGTTATTTCACTCATTTTGTTTACAGGGATATTTTATTTACAAAGTTTTTGGCCAATTTTGTTATGGATGTTTTTATTAAATACTTTTAGTAGTAGTTTGACGCCTTTAGGTGAGGCGGCCACTTTACATGCCTTACAAAAAGAGAACGCCTTTGAGAGTCGGTATGGCAAATTAAGACTGTGGGGTTCGATTGGATTTATGTTTGCCGTCTTTGCTGGGGGTTATTGGTTTGAAAGTCAGGGTATTTGGTCGCTGACGTGGGTGGGATGGATTTTATTAGCATGTGTGACCTTGTGCACCTGGATTTTATGGGAACCTCCGATGACCGGGCAGCCTCTAAGTAGTGGGCAGATGCGCCATATTATTAAAAGACCAGAAGTATTATGGTTTTTTTCGTCGACCTTTTGGATGATTTTTGCGCACGCAAGTTTATATGTTTTTTACTCCTTATATCTAGTCAAGTTGGGTTATGGCAAGGAGATGATTGGATTTTTCTGGTTGATTGGAGTTGGCGCTGAAGTAATTTATTTTTATTTTCAAAAGCGGGTATATTTAAAAATGTCAGCCCGAAGAATTATTGAAATTTCCTTTTTAATTGGTATTGTGCGTTTTGTAGTGATTGCTTATGTACCGGCATTTTGGCCTTTATTGATTGTGCAGATATTTCATGCAGCGACTTTTGCAGCACACCACAGTGCAAGTATTCAATTAATGTTGACTTGGTTTCAAGGGCCTACGCAAGCTCGGGGGCAGGCTTTGTATACGACTGTTGCCTATGGCTTAGGAGGAAGTATTGGTGGAGTTGTGGCCGGTTGGGTTTGGGATAGCTTTGGTCCTGCCCATGCCTTTGGGTTATCTGCAGTCGCTTGTATTTTTGGCTACTTTTCCATTCGGCAATCATCTCGCATGGCAACGACTCCACTAGCAACGACTCCTGCAGCAACGACTTCTTCAGCAAGTGGGGTTCTAGACAAAAAGTAGCCTTTTACCACGCAATCAAGATTGCCCTAGAGGATCGTTTACATACCAGAATAATTGGGTCCACCACCACCTTCTGGGCTTACCCAGACAATGTTTTGGCTTGGATCTTTGATATCACAGGTTTTACAATGAACACAGTTTTGGGCGTTGATTTGCAGATGTTCTATACCTTCTTTGTTCACAAACTCATAAACGCCTGCTGGACAATAGCGCTGTTCAGGGCCCGCATAGATTGGCAGATTGGTGTGCACTGGAATGCTGCTATTTTTGAGGGTGAGATGTGCCGGTTGGTTTTCCTCATGATTTGTTCCTGATATAAATACCGAAGAGAGTCGATCAAAGGTGAGTTCACCATCTGGCTTTGGATAATGAATGACAGAGTGGAGCGCAGCAGGCTCAAGGCAAGCGTGATCAGCTTTTGTATTACGCATTGTCCAAGGTGCTTTACCGCCCAGTATCTTTTGTTCAAATCCAACGAGCATAGTTCCCATGAATAGTCCTTTAGACATGGCAGGCTTAAAGTTTCTAGCACGATGGAGTTCTTGATGAAGCCAGCTATTCGCGAAGGCCTCTGGATAGGCAGTTAATTCATCATGTTGACGTTGCTGAGCAAGCGCACTAGCTATTGCTTGGGCGGCCAGCATGCCAGATTTAATCGCAGCATGACTCCCTTTAATGCGAGAGGCATTGAGGTAGCCGGCATCACAACCGATTAAAGCTCCGCCTGGAAAGATGGTTTTGGGCAGACTAGAAAGTCCCCCAGCAGTAATTGCTCGTGCGCCGTAGCCTAGACGCTTACCATTTTTAAAAACTCCCCGAATTGCGGGATGTGTTTTGTATTTTTGGAATTCATCAAAAGGTGAGAGATAGGGGTTTTTATAAGCTAGTCCAACAACTAGGCCAACTGCAACTTGATTATTTGCAAGGTGATAAAGAAATGATCCACCGTAGGTATCTGAACTTAATGGCCAGCCGGCGGTGTGCACCACGAGTCCCTCTTGGTGCTGATTTGCTGGGATTTCCCAGAGTTCTTTGATACCGATTCCATAGCTTTGAGGGGCAGTATCTTGATCTAACTGGTATTTGGCGATGAGTTGTTTACCCAAATGCCCCCTCGCGCCCTCGGCAAAGAGTGTATATTTTGCCCGCAGTTCCATCCCAAGAGAAAAATTTTCGGTTGGTTTGCCATCTTTTCCAAGCCCAAGATGGCCAGTAGCAACACCCACGACAGTTTCTTCATTCCAAAGGATTTCTGCTGCAGCAAAACCGGGAAATATCTCAACCCCAAGACTTTCTGCTTGCTCTGCGAGCCATCTGGTGAAATTCGATAAGCTAATAATGTAGTTACCGTGATTGGTAAAGCAACTCGGTAAGAGCCACTGTGGTGTTTGAAAGGATTTTTTTTCGCTTAGGAATAAAAATCGATCCTCTTTGACCGGGGTATTGAGTGGTGCGCCAAGTTCTTGCCAATTCGGAAAAAGTTCATTGAGTGCAATCGGATCCATCACAGCACCTGACAGAATATGTGCCCCAACTTCAGAGCCTTTTTCTAAAACACAGACGGATATTTCTTGAGAATTTTTTTGAGCGAGTTGTTTGATGTGGATGGCGGCCGATAGGCCGGCAGGTCCGCCACCCACAATCACAACATCATAATCCATGGATTCTCTAGGGCCAAAGTTTTGGAGTAGTTCTTGTTCGAGAGTTTCGTTTGGTTGCATGTTTGGGGGTATTTGCGAAGTTATATTGGAGTTATATGGGGGAACTTGCTAGGTGTTTGGTTTACTTTTTTCGTAGCTATTTTTCATTTAAAAATTGTTTTACGTATTTAATTATGGCACGGCATAAAGATCTAACCCAAGGCTAGATAAACTGTATAGAATTACCTTTGCAGTCAATATTTTAAGATAACTCTTTTCTGGAGGTAGTATGGCGTATCAAATTGATTTAACTGGCAAAGTAGCGCTAGTTACTGGTGCGTCTAGTGGGCTTGGTCGACAATTTGCCTGTACTTTGGCTAGTGCGGGTGCCAAAGTGATTTTAGCGGCGCGTCGACTTGATAAATTGCAGGATTTACAAAATCAAATTCAGGCTAATGGTCAAGAGGCCATTGTTGTTCCGCTGGATGTGACTGATCAAAAGAGTATTGAAACAGCAGTGAGTATGGCATACGAGCAAGCTGGAGAAATTGATATTTTAGTGAATAATTCGGGTGTTTCGAAAACGCAAAAAATACTTGATGTACAACCAGAGGATTTTGATTACACCTTCGGTGCGAACACGAAGGGAGCCTTTTTTGTTGCCCAGGCCATTGGTCGCAGGATGCTTTTGAGAGCGAAGGTTGCCCAAGATAGTAACCAAGTATTGCCGCAACAGCGGATTATTCAAGTAGCCTCGATTACTGGGTTAAAAGCAATTGCGCAAATTTCGGTGTATTGCATGAGTAAGGCCGCGGTTGTGCAAATGACCAAGGCGATGGCACTTGAATGGGGGCGATATGGCATTAATGTCAATGCAATTTGTCCTGGATATATTGAGACAGAGATGACTGCTGCGCACTGGCAGACTGAAGCTGGTCAGAAATTAATACAAAAACTTCCTCGTAAGCGAGTTGGTCAGACGCAAGATTTGGAGGGGCTACTGATGTTACTAGCTAGTGATCAGTCTAGCTTTATGAATGGCTCCATTTTAGTTGCTGATGATGGTTTTTTGGTTCAATAGGGATGAATTGTTAAACTAGAGGTTGAGAAAATAGCGGTGAATGAACACAGAGCAAATTAAGGGGAAAAAATGAATAAAGTTTTTGGTTCCGCCAAAGAGGCATTAGCGGGTGTTTTAAAAGACCATGTCATGATTGGTGTTGGTGGTTTTGGTTTGTGTGGTATTCCGGAGGCCTTGATTCAGGGGGTTAAAGACCACGGCGCGAAAAATTTGACAGTTGTATCGAATAACTGTGGCATTGACGGTTGGGGATTGGGGATTATTTTAGAGAACAAGCAACTTAAAAAAGTGATTTGTTCTTATATTGGCGGCAATGCTGAGTTTGAGCGGCAGTTCATTGCCAAAGAAATAGAGGTTGAACTTACGCCTCAAGGAACTTTGGCTGAGAAGTTGCGTTCTGGGGGGTGCGGTATTCCAGCGTTTTACACCAAGACAGGTGTTGGTACCCTGATTGAACAGGGTAAAGAGACGAAGATATTTGATGGGCAGACCTATTTGCTTGAGCAGACTTTGACTCCGGACTTAGGCTTAGTAAAGGCTTGGAAGGCGGACCGTTCTGGTAATTTAGTGTATCGCTTGACAGCCAGAAACTTTAATCCAATGGTGGCGATGGCGGCAAAGTTAACCGTGGTTGAGGTTGAAGAGATTGTGGAGAATGGTCAATTAGATCCTGATCAGGTTCACACGCCGGGAATTTTTGTGCACCGGATTGTTTTAAATCCCAATCCGGAAAAAAGGATTGAGCAACGAACAGTTCGACCAGGTTAATACCTATGCCCAATGGCGTATGCAGAATGAATCGCAATAAAAAAATGTAATAGAAAAATGTAATAGAAAAATATTTGTTATTTACATCATTTGAAATAAAGGGATTGATATGGCTTGGACAAGAGACGAGATGGCAGTTAGGGCAGCCCAAGAATTAGAAGACGGTTTTTATGTCAACCTAGGTATTGGCTTACCGACCATGGTGGCGAACCACGTTCCGGCGGGGATGGAAGTATGGTTGCAGTCGGAGAATGGTCTGATGGGAATTGGGCAATTTCCGACGGAGAGTGAGATTGATGCTGACATGATTAATGCGGGTAAGCAAACGGTCACGACTTTACCTGGATCATCGATTTTTTCCTCAGCTGATTCTTTTGGGATGATTCGTGGTGGAAAAATTAATTTAGCGATCCTAGGCGCCATGCAAGTCAGTCAGATGGGTGACTTAGCGAATTATATGATTCCAGGCAAGATGGTGAAGGGCATGGGGGGAGCGATGGACTTAGTTGCGGGTGTAAAACGAGTCATTGTTTTAATGGATCATGTTGCCAAGAAAAAAGATGGCTCGATAGATTTAAAGATTCTCAAGGAGTGTTCTTTGCCACTCACAGGAGTGCGCGTTGTTAATCGCATCATTACTGATCTTGGGGTACTAGACGTTACTGAGCACGGTTTAAAGTTAGTTGAGTTAGCACCTGGTGTTACTGCGCAGGACGTCATCACAAATACTGGGGCGCCAATTGAGATTGCTATTTGAGCCAAATTGACCCCAGGGGGGTAATAGCTCCCAAGGTACTAGACCACCACCATGGCGGGGTCTTATCCTCTTTGCACGAACATAAGCACGGCGATTCGCTGCATGCGCACTTCAAAGACCGAACCAGTCAAACTGTCCTCACCGTTGCTTTAGTCCTCACGTTATCTTTTGCTTTAGTAGAAGTACTTGCTGGCTTTTATGCGAACTCCTTAGCGCTGATTTCAGATGCCGGTCATATGGTGACTGACGCCGCTGGATTATTTTTAGCGGTTCTCGCGCAAGTGATTTCTAAAAGACCACCGTCTGCCAAGCTTTCCTTTGGCTTTGGCCGGGCTGAGGCTTTGGCGGCATTTGTCAATGGTATTGGGATGGTTGTTTTAATTGCTTGGATCAGTTTTGAAGCAATCTCTCGACTAATTACGCCCCATGATGTCCGCGGTGAAACAGTCACAATCGTTGCCTTGCTTGGTTTAACTTTAAACATCTTCGTGGCTTGGATGTTGTCACGTCAGAACCATAGTATGAACACGCGAGCAGCTTTATTGCATGTTCTGGGTGATTTATTAGGTTCCTTAGCCGCAGTGATTGCGGGAGTCGTTATTTATTGGACTGGATGGATGCAGATTGACCCGCTACTGTCATTACTTGTTTGTCTGATTTTAATCCGCTCGACAGTTTCGATCTTAAAAGAGTCTTACCATTTTTTAATGAAGGGTGTACCCCACCACATTGACTATATTAAGGTCGGTCAGGACTTACGGGCTATTCCTGGAGTATTAGGTATTCATGACTTACACATTTGGGAGATGAGTCCTGGTTTTCCCGCTTTAATTGGTCACGTTGAAGTGAGCGATTTAATGACCTGGCCGCAAACCATAGCGACTATTCGGCAAATTTTATTAGAACGACATGCTATTGATCATGTTACCTTACAGCCTGAGCTACCGATTCAATCATTCAAGTAATCGGCGTCTTAATTTTTTCGTATTTTTAACACTTTCAATGGGGTAATCGTTGTGGTTAAACAATCGTTCTTGCAAAAAATTCAAACCTGGATACTGACCTTTTGGCGCGCCAGGCAGGCGAGTAGTGACTTGGTAGTCCAAGAGCAAGAGGCGCGCTCAAGTCAGGTAATAGTGTTGCCGAATCAGGCTAAATTACAAAGTCCCCAATTGAGTCAAGAATCAGATCAGGGTGTTTTAGAATTTGTACAATGCGCCAGTTTCGCAGGCTTACACCGAATGGCTTATCGGTCATGGGGTGATCCGACTAATCCAAAAGTACTTTTATGTGTTCATGGATTAACGCGTAGGGGATCAGATTTCGATGTTTTAGCAAAGTTCATGTCTAAGGATTTTCGGGTCGTATGTCCTGACGTTGTAGGGCGGGGTGATTCCGATTATTTATCGAATCCGATGTTGTATGGTGTGCCGCAATATGTCAGTGATATGGTGACTTTGATTGCACGTTTAAATCCTGGCGAATTACACTGGTTTGGCACCTCGATGGGTGGCTTAATTGGGATGGTTTTGGCGGGCTTAAAAAATCAACCCATTGAGCGCTTGCTGTTAAATGATGTTGGGCCTCGCATTGAAGTATCTTTCCTTGGACGCTTATTGACTTATTTGGGTAAGCCAGTCGACTTTGCTACACAGGAAGAGGCGATTACTTATGCTAATAGCCTAACAGTGACTTTTGGCAGGCATAGCCAAGAGCAGTTAAGAGCATTAAATAGCCCACAGGTGATTTGCAAAGATGGCCGTTGGGTCATGCATTATGATCCACAAATAGCCATTCCTTTTGCTGCGCAAAATCCACTGACAATTACTGCAGGCGAACAGGCATTATGGCAAAGTTTTGAGCAGATTCGGATTAAAACTCTGGTTGTTCGTGGGGTTGAATCGGATTTATTGTCGGCCAGTACCGTGACGCAGATGTGTGAGCGAAACTCGTATGTATCCAGTATTGAGGTACCTGAGGCGGGTCATGCACCGGCATTTATATTGCCTAGTCAAATGCAAATTGCGCAAGAGTTTTTTAGAGCTTTCTAAAGGGTTTACAAAAAAGATTTGTTTTGGGTATGATTCGTTAGATGGCAAAACAACCCCTTCCAACCGAGGCAAACAGTTCCTCGGCAGCATTGCAAATTGATCCAGACAATTGGTTTGGGGAGTCTACGCCAGAGCACTTAAGTGGCATGCTAGGGATCGCTCAAATGCTTGAGTTAGATGAAGTTACTCAGATTGCGATTCGTCATTTAGATCTAGAAGAGAGTTCTAGCAAATTAACGAATCGTTTAGGCGCTGAAGCTACGCAGTTGATATTAGGATTTAAGGCTCTCGAATTAACCAGAGAGAAGGCTGCGCATGGGCAGGTAGAGTCGATTCGTAAGATGCTATTGGCTTTCTCACAAGATTTGCGGGTAGTTTTTATTTATTTAGCTTCTCGCCTACAAACATTGCGATGGGTTACCAAAAAAGAAATTGTTCCAGAAACTGCCTGGGCGCAAGAGATTTTAGAGATAGACGCGGCCCTAGCCAATCGTTTAGGTATTTGGCAGATGAAGTGGGAGTTAGAAGATTTAGCTTTTCGGATTGTTAATGCGGCAGAATATCAAGAGATTGCAAGCTTATTAGATAACAAGCGGAGCCTGAGACAGTCATTCATTACTGAGATGGTGAGTATTTTGGAGGCCCAGTTAGTTGCCTCTGGGGTTCTTGGAAGTGTCTATGGCAGGCCCAAGCATATTTACAGCATTTGGCGCAAGATGGCGGGTAAATCTTTAAGTTTTGCTAACTTATATGATGTCAGTGCTTTACGTGTTTTGGTAGCTGATGTGAAAGATTGTTATGCTGTTTTAGGCCTTGTGCATCATATTTGGCGGCCCGTTCCGCGCGAGTTTGACGATTATATTGCTAGGCCCAAGCCGAACGGATACCAGTCATTACACACGGTTGTAATGAACGCCGAAGATATACCTTTAGAGATTCAGATTCGGACCCAAGAGATGCATCAGCAAGCCGAATATGGAGTGGCGGCGCATTGGCGTTATAAAGAAGCGGCGCCAAGTACCGCTTCGAGTGCGGCTAAGCAATATGAAGAGCGCATTGCCTGGGCTAGGCAGTTGATCGCTTGGAAGGAAGATGCTTGGGAGCAATTAAAGAGTCAAAAAATTGATGAGCAAGTCTATGTGATGACGCCGCTAGGCCGGGTAGTTGCCTTAGAAAAGGATTCCACGCCACTGGATTTTGCTTACGCGGTACATACGAATTTAGGACATCGCTGTCGGGGAGCGCGCGTGGATGGTGCGATGGTTACGCTAGACACGCGCCTACAAAATGGTCAGACTGTTGAGGTGATTGCGGTTAAAGAGGGGGGGCCATCAAGAGACTGGCTAATGCCTGAGAAATCCTATTTAGTTTCACACCGCGCGCGCTCAAAAGTCAGGGCTTGGTTTAATGCGCAGGATGCAGAATTAGAGCCAATTAAAGAACTTAGGCCAATAAAAGAGGATATCAAAGAAGATATACCAGAGCCCGCTTTTTTACTCAAGCCAAGCAAGCGAAAGACAGATGCGGGGGATATTTTGGTGGTGGGGGTCGATTCCTTAATGACACAACTCTCCAAATGTTGTCGACCGGTACCTCCCGATGAGATTAGTGGATTTATTACTCGTGGCAGGGGGGTATCGATTCATCGGCGGGACTGCTCAACGCTCAAGCAGTTAGCACAGCGAGCCGGTGAGCGCATTATTCGCACGAACTGGGGGCAGTCAAGTGACTCCAAGGCATTATTTTCCGCAGAAATTCAACTTGAAGCACTCGATAGGCAGGGGTTATTGCGTGACATATCAGAAGTTTTTGCAAAGTTAAAGATCAACGTGATTGGCGTTAAAACGCTTAGCTCAAGAGGGCTTGCGAGTATGCAGTTCTCGATTGAGGTACCGCATATTTCCCAAATTAAATTAGCTTTGACGGCATTGGAGGATGTAAAAGGGGTGACAGGGGCACGTCGCAAGTGATAGAATAGCGAACTTAGGCTCGTAGCTCAGTTGGTTAGAGCACTACCTTGACATGGTAGGGGTCGTTGGTTCGAATCCAATCGAGCCTACCAACGAATAGAATTGATGTTGTTCAGAAGTAAGCATGAGGTATGCGGTAAGAAGTTAGTAAAGATTCAGTAAAAAGTAAGAAAATTTGGATGGATTTCAAAGGAATCCACCCTGTATGAATCAGTCAAGTGAGTTGCTGTAATTGTTTTTAAGTTTTAATCAGATGCATCAAAAGAAGATGCAGAAAAGCCAAAACAATTTCTTGATTGAATGAACCCATTAAACAGCGCCAAGAACTAAAAGTGAGCAATTCGCGAACTGGTAGTGCGTGCGTACTTTTTGTAGTGTAGTCTTGTGGAGTAATCATGCCAGTAGTGACTTTGCCTGACGGCTCACAACGCGAATACCCAGCACCACTCACAATTGCGGCTGTGGCAAGCAGTATTGGGGCGGGCTTAGCTAAAGCAGCTTTAGCGGGAAAAGTGGATGATACGCTCGTTGATCTGAGTTATTTGATTGAGCGGGATATTCATCTAGCCATAGTGACTGAGAAGGACCCTGAGGCTCTAGAAGTAATCAGGCACTCCTGCGCGCATTTATTAGCGTATGCAGTTAAAGAGTTATATCCTCAAGCGCAGGTAACAATTGGGCCTGTTGTCGAAAATGGGTTTTATTACGACTTTGCATATACCAAGTCCTTTACACCAGAAGATTTGATTCTGATTGAAAAGAAGATGCATGAACTTGCCAAGTTAGATGAGCCGGTCGTACGTTCGGTCATGCCCAGAGAGTCTGCAATTACTTACTTTGAAGGACTTGGCGAGCACTATAAAGCCGAGCTGATTGCCAGCATTGCGCAGGGTGAAGAAGTTTCTTTATATGCTCAGGGACGGTTTACTGATTTATGTCGGGGACCACACATACCTTCTACTGGCAAATTAAAAGTATTTAAGTTAATGAAGTTAGCCGGTGCTTATTGGCGTGGTGATAGTAAAAATGCCATGTTACAGAGAATTTATGGTACAGCCTGGATAAAGAAAGAAGATCAAGAAGCGCATTTACATATGTTAGCCGAAGCGGAAAAGCGCGACCATCGTAAGTTAGGAAAGCAATTAGACCTGTTTCATTTTCAGGAAGAGGCCCCAGGACTCATATTTTGGCATCCGAAAGGTTGGAGTATTTGGCAGCAAGTTGAGCAGTACATGCGCAAAATCTACCAAGACCATGGTTATCAAGAAGTCAAGGCACCTCAGATCCTAGATCGTTCCTTATGGGAAAAGTCTGGTCATTGGGAAAACTACCAGGAGCATATGTTCACGACGGAGTCGGAGAATCGGACTTATGCCTTAAAGCCGATGAATTGTCCAGGTCATGTTTTGATCTTTAACTCGGGGTTGCATAGTTATCGTGATTTGCCACTGCGTTTTGGTGAGTTTGGGCAGTGCGTTCGGAATGAGCCCTCAGGTGCTCTGCACGGTTTGATGCGAGTTCGTGGCTTCACCCAGGATGATGGACATATCTTTTGTACTGAAAACCAGATACAAGCTGAGGTAACCGCATTTGACCGGGTAGTTAGATCGGTTTATCAGGATTTTGGTTTTACAGAAGTAATGGTAAAACTAGCCTTACGACCCGAAAAAAGGGTAGGATCCGACCTTGTTTGGGATAAGGCCGAAGAGGCTTTGCGTTCAGCTATGCTTTTGTCGGGTGAGCCTTGGGAGGAATTACCAGGTGAGGGGGCTTTTTATGGACCAAAGATTGAATATCATTTAAAAGACTCGATTGGGCGGTCCTGGCAGTGCGGTACGATTCAGGTAGATTTTTCGATGCCGACCCGTTTGGGGGCTGAATATGTCGCTGATGATAATACGCGCAAGGCGCCGGTAATGCTGCACCGTGCCATTGTGGGCTCTTTAGAGCGTTTTATCGGTATTTTGATAGAAAATCACGCTGGAGCTATGCCGCTATGGTTGGCCCCTAGCCAAGCTATCGTGATGAATATTTCTGAAAATTCTGCAGCATATGCGCAACAAGTTGTTCAAATCCTGAAAAAACAAGGATTTAGAGTGAGTGCGGATTTGCGTAATGAAAAAATAACGTATAAAATAAGAGACCATGCTTTACAAAAAATTCCTTATTTGGTGGTGGTTGGTGATAAGGAACGGGATAGTAACTTAGTTGCTGTTCGAGCCCGTGGCGGAGCTGATCTAGGTCCAATGTCTATTGAAGCTTTCGAGAAAAGACTCCAAGAAGAAATTTCTAAGAAGGTCTCTAGCTCTAGTCAGGGTTCGGCGGTTGTTGAATAAATAGATAAAGAGGTAGGGATATCGCTACAGACAAACTGCATCGTCTTAATCGGGAAATAAACGCCCCAGACGTTCGATTAATAGGTTCACAGGGACAGGCTTTAGGTGTATTTAAAATCATCGATGCCTTAAAATTAGCTGAAGAGCAAGAAACTGACTTAGTAGAAATAGCACCAACTGCTGAGCCGCCTGTATGTAAGTTGATGGATTATGGAAAATTTAAGTACCAAGAGGCAAAAAAAGCCCATGAGGCGAAGTTAAAGCAGAAGGTAATCCAGGTAAAGGAAGTCAAGTTTAGACCTGGTACCGATGATGGCGATTATGGCGTGAAGCTGAGAAATTTGATTCGATTTTTAGAAGAGGGCGATAAAACAAAGATTACTTTGCGCTTTCGGGGACGAGAAATGGCTCACCAAGAAATTGGTGTGCGGATGTTGGAACGATTGAAGGCTGATTTAGAGCCATTTGGACAAGTAGAGCAGTTCCCCAAAATGGAGGGACGGCAGATGGTGATGGTGTTATCACCTTCTAAAAAGAAGTAGTAGGTAGTTAAGAGCTTTAGCTCATATAAGTGTGGCTGGGTTTTAAAAGTGTGATTTTCAAAAATCACCACCTGAGCAACACCAATTAGTGAAAAGGGAGCAGTGATGCCCAAAATGAAGAGTAAAAGCGGTGCAGCCAAGCGCTTTAAGGTTCGTGGTAGCGGATCTATTAAGCGTGGACAGGCATTTAAGCGCCATATCCTAACCAAAAAGACAACTAAGAGTAAGCGGCAATTGCGCGGAGCTACAGAGGTTCATGCCTCTGATGTGAAGTCAGTGCGCGCCATGTTGCCTTACGCTTAATGATCGAATAGGAGAATCTTATGCCAAGAGTTAAACGCGGCGTCACAGCACGTGCCCGCCACCAAAAAGTTACCGACGCAGCCAAGGGTTACCGAGGTCGTCGAAGTAATGTATTTAGGATTGCTAAAGAAGCGGTTATGCGAGCTGGGCAGTACGCCTATCGCGACCGTCGCAATAAAAAACGCGTCTTTAGAGCTTTGTGGATTGCTCGAATTAATGCGGCTGCCCGTGAACATGAGGTCAGTTACAGCGTGTTCATGAATGGTCTGAAGAGAGCGGAAATCGATTTAGATCGTAAAGTCTTATCTGATATGGCTATCCACGATAAGCCTGCCTTCGCTGCTTTAGTTGCGAAGATTAAATCGATGACAGCAGCTTAAAGCTTTCTTCCATGGTAGATCTCGACCAACTTGTCGAGCATGCAAAGCAGGATTTCGCGCAAGCGAAAGATCCTGCTGCCCTTGAGGATGTAAAAGCAAAATATTTCGGGAAATCGGGTATTTTGACGGAGATGCTCAAAGGCTTAGGCAAGCTTGACCCTGAGTTACGTAAAACTGAGGGTGCTCGTATCAACCATGCGAAGACGGCGATTGAGCATGCGTTGCAAGAACAGCGTCAGCTGTTCAGTGAGCAACTCTTACAAACACGGTTGTCGGCTGAATCGATTGATGTGTCATTGCCAGGGCGGGGTGTGGGCTCTGGTAGCTTGCATCCGGTTATGCGGACTTGGGAGCGGGTTGAAGAGATATTTCATTCGCTTGGTTTTGATGTGGCTCAGGGCCCTGAAATCGAAAATGATTGGTTTAACTTTACAGCACTCAATAGTCCCGAAAACCATCCGGCGCGGTCGATGCAGGATACTTTTTACGTCGATGGTAAAGACGCAACGGATAAACAATTACTTTTGCGCACACATACCAGTCCAATGCAAATCCGTTATGCAAGTCATGCGGTCGCGCAACATTTAAAAGAGCATGGCGATTTAACCTCTTTGGAGGATATTCGGGTCATTGCACCAGGGCGAACTTATCGAGTTGATAGTGATGCGACGCACTCGCCGATGTTTCATCAGGTGGAAGGATTATGGATTGGTCGAGATGTTTCTTTTGCTGCGTTAAAGGGCATTTATACGAGTTTTTTAAGAGCTTTTTTTGAGAATAATGCTTTGCAGTTTCGGTTTCGGCCTTCTTATTTTCCTTTTACAGAACCATCCGCTGAAATCGATCTAGCATTTCCATCTGGCAAATTAGCTGGGCGTTGGCTAGAGATTTCTGGGTCCGGTCAGGTGCATCCGCAGGTCATACGAAATATGGGCTTAGATCCAGAGGAGTTTATTGGTTTTGCTTTTGGATCAGGTCTTGAGCGATTAACGATGTTGCGTTATGGGATTGATGATTTACGGTTGTTTTTTGAGAACGATACGCGTTTTTTAGCGCAGTTCTCTGCTTAGAAAGATTCGAGTACAGTCATGCAATTTTCTGAATCCTGGTTAAGGCAATTTGTAGATCCAGCGTTATCTACACAGGAGTTGTCACACGTCTTAACGATGTCGGGCCTCGAGGTAGAAGAAACGAAAACCCTTGCGCCGCCATTTAAGCAGGTTGTTGTCGCACAAATTTTAGAAGCCACACAGCATCCAGATGCTGACCGTTTAAAAGTTTGTCAAGTGTCGGTTGGAGAGTCTGCTGAACCGCTGCAAATTGTTTGTGGCGCTCCAAATGCACGCGTGGGTATTAAAATTCCTTGCGCCTTAGTTGGCGCAGAACTACCAGCTGCGTCTGCGCAGGATAAGCCGTTTCTGATTCGGGTTGGCAAGTTACGTGGTGTACAGAGTTATGGAATGCTTTGCTCCGGTAAAGAGCTTGGCTTAGGTGATGATCACGCGGGTATTTTAGAGTTGCCCCAGGACGCGCCTCTAGGGACGGATATCCGAGAGTATTTGGGATTAGATGATACGATTTTTACGATTAAATTAACACCAAACAAGGCTGATTGTTTGTCTGTTGCCGGTATTGCAAGAGAAGTTGCTGCTTTGACTAATTCTTCGTTGAAGGTTCATCAAACGACAATTCATGCAGTATCAATTGATCGACGCATCACCGTAAAGATTGAGGATCCGAATTTGTGTGGAAGATTTGCGGGTCGAGTGATTACGCAAGTTAATGCCAAAGCAATAACCCCTACATGGATGGTTCAACGTTTAGCTAGTGCAGGTCAACGAAGTATTTCAGCACTGGTTGATATTTCTAACTATGTGATGTTAGAGATGGGTCAGCCAACCCATATTTTTGATTTAGAAAAAATATCAGGCGACTTAACAGTTCGCTGGGCTAAAGATGGTGAGTCAGTTCGATTATTAAATGGTCAAGACCTGACTATTGAGACTAAAGGTCTTCCTCTGGGCGTGATTAGTGATCAGCGCGGTATTGAGAGTATTGCTGGCATCATGGGCGGTGATTACACCGCAGTAACTTTAGAGACGCAGGATATTTATGTTGAGTCAGCTTTTTGGTGGCCAAGTGCTATTCAGGGTAGAGCTCGGGCGCTCAACTTTTCAACGGACGCAGCTTATCGATTTGAGCGCGGAGTAGATCCTAGTCATGTAGTAACTAACTTACATTATGTAACGGAATTGATTCTACAAATTTGTGGGGGGCAACTTGGTCCAGTGGACGATCAGGTTATTCACTTACCCCAGCTTGCTCAGGTGCCATTGCGAGTTGCTCGCGTAGAAAAAATTATTGGCCTAGAGATTACTGGAAATCAAATTGCTAACTATTTTGATCGTCTCGGGTTTACATATACAAGGTCGCAGTCTGGAACTCCAAGTGAGTCTTTTGCAGTACAAGCCCCTGCGCATCGTTTTGACATAGCCATTGAAGAAGATTTGATTGAAGAAATTGCGCGTCTATATGGGTTTGAAAATATTCCAGAGATTGCGCCTAGTAGCTTATTAAAAGCACGCCCCACTTTTGAAAAAAGACGATCTATGCATGCGCTTCGTCATCGCTGCGCTTCGCAAGATTACCAAGAAGTGGTTAACTACGGGTTTATTGATGTACAAACTGAGCGAACGATTGCTGGCAATACAAATCCTATTGAGGTATTAAATCCCTTAGCAGAGCAGTTTGCTGTGATGCGCAGCTCACTTGTCGGAAGTCTATTGAATAATTTGCAAACGAATGTTAGTCGAGGTGCAACTCGCGTTCGCATCTTTGAGATTGGACGCGTTTTTAAGCGGGATTTAACCATTGTTGACTCTGATACTGAGACAGCCGGTTTTTTACAAGATTTACGATTGGGTGGATTAGCTTATGGGCAGGTAGTTAGTGATCAATGGGCGCAGACGAATCGATGGACTGACTTTTTTGATGTCAAGGGAGATCTTGAGCGGATTATTGCTCCTCTGCAGTTAACTACTTCGCGCTGTTCTGATCATCCGGCTATGCATCCTGGCAGAGGGGCCGTCTTATCAGTTGCTAGTGTGAACGGGACGTGTCAAGAAGTTGGATTTGTTGGAGAATTGCATCCGAGGTTGTTGCAGGATTTGGGACTGCCACGCGCACCAATTGTATTTGAATTATCTTGGAGTTTGATTGAGCAACTAGAGCTACCAAAGTTATCTGAGATCAGTAAATATCCCTTGGTTGAGCGTGATATTGCTATAGTTGTAAATGCAAGCATACCAGCACAGGATATCCTCAACGCCTTACGTTTAGCAAGTCCTAGTTTGGTGAAGCGCATTCATTTATTTGATGAATTTAAACCGACGGTTGAGCGGCCAAGCGGCATGGCTTTAGAGGAAAAAAGTTTAGCTTTTCGTCTAGTTTTTGAGGATTTACAACAAACATTACAAGATCAGCAAGTAGAATCAACGATAAGTAGCATTTTAGAGCAAGTTCTGGTTCAATTTTCGGCCAGACTGAGATAGTATAGAAGCAATAACAAGAAAATTGAACGAGATATATTATGCAAAATTCATCAATTACAATCACTAAAATCGAATTAGCCGAAGCTATTTTTGACCAAGTTGGTTTGAATAAGCGTGAAGCAAAAGAGATGATTGATTCTTTTTTTGAGAATATTGCAAATCATTTGGAGCGTGGTGTAGATGTCAAAATTTCTGGTTTTGGTAATTTTCAATTACGAAATAAATCTGCTCGGCCTGGTCGAAATCCAAAAACTGGTGAGTCTATTCCAATTAGTGCGCGGCGCGTCGTGACATTTCATGCAAGCCAAAAACTAAAGGATGCAATCGATTCTCATGAATCTACCCAGTGAATTATCCCCTGTAGAGGCCAAGTCAGTCTTACGGGTTAATTTGCCTCCGATTCCAGCTAAAAGGTACTTTACCATTGGTGAGGTTGGGGATTTATGTGCCGTAAAGCCCCATGTGCTGCGCTATTGGGAGCAAGAGTTTAATCAATTAAAGCCTCAAAAAAGGCGTGGAAATAGGCGTTATTATCAGCACCATGAAGTGGTGTTAATTCGACGTATACGGGATTTGTTGTATAACGACGGTTTTACGATTCATGGAGCTAAGAACCGTTTGGAGGAGTTGGATAGTCAATGGCAGATCCGGTCTGAGTTAGAGGCATTACTTTCCCTTTTAACAGTCCCTGTTAAGCAGTCTCCACAATCAAACTGATACAATGATCACTTGTCGGGGCGTAGCGCAGCCTGGTAGCGTACTTGCATGGGGTGCAAGGGGTCGTGTGTTCGAATCACACCGTCCCGACCAATCAATTTCCCTTAATGGGCCAAGGTTAAATTTACCCCTTAAAACAATATCCGTAACACTTACTGTGACACTTTTGCAATAGTGTTGTTAACACCAAGTTTAAGGGGGCAGGTTCAAGTAATTTGCTGATGTATTTTTGGGCAAAAACCTTTTATACTAACGAATGATTTAGTCAATTTAATGACAATTTATTCATAGCCACTATAAAATTCTCAATTAGTCTTTTTTCAATCAAGACTACATTCGATGCCACTACTACAAAAATCCGATAACTTGTCTAAGCCTTGGTTAAAAAATTATCCCAAAGGCGTTCCCCATGAATTAGGTGAGTTGCAATACAACTCTTTAGTAGAGATGTTTGAGGAGTCGTTTCAGAGATTCGCAAGTCGGGATGCGCTTAAGTATTTTGGTAAGTATTTTAGTTATGGGATGCTTGACCAACTTTCTCAGCAATTTGCCAGTTATTTGCAAACGCTTGAGCTTGAGCATGGCACTCGAATTGCAATTATGTTACCGAATGTTCCTCAGTTTCAGATATCGATGTTGGGGATCTTGCGCGCTGGTTATGTCGTCGTTAATGTTAATCCACTTTATACCGCGCGGGAGCTTCAGTTTCAGTTAAAAGATAGTGGAGCGTCTGTTTTAATTATTTTAGAGAATTTTGCACACGTTTATCAGCAAATTTCTACCCAAGTTCCCCTGAAAAAAGTGATTGTTACTAGCTTGGGAGAGTTCATTGGTGCGAAAGGTCTATTAATCAACTTTGTTGTCCGAAAAATAAAAAAAGCTGTTCCCCCATGGCATTTACCCGGTTATGTCGACTATAAAGAAGCAATCAGTATTGGATCGAATAGGCCATTGATTAGACCAACAATAACCCAGAACGATATCGCATTCTTACAATATACCGGCGGTACAACTGGGCTTTCTAAGGGGGCTGTCTTATTACACCGAAATATTTTGTCAAATGTGTGGCAAATTGATTTTTGGTTAGAGCCAGTTCTGAAGCGTCAACATACTGAGCAATTAGTATTTTTATGCGCCTTACCTTTGTATCATATTTTTGCTTTAACAGCGTGTGCGATTTTAGGTATGCGTAAGGGTGGGTTATTAATCTTGGTTCCAAACCCACGAGACTTTGATCGTTTTATTGAGTTGATTATTAAGCATCCTGAGATCAATATTTTTCCTGGTGTGAGCACACTTTTTAATGCCTTACTCAATCGTCCACGTTTTAAGAAGGTGCAATTTAGTAATTTATTACTAACCATTGGTGGGGGTATGGCAGTCCAAAAAAGTGTGGCAGACCAGTGGCAGTTAATGACAGGTTCACCTATTGTAGAGGGATATGGATTATCTGAAACCTCCCCTGTCGCTTGTGCTAATAGTCCGGTGATTGATCAATTTACTGGGCATATTGGTTTACCCTTGCCCAGTACAGAGATTGTGATTTTGGATGATGCGGGTGAAGTGATGCCATATGGAGATTTAGGAGAAATAGCTATTCGAGGACCGCAATTGATGACGGGATATTGGAATAGTCCTGAAGAAACAAAGCAAGTGATGACGGCAGATGGGTTTTTTAGAACTGGTGATATTGGCGTGATGAGCAGTGATGGATACGTCAAAATCATTGACCGCAAAAAAGATATGATTAATGTTTCTGGATTTAATGTGTATCCAAACGAAGTTGAGGAAATTTTATCCTTGATACCAGGTGTCCTAGAGTGTGCAGTGGTAGGGATGGCGGATGAAAATACGGGTGAAGCAGTAAAAGCATTTATTGTTCGAGAAAATGAACAGTTAACAAAGACGCAAATCCATGCATTTTGTCAAGAACAAATGACGAACTATAAGCGCCCCAAACAAATTGAATTTTTGCCAAGTTTGCCAAAAACGAATGTTGGAAAAATATTACGCCGAGAGTTAAAAAGCTGATCCAAAAAAAGTAGTTGGCTCATGTTCAATACGTTCAGTTTATGATTAGATTTAGTTTGCTGATTTCGGTGAATCCTCATTCGCACTTGAGGGGCATCATTGACACTTCATCATATAGATAACTCAAAGGTTCATCACATGCCATTAGCACTGTCTGAGATTCGAGATTCAATTTTATTGATTACCTTAAATAGTCCCCCAGTAAATGGACTTGGGCTTGATCTGCGTCAACAAGTTGTAGATGCGACTAGTCATGCGCAAAATGATCCTAATATTTTGGCGATTGTAATTACGGGCTCTGATAAGGCCTTTTCGGGCGGGGCCGATATCAAAGAGTTTGGCACAAGCAAGGCCGTTGCAGATCCGCACTTGCTGACGGTTATAAAGACTATTGAAGCAAGTAAAAAACCTGTTATTGCAGCGATACAGGGAGTTTGTATGGGTGGCGGCCTTGAATTAGCACTTGGCTGTCATTACCGTGTGGCACATCCAAAAGCATTGTTGGCGCTACCTGAGATTAAATTGGGTTTAATTCCTGGTGCTGGTGGGACGCAGCGTTTGCCACGGATGATTGGTGTTGAAAAAGCCCTGAATTTTATTCTATCGGGTGATCCACTGCCGGCGATTGATTTTAAAGAAAGCGCTCTCATTGATGCCTATTTCGAAGATTCGTTTATAGAACAGGCAATTGCTTATGCCAAGCAAGTTGTGCTAGATCGAAAGCCTCTCAAGCGAGTTCGAGATAGTCATATTCATTATCCAAATCACGAGGGGTTCTTACAGTTTTCTCGTAATACGGTAAAAACCGTTGCTGCTCCCTATCCTGCCGCATTAAGAGTTATCGATGCCATGTCAGCTGCGATTACTCTACCATTTGAACAGGGTCTTATAAAAGAGCGCGAATACTTTATGGAGCTCATGAATACGTCCGTATCTCGGGCGATGCGTTATGCATTTTTTGCCCAGCGCGCCACTACTAAAATTGCAGATATTCCAAAAGATACACCTGTAAGAACCATTCAAAAAGTTGGCATTATTGGTGCAGGCACGATGGGTAGTGGTATTGCTATGAACTTCATTAATATTGGATTACCTGTCATTATTTTAGAAACTGAGCAAGCCAAATTAGATAAAGGCATCACTTTGATTACTGCCAATTATCAGAGTAGTGTCAAAAAGGGCAAGCTCTCGCCACAACAGATGGCAGAACGACTAGCCTTAATAGAAACAACCTTGGATTATGAGGTATTAAAAGACGTTGATTTAGTCATTGAGGCTGTTTTTGAGGATTTACGTGTTAAAGAGTCGGTCTTTAGGGAGTTAGACAGGGTCATGAAAACAGGGGCAATACTAGCAAGTAATACATCTACCCTAGATATGAACAAAATAGCGCGCTTTACTAATCGGCCACAGGATGTTGTAGGGATGCATTTTTTTAGTCCGGCCAATGTTATGCAGTTATTAGAAATTGTGCGAGGTGAGCATACCTCGAAAGAGGTTATTGCGACAGTGATGAAATTAGCACAATTGATTAAAAAAACCCCTGTTGTTTGTGGTGTTTGTGACGGGTTTATTGGTAACCGGATGGTTGAGAAGTATCTCCGTATGGCAGGATTTTTATTAGAGCAAGGTGCTACACCTTGGCAAGTAGATCAAGCTCTTGAGAGTTTTGGGATGGTCATGGGACCATTTAGAATGTGTGACTTAGCTGGCAATGATATCGGTTACGCTATTCGTAAAAGACGTCTCATTGAGCAGCCCAATTTGAAGTATTCAAAATTTACTGATGTGATTTGTGAAGCTGGCAGATTTGGTCAAAAGACAGGGAAGGGTTGGTATTTATATGAACCTGGGCAACGTCAAGCAATTCCTGACCCTGAGATAGAAGCGATGTTGATGCAGTTTAGAGTAGACAACGGTATACATAGCCGAATAATTTCTAACCAAGAAATCATTGAATTTTGTATCTATGCGCTGATTAATGAAGGTTGCCGTATCTTAGAGGAAGGGATTGCCCAGCGTGCTTCAGATATTGATATTGTTTACCTGACTGGTTATGGATTTCCACCATATCGCGGAGGGCCTTTGAAATATGCGGATGAAATTGGTTTATATCAGGTAGTTCAAAAATTAGAGCAATCTTATCATTTGACACAAGATGAATTTTGGCGGCCTGCCAAGCTTTTACAAGATTATCTGTTACAAGCAAGAACGATTACAAGTTCTTAATTGAATCTTAGAAACACGAGGGAGTATTATGACTGACGCTGTCATCGTATCAACAGCAAGAACTGCACTGACAAAATCGTGGCGTGGAAGTTTTAATATGACCCACGGTGCTATTTTAGGTGGGCATGTAGTTGCGCAGGCTGTAAGTAGGGCCAAAATTGATCCAGCAGAAATTGAAGATGTCATTATTGGCTGCGCCAATCCTGAAGGGGCAACAGGGCTTAATATTGCTAGACAGATTGCCATCAAAGCGGGTTTACCTGTTTCAGTGAGTGGTGTGACGGTGAACCGATTTTGTTCTTCTGGGTTACAGGCCATTGCTATGGCAGCCCACCGCGTGATTGTGGACCAGGTCCCTGTCATCATTGGTGGTGGCGTTGAGTCTATTTCTTGTGTTCAACAAGAAATGAATCAACATATGTTGATTGAGCCTGATTTACAACAAGTAAAGCCAGAGCTGTATTGGAATATGTTGCAAACTGCAGAGCAGGTTGCTAGGCGCTATAGCATCAGCAAAGACCTGCAAGATGAATACGGCGTAAGAAGTCAGTTAAGGGCTGCAGCTGCTAGGGATGCGGGTTTATTCAAAGACGAAATTACGCCAATCCAAGTGACTATGGGGTGGGCTGATCCACAGACTAAGCAACTGAGTACGCGAGAAGTGACTGTTACAGAGGATGAGGGAATTCGAGCCGATACGAATAGAGTGGGGGTAAGTAAAATACGTTCTGCCTTACCTGGTGGAGTGATAACAGCTGGTAATGCAAGTCAATTTTCAGATGGTGCAAGTGCTGTTGTTGTGATGAATGGCAAACTAGCGCAGCAAAGAGGTATCGAGCCATTAGGTATTTTCAGAGGATTTGCTGTAGCTGGATGTGAGCCTGATGAAATGGGGATTGGGCCTATTTTTGCAGTACCACGATTACTAGAGCGCACTGGTGTGAAGATGTCTGAAATTGGTTTATGGGAGCTCAATGAGGCCTTTGCCGTGCAAGTCCTTTATTGCCGTGATCAACTGGGAATACCTGATGAGATGTTAAACGTCAATGGCGGTGCTATTGCGCTAGGTCATCCTTATGGGGTATCAGGTGCTAGGATGGTTGGGCATGCACTGATTGAAGGTAAGCGTCGTAAAGTGAAATATGTGATTGTCACCATGTGTGTTGGTGGCGGCCAGGGAGCTGCTGGATTATTTGAAGTATGTTAGATTGATAATGAAGAGTTGTTAACAAACTAGCTTTTATTAAATCCACTTTGATTATCCACAAGAGAATTTGTATGGGTGATTGAAAACTTGTTATGGAGTATGTAAAGAAAATAGGATGATGCGAGAAAATATGTCATTTAAAAATTATGTGCACTTGGCACTCATTACTTTAACAATGTTCATTGGTAACTCTTTTGCACAAGATTTATCAAAATATCCCACAAAACCCATACGATTAATCGTGGGGTTTTCTCCTGGAGGTGCAGCTGATGCTGTTGGGAGGGAGCTAGCTGCGGCATTATCGACTCGGCTTAATCAAACCGTTGTTGTAGAAAATCGCGCTGGTGCAAATGGTAATATCGCGGCTGAAACAGTCGCTAGAGCATCGCCGGATGGATATGTTTTATATTTTCCCTCGATTGGCCATGCCGTTAATGTATCGCTTTATAAAAAGCTTGCTTATGATCCGATTAAAGACTTTACTCCGATAGGCGGCGTTTTTTTAGCACCCAATATGTTAGTTGTGCCGATGAGTTCACCCTATAAAAATATTGCTGAGTTAGTTAGTGCGGCTAAAGCGAATCCGGGTAAATTAACTTTTGCCTCTTCGGGCAATGGCACATCGGTTCATTTATCGGCTGAGTTATTTTTACGAATGGCACAGATTAGCCTTGTACATATCCCTTATAAAGGCACTGGTAGCGCAATGCCAGATTTAATTTCTGGGCAGGTTGATATGAGTTTTCCTAATTTGCCCAGTGCCTTAGTACAAGTAAAGGCGAATAATTTAAGAGCTTTAGGGATTACTACTGCGAGTAGATCTGCAGCAGCGCCAAATATTCCAACCATCGCCGAGTCTGGTTTAGTTGGTTATGATATGGCAACTTGGTACGGCTTAATCGGACCTGCGAATTTACCGGTAGTGATTAGAAATCGACTGAATCAAGAATTACAGTCTGTATTAGCTGATCCCAAATTTAAGGATAAGTTGATTTCGCAGGGGGCAGACCCCATGCCTGGTTCTGCCGAGCAATTTGGGCAATTTTTAAAAAATGAAATATCTCGGTGGAATAAAATTATTACCCAAGCTGGTATCGTGCTTGAGTAATGAGGTGATATGCATCGTATTGTTGATGCCTGATTGGTGATCAAATCAAAAACATCATACGCAAATTGCTTAGTCAAGAAAAAATTCAAGAAAAAGGTCAAGAAAAGGCTCGGGGAAAAGTTCAGGCTACCCAATTATGTAATAGGGTAGCCATTAAGTTGGTTTGTTTAAGTGATGTAAAAGTAATAGATACGTAGATCATCTAGAAGCTATTACTTGACAGTTTTGCGAGCAATAACGACATTATCTAATACTAAATTTTGGGTCCAGATCCACCTGGCATCTTGAAACAATTCTGGAAAACGCGTATAAGCTTGCAAATTATTCACGCCGATTTCTTGATCCGTAAATTCCCAGGCTCTTGGCCAATTGGTATCATTAAACCGGCTAGATTGCCAGTTTTTTGGAATGGGGTAATGAACCGCATAGCACTTGAATTCACAAGTTGGCTTGCGCGAAAAGGGGTGGGTACGGCCGCCAAGATTTGGTGTGTCGTGGATATTACCTTTTTCGACGACTTCTTTTGGATCATGCAGTGGGCCAATAAAAAAGGTTTGGGCTTTCCAGCTAGAGTCGGTCATCGTACCATCTGAGAATTTTGCGATCAGTCCGCCATCGCCAGGGTACCATTGGGTAGTTGTTGGTGTAACAGGTTTTGGAAATTCTTCCATACCCAGTCCCAAGTGCTCATCCCAGTCTACTATCAAGAAGGAGATGGTGTAGGGCCGCTTTACTTTAAATTTTACGATGGCAGAATTAAATGGCGTGTAGGGTGTATTGTCGACTGAAACGAGTTGGTTATTAATCCACATTTCATAATAATTATCTGCCACAATAAAACCAGTAATTACCTCACCGTCGTGGTCTATTTCAATGACGGGGACTTTATCGGTCACTACTTCAGAGGAGTTTTTTGGAGTAACTTGATTGCACTCGTTATAAAGATCAAAGCTTTTTGGCCCAAGACCTTTTTGAAGAGCGGTTTCAGCTGGGACCGTGATCACTGTTCCATCAGTCGCTGTAATTTGACCGACAGCACTTTGACGAATATTCATTTTCGGATTGTGCCTTGGGCAATCGTAGACATTATTTACGAGAATTTTATCTGCTTTGCCTTGAGTGATCATCCGTTTATAGGATGTATTATCTGGATCAAGGCTAGCATTTGGCGGCATTGACTGGCAGCCAATTAAGGTCAGAGGTAATAATAGGGTAAGAAAAGTATTTGGTATTTTTGCAAGGTGCCAGTTAGCTGTAAGCATTTGTATCCCCAAGAATATTTATTAGTATGTTCTTTAATATAGCACCAATCATTGATCAAATACACGTTTCATGTTTGGCAATAGCCTAGGATAATTGCTCGGAGATAAAAGGTCCTAGACTTGGGTTGTCAGTAAAAAACAGGCATTGATCACTTACTCAGGCGTAATACCTGCTTTTTTGATCACTCCGGCCCATTTTTGAATATCTTTTTGGATCAGTAGGCCAAATTCTGCGGCCGTAATTGACGAACTCCTCGCCCCTTCAGCGCGTAATTTTTGTTGAAATTCTGATGAGCTGACAACTTGATTAATCAGGGTATTGAGTTTTTCGACAATCGACTTAGGCGTGCCTGAGGGAGCCAAGATACCATTCCAACCCAAGACTTCAAAGCCTCTTACAACATCATTCACAGCTGGGGTATCTGGTAGGATTGGCAGCCGATCTTTACCGCTAACGCCGAGGGCTTTAATTTGGTTAGATTGAATTTGTGGCAGTGCGCTACTAGCAGATGCCACGAAATACATATGAATTTCTCCAGAAATAAGGGCCGTCATTACTTGTGGGCTCCCCTTATAAGGAATATGGGTCATACTGGTATTTGTCATCGTGTTAAATAGTTCAGCACCAAGATGGCCAAGACTACCAGCGCCAACGCTGCCAAAATTTAATTTACTTGGATTTGCTTTGGCATAGGCAATGAGAGAATTTAGATGGGTTGCTGGGGAGTTTTTAGGTACGACTAAAACCAGAGAGACAACGCTTACAAGAGCAACTGGTTCAAAAGATTTGACACTATCGTAGGGTAATTTAGCAAATAAACTTGGATTGGTAACATGGGAAGGGAAGACCATGAGCAGGGTATAGCCATCGGCTGGTGCGTTTGCCACGAATTGCGTGCCTGATATACCGCTAGCACCTGGTTTATTCTCGACAAAAGCTTGTTGACCCAGCAGTGGTGTTAATTGGGTGACGAGGTGTCTTGCCAAATTATCGGTAATTCCGCCGGCTCCAGATGGAACTATGAGTCGAATTGGGCGATCGGGATAGGCCCCGATGGAGTTTGCACCGAAACTGAGCATACAAAGACAAAGTAAAACTTTGAAGGGTTGAGTCAAGATAAGCATCTGTGTTTTCTTTATAAAGAGTCTAGAGGGTGCTTGGCAATAAAAGCTTTGACGACTGCTGCGCAATCATCTGGGGCAACTGCTCCAGTGTGGTAGCCATCAGCCAGAATCATTTCTAATTGGCCGTTTGGTATTTGCTGGACGTAGCGATTAAATTCTGCAAAACCTCGGCGCGCAGTATCGTTGCCAACAATGAGTGTTGGTATAGTGAGTTCTTTGAGATGCGGTTCTTGATTAATACTAGCCACCCAATTGAGGTATGCGATAGCAGTCTTTGTTGGGGTTTGTCCCATGAGGTTGATCCACCATTCGTGACCTTTAGTTGGCATTTTGCTTCCTAGTCGATTGCCCATAGTCCAGCGCGCCCAACTTGCCACGCCGAATTCTTGCATATGTGCAATCCAGCCATCGATGTTAGGGGCTTTGATAGCAGGGCTGACCATGCAAAGGCTTTGAATCTTTTGGGGCAATGTGCGCGCTATTTCGATACCCGTCATCGCACCACTTTTACCCGTAACTAGATGAACTTTTTGATGAGGACTGACCCGCTCGATCACATTTTGAAGATCGTTGATCAGATGATGGGTAGTCAATTCGAGTGGCCCCTTAGTGGGTAAACTTTGGCCAAAACCACGCTGATCATATCGAACCACTTGGTATTTTCGAGAAAAGTGGGGCACCCATGCATACCAAGCAGCTACATTTTCTGTAAATCCATGAATGAAAATGATGGTTTCTGGATTAGTCCAAGGATCAGTATGATTATCAACTTGGTAAAAGATTTCTAAATCGGCTGTTTGTTCAAGAAGTGGCATTAAATTTGCTTATATTTTGTAAGATAATATAATTATCTTACAAATGAAACATTAGTAACCGGGTAGAGGAATTACGATAAAGATATTACGATAGATTCATCAAGATAGAGAAATTAAAAATTTTCTGTAGGCTTATATTGATGCAAATAATGTTAACCGCCAATTTTTAATGAATTTTGTGTAATCTAGAAGTAATTAAAAAAAAGTACTTAAATAACTAAAGTTTGACTCCAAAAGTATGCCGGCCTTTAAATGAGGTTTGCGGAAATATGAATCGATAAATAGTTTTTTATTGATCTTCAAAGAATTATCTTGAGTGTTTAATTTTTAGTGAAATATCATAAAAATGGTTATTCCGAAGTTGTTAATTATTCATTTAGTAAGTAAGAATTTTTTTTACTTAGGAATTATTTCATTTGGACTCGTACAAAGCGTTCTAGGATTTGCGCAAGCTCCAAGTAATGGTCAAGTTTCTGCAGGCACTGCGAGTATTTCTCAGCAGGCCAATCAAACCACGATTAATCAAACTAGCCCGAAAGCGATTATTGATTGGCGATCTTTTTCAATTGGGGCAGATAACCGAGTAGTTTTTGTTCAGCCGAACTCTTCATCGATAACCTTAAATAGAGTTACTGGTAAAGAGGCCAGTGTGATTAATGGTTCATTACTTGCGAATGGCCATGTTTGGCTCCTCAACTCCAATGGAATTTTGATTGGCAAAACGGGACAAGTTTCTGTTGGAAGTTTTTTAGGATCTACTCAGTCTTTGGCGAATGAAAAATTTCTAGCGGGAGATTACCGTTTTAGTCCTAACCTAAATTCTGGATCGCTGATTAGCAACCAAGGAAAAATCATCGTCAAGGATGGTGGATATGCCATATTGTCCGGAGAAGCCGTCAGGAACGATGGCTATATACAGGCTAATTTAGGTCAAGTTATTTTAGCTGGTTCGAAAGCTTTTGCCATTGATTTGAGTGGTGATCGATTGATATCTTTTGCGGTTACTGAGCCTCTTGAGATGATTCCAGCGGATGGTCGAGCTGTTGTAGATAATACTGGCACATTACGTGCTGATGGTGGCCAGGTTTTATTAACAGCTAGAAGTGCTTCTCAGTTAATTGGTCAGGTAATTAACACTTCAGGACTGATTAGTGCCGCTTCAGCTTCATTAGTAAATGGTTCCATTGTCTTAGATGGTGGAACAAACGGCGGTGTAACTGTTTCGGGAAGCTTAGATGCAAGTGGTAAGAATGCGCAAGAGAAGGGTGGTGCAATTGATGTAATGGGTCAGCATTTGAGTTTGACTTCTTCGGCAGCACTAGACGTTTCTGGAGATTTGGGTGGAGGAATTATTCAGATTGGTGGTTCATGGCAGGGTGCTGCCAATCAATACAGTCAGGCAGTCACGAACACCATTGCTTTAGGGGCTGTTCTAAATGCTTCAGCAATTACCAAGGGTGACGGTGGATCTATTGTGGCTTGGTCTGATGTCTCG
>Ga0209598_10000334_pt1 | contig 37538 bp, 34 predicted proteins | sample M_140807_EF_Meta_FD_187317 | JGI IMG/M metagenome (GOLD analysis project Ga0209598, IMG submission 187317) | Freshwater microbial communities from Lake Montjoie, Canada to study carbon cycling - M_140807_EF_MetaG (SPAdes) (version 2) | ecosystem: Environmental > Aquatic > Freshwater > Lake...
GAGGGACGGCGAACCTTCAGGACCAGGTCGGCCGCAAAGGCTGACGCGGCATCGCCGATGACGGCTCCGACGGCTTCATAGGCCGAATCCGGGACACTGGCGCCCACACCTGCACCCGACTGCACGATCACTTCATGCCGGGCGGCGACCAGTTTCTTGACGGTTTCGGGGGTCGCTGCAACCCGTGCCTCTGCGGCTCGTGTTTCGGCTGGCACTCCGATTTTCATTGTTCAGGCTCCGCGCGGATAAGCTTGCAAACCGTCGAGCATAACTCGGCGCTTCGATTCCTTCGGATTAAACCCAGTGCCGGGCTCGGGTAGGCGTGTTGGACTGTGCATCTGGAGCCCTCGGGAATCACGGCGATACAATCGGGAATGGATTACTGGAAGCCCCACACGACCGTGGCTGCCGTTGTCGAGCGCGACGGACGTCTGCTGATGATCGAGGAGCACACGCCCTTCGGATTGCGGATCAACCAGCCCGCCGGGCATCTCGATCCGGGCGAGTCGCTCGAGCAGGCGGTGGTTCGGGAGGCGCTCGAGGAAAGCGGCTGGACGGTGGAGCCGCTGGCCGTCCAGGGCCTGTATCTGTCGCGCACGCTCGATGAAGCCCGCGGCATCGATGTCACCTATCTTCGCCATGCCATCGTGTGCCGGGCGCTGTCGCACGATGCCAGCCGTGCGCTGGATCGCGGCATCGTGCGAGCGTTCTGGATGACGCCCGACGAGATTCTCGCGGCAGCGCATCGGCATCGCAGTCCGCTGGTGGAGCGCACGGTGCTCGACTTCGTCGCGGCACGCCGGTTTCCGCTCGATCTGCTCTGGACGCATCCGAGCGCACTGGCACCCGGTGTGCGCAGCGATCGCCTGCCCGATCCGAACACCGCCTCATCATGAGCCGCCCACGCGTGGTCGTCGGGCTGTCCGGCGGAGTCGATTCCGCGGTGTCGGCCTGGCTGCTCAAGGAGCAGGGCTGGGAGGTGGTTGGCCTGTTCATGAAGAACTGGGAAGACGACGACGATTCAGACTACTGCTCGACGCGACAGGACTGGATCGATGCCGCCAGCGTGGCGGATTTGCTTGGCATCGAGATCGAGGCGGTCAATTTCGCCGCCGAATACCGCGACCGGGTCTTTGCCGAGTTCCTGCGCGAATACTCGGCGGGCCGCACGCCGAATCCGGATGTGCTGTGCAATGCCGAGATCAAGTTCAAGGCCTTTCTGGATCATGCCCTGCGCATGGGCGCGCAACGCATCGCGACCGGCCACTATGCCCGGGTGCGCTCGGTTCCGGATGAGTTGATGCCGGGTGGCTTGCGCCATGAATTGCTGCGCGGCTGCGATACCAGCAAGGACCAGAGCTATTTTTTGCATCGACTCGATCAGGCGCAGCTGGCCCGGACCCTGTTTCCGGTGGGCGAGCTGCCCAAGTCCGAGGTGCGAGACATCGCGCGTCGCATCGGCCTGCCCAATCATGCAAAGAAGGATTCGACCGGCATCTGTTTCATCGGCGAGCGGCCGTTTCGCGAGTTTCTCAATCGCTATCTGCCGACCGCGCCGGGCCCGATACTCACCGACTCCGGCCGCGTGGTCGGCGAGCATGTCGGGCTGGCGTTCTACACCCTCGGTCAGCGCAAGGGTGTCGGTGTGGGCGGCCAGAAGGCCGGCAGCGGCGAGGCCTGGTACGTCGCACGCAAGGACATGGCGACCAACACCTTGCAGATCGTGCAAGGCCATGACCATCCCTGGCTGGCTTCGAGCCGGCTGCGCGCGGCCGATGGGCACTGGATCGCCGGAAAGCCGCCGCAAGCGGCTTGCGCGCTGGGTGCCAAGACCCGCTATCGCCAGTCGGACGCACGCTGCTCACTGATTCCGGATCTGAACAGTGATCGGGCCTTCGAGCTGGAATTCGAGCAGGCGCAGTGGGCTGTGACACCCGGACAGTCGGCGGTGCTCTACGACGGCGAGGTCTGTCTGGGCGGCGGCGTCATCGAGTCTTCTTTCGTGACCTTCGCCGAACGCGAAGCCGCATCGCGCGCTGAGCCGGCTTGAGGTTTGCGGCTGCGCTGGCGCAGCCTGCCGCATGGATGTCGTCTGGCCTCCGCTACACTGCGCGCGCAGGCCCTGTCGGGCACCACTTGCGGAGCATGTTCATGGCGACCCACTCGCGTTTTGCAACCCTGTTCATCGTGTTGACGCTGACGGCCGTGTTGCTGTGGGCCTGGGCGGGCGGGCATGTGAGCGCAGCCTGGTGGGTGCTGGCCGCAGCGCTCTCGATCCTGGGTATCCATGATGTGCTGCAGACCCGTCACGCGATCCTGCGCAACTACCCGATTGCAGGCCATTTCCGGTTTCTGTTCGAAGAAATCCGTCCTGAAATCCGTCAATACCTGATCGAGTCGGACACCGAGGCGGTGCCGTTTTCGCGCAATCAGCGGGCCATCGTCTATCAGCGTGCCAAGCAGCAACTCGACAAGCGTCCTTTCGGCACGCAGATCGACATCTACGAGGCTGGCTACGAGTGGATCAACCATGCGATGGTTCCGGCGCCCGAGGCGTCTCATGATTTCAGGGTATCGATCGGCGGCCCGGCCTGTCGGCAGCCCTACAGCGCGTCGATTTTTAACATCTCGGCAATGAGCTTCGGGTCACTGTCGGCCAATGCGATCCGTGCGCTCAACCAGGGGGCCAAGCGCGGTGGCTTCGCCCATGACACTGGCGAGGGTTCGATCTCGGCCTATCACCGTGAAGCCGGTGGCGATCTGATCTGGGAGATCGGCTCGGGGTATTTCGGTTGCCGCAACGACAGCGGCGGATTCGATGAGGCTCGCTTCATTGAAAACGCGCTTGATCCGCAGGTGAAGATGATCGAGGTGAAGCTCTCTCAAGGCGCCAAGCCCGGTCATGGCGGCGTGCTGCCCGGCCCCAAGGTCACACCCGAAATCGCGCAGGCCCGAGGCGTGCCGCCCTGGACGGATTGCATCTCGCCCGCCTCGCATTCGGCTTTTTCCACACCGATCGGATTGCTCGAATTCGTGGCGCGCTTGCGCGAACTGTCAGGCGGCAAGCCGACCGGCTTCAAGCTGGCAATCGGCCACGCCTGGGAATGGTTCGCGGTGGCCAAGGCGATGCAGGTCACCGGCATCACGCCCGACTTCATCGTGATCGATGGCAAGGAAGGCGGCACCGGTGCGGCGCCGGCCGAGTTCGTGGATCGGATGGGCGCACCGATGCGTGAGTCGCTGATGCTGGTCCATGACACGCTGGTCGGCATCGGTCTGCGCGACCGCATCAAGATCGGCGCAGCCGGCAAGATCACCACGGCCTTCGATATCGCCCGCACGATGGCGCTGGGCGCCGACTGGTGCAACAGCGCGCGAGGCTTCATGTTTGCGGTCGGCTGCATTCAGGCCATGAATTGCCACACTGGGCGCTGCCCGACCGGCGTGACCACCCAGGATCCGGTGCGTCAGCGCGCACTGGTGGTGCCAGACAAGGCCGATCGGGTTTTCCACTTCCACGACAACACGCTCAAGGCACTGGCTGAATTCGTGGCCGCGACCGGCCTGACGCATCCGTCGCAATTCAGCCGCGAGCACATCGTGCGCCGGGTCAGCCGCAGCGAGATCCGGCTGCTCTCCGCGATTTATCCGGCCATGCGCCCCGGTGCGATCCTGGAAGGGGATCTGTCGCGCTGGCCGGTGTACAGCCGCTACTGGGAGATGGCCCGGGCGGATTCCTTCTCCCCGGTCTGATCAGGCGGTGGGCGGTGCGGTGTCGATGAAGGTCTGACGCGCAAACAGCTTTTCCGAATAGCGTGCCAGGTTGGCGTGGCGTGCACGCCAGTCGATTTCGCCGAAGCGAAAGTCTAGATAGCCCAGTGCGCAGCCGACAGCGATGTCAGCCAGAGAGTACTTTGCATCGGCGCAGAAGGGCTTGTCGGCCAGCCCGCTCGACATGGCGGAGAGGGCGGCGTCGATTTTGCCGGTCTGTCGGGCGACCCAGCTTGCGCTGCGCAGGTTCTCGGGGCGCTGGGTGTGCTCCATGCGGATCAGCAGCGCAGCATCCAGCAGCCCATCGGCAAGGGCTTCCCAGCAGCGCACCTCGACCCGCGAGCGGCCAGAAGGCGGAATCAGTCGGCTGATTGGGCTGACGGTATCGAGGAATTCAACAATGACCCGGGAATCGAAGACTGCAGCACCATCGTCGGTGACCAGGACCGGCACCTTGCCCAGCGGATTGGAACTTGGAACGGTGCTGGTCGGAGAGAACACATCCTCCCGGGTGTATTGGTAGTCGATTTTCTTTTCCGCCAGCACCACGCGAACCTTGCGTACATAGGGACTGGTGTCGGAGCCGAGTAGTTTCATCGTCGCAGTGCCGGTAGATCGATCAGCTTTCGACTATATCGCAAAGCTTTGTCCGCCCATCGACCCTGGCAAAGTGGGGTCTGCTGATCGGGCCATGACGATGGGATGCAGCGCTATCATCTGCGCCCATGAACACCTCATCTCCCCGTACTGATTCCGACTCGGCCGCCTTTGCGCTCGACGCTCTTTCACCGCTCGATGGCCGCTATGCCGGCAAGGTCGCTGCCCTGCGCCCGCTCCTGTCGGAGGCGGCCTTCGTGCGCCACCGCGTGCAGGTCGAGATCGAATGGCTGATCGCACTGGCCGATCTCGGCTTGCCTGAATTGCCGCGTTTCGACGATGCGGCCCGCGCCCGATTGCGCGCGATCGTTTCTGGCTTCGGTGCCGAGCAGGCGGCTCGGGTCAAGGCGATCGAGGCGGTCACCAACCATGATGTCAAGGCGGTCGAGTATTTCCTGAAGGAGTGCGTCCAGGGCGATGCGCAACTCGAACCGGCGGCCGAGTTCATCCACTTCGCCTGCACCTCGGAAGACATCAACAACACTTCGCACGCGCTGATGCTGGGCACTGCGCGCGACACGGTGCTGCTGCCTGCACTCGATGCGGTGATCGCAAAGCTGCGTGCGATGGCGCACGAGCAGGCAGAGCGCCCGATGCTCTCGCGCACCCACGGCCAGCCAGCGACGCCAACCACGCTGGGCAAGGAACTCGCCAACGTGGTGGCGCGCCTGAAGATCGCCCGAGAGCGCATTGCCAGTGTGCGTGCTCAGGCGAAGATGAACGGGGCAGTCGGCAATTTCAATGCGCACCTGTCGGCCTATCCCGAGGTCGATTGGGAGGCCTTCGCGCGCGGCGTGGTCGAAGGCCCGCTGGGCCTGTCCTTCAATCCCTGGACCATCCAGATCGAGCCGCATGACTGGATGGCCGAGTTGTTCGATGCGCTGGCGCGGGCCAACACCATCCTGATCGACCTCGACCGCGACCTCTGGGGCTATGTGTCGCTCGGGTATTTCAAGCAGCGATTGAAGGCGGGTGAGATCGGGTCTTCGACGATGCCGCACAAGGTCAACCCGATCGACTTCGAGAATTCAGAGGGCAATCTGGGTATTGCCAATGCGCTGCTGCGCCATCTGTCCGAGAAGCTGCCGGTGTCCCGGTGGCAACGTGATCTGACCGACTCCACCGTGCTGCGCAATGTCGGCGTGGCCTTCGGCCACACCCTGCTGGCCTGGGATGCCTGTCTGCGCGGACTCGGCAAACTCGAAGTCGATGAGGCGCGCCTGGACGCCGATCTGGATGCCTGCTGGGAGGTGTTGGCCGAACCGGTTCAGACGGTCATGCGCCGCTACGGCGTGCCCAATCCCTATGAGCAGCTCAAGGACCTGACCCGGGGCAAGGGCATCACGCCTGAGGCGCTGGCAGCCTTCGTGGATCGGCTGCCGATTCCACCAGAGGCCCGGGCGCGGCTGCGGGCTATGACACCTGCGAGCTACATCGGCAAGGCGGCTGAACTGGCCAGACGGGTCTGAACGAAGGGATTGAGGAGGGCTTGATCGGGGCGCAGGGGCAATCCCGGCCGATGTACCGTCGCTGTTACCATCTTGTCTGGACTGTGCCGTGATTTGACGGCCCCCATCCGGTACCGCCCCTCCCTTTGCGACACTCACCCCTGGAGTTGCCCGAATGAAGTCGATCCTTGCTGCTGCCGTTGCGCTCGCCGCGCTCTCGCCCCTGGCCGCCCAGGCCCAGTTTGCCAAGCCCGAAGACGCCATTAAATACCGCCAGTCGGCATTTGCCGTGATGGGCAACCATTTCAGCCGTCTGGGCGCGATGGCCAACGGCCGTGTGCCCTTCGATGCAAAGGTCGCTACCGACAACGCCAATCTGGTCGCCACCCTGGCCCGACTGCCAGGTGCCGGATTCGGTGCGGGTACTGAAACCGGTCTGAATACCCGAGCCAAGCCGGAAATCTGGAAAGACAGCGCGAAGTTCCAGGCCGCCTACGACAAGATGATCGACGCAACCAGCAAGCTGCCAGCCGCTGCCAATGACCCGGCCACGCTGAAAACCGCTTTCGGCGCAGCCGCTGCCACCTGCAAGGGTTGCCACGACGATTTCCGTCGCGAGTGATCTGAGTCCCTGCATCATCGCCGACTGGTTCGGCGGTGATGCCCTAAGCAAGGCGTGTCGGTCGACGCCTTAGCCTGCGCTGACCAGCGCCTTGACCGCGAGACCGCACACCGCCAGCACAATGCCCGCGCGAACCCACAGACCGGGATCATCACGGCTTGGTTCATGCGCGTCGACTGGAGCTGGAGCAGCGGGCTCATTGAGCATCGCATCGCCCCGGATCATCGGGCCGATCAGGTTCTTGCCCCGGATGAATCGGTAGTACAGGATCGCGCCGACATGCAGCGCGACCAGCCCCAGGATGATCACTTCATTGCGGCGGTGCCAGGTGGTCAGTGCGCTCGACAGTGCATTCGAGACATATCGGGCGAGCGGTCCTTCAAAGGCGATGTCGTCGTTGGCAAAGAGACCCGAGCCCGCCTGAAAGAGCAGCACCCCCAGCAGGGCGATGACCGACAGAGCGCCGAGCGGGTTGTGGCCTGGCGCGACTGATCCGCCGCGAAGATAGTTCAGGACAGCCGAGGGTCCGCGAACGAACTGACTGAATCGCGCATACCGCCCGCCAATGAATCCCCAGACCAGGCGAAACAGCAGCAGGGTGAGGACGCACTGGCCAAACAGGGCATGCCAGAGCAGCTCGCCTGTCTTGATCGTCACAAAGGACCCGACGAGGGCGACAGCCAGCAGCCAGTGAAAGAGCCGGGTTGGCAGGTCCCAGACCCGGATCGAACGCTGCCTGGACGCCGACATGGCAGTGCTTTGGGCGAGCAAGGGCACTTGGGTGCTCAGCGCGCGATCAGATCGGCGTACTCGGGATGCCGCTTCATCCAGACCTGCACATAGGAGCACTGAGGCACGATCTGCAGGCCATTCGAGCGGGCATGGTCGACGGCCGCCTGCACCAGCGCCGATGCAATGCCCCGGCCTTCGAGTTCGGTCGGAACGCCGGTGTGATGCACGCGCAGCACCGTCCCCTGGGGCAGGTAGTCGAGCACGCACAGGCGACCTTCAACCGTGGCCTCGAAGCGGTTCGAGGTCGGGTTGTGGGTGATGACGAAGGGCGTCTTGGGGGCTGGGCTGGCGGTGGACATGCGTCAGACTCCTTCTGGATGGCTCGGTCGCTTGGGCGGGCTCAGACGCTCAGGGCAGCTCGGCCTCGGCGCCTTCCTTTTTCTTGATCGGCTTGATCAGGTCTTCGCGCTTCACACCCAGCCACATGGCAATTGCGGCGGCCACGAAAACCGAAGAATAGATGCCAAAACAGATGCCGATCGCCAGGGCGAGCGCGAAGTAATGCAGGGTAGGACCACCGAAGAACAGCATCGCCAGCACCATCATCAGCGTGCAGCCGTGGGTGATCATGGTGCGCGACATTGTGCTGGTGATCGCATGATCGATGACCTGCACGGTGCTCATGCGCCGCTTGCCGCGGAAGGTTTCGCGGATGCGGTCGAAGATGACCACGGATTCGTTGACCGAATAGCCCAGCACCGCCAGCACCGCCGCCAGCACCGACAGTGAGAATTCCCACTGGAATGCGGCAAAAAAGCCCAGGATGATTACCACGTCATGCAGGTTGGCGATGATCGCCGCGACCGAGAATTTCCACTCGAAGCGAAACGCCAGATAGATCATGATGCCGGCGATCACGAAGAGCAGTGCCAGCGCACCATCAGTGGCGAGCTCCTTGCCCACCTGCGGGCCGACGAATTCAACCCGCCGCAATTCGGCTCCGGGGTCTGCGGCCTTGAGTGCGGCCATCACCTTTTCGCTTTGCTGGGCGGAGGTCGTGCCTTTTTCAAGTGGCAGCCGGATCATCACGTCGCGTGCGGTGCCGAAGTTCTGCACCTGCACCTCGGAGAACCCGAGGGTGCCGACGGTGTCGCGCACTTTCTGGATGTCGGCTGCCTGGGTGTAGGCCACTTCCATCACCGTGCCGCCGGTGAACTCGATCGAGAAATGCAGCCCGCGCACCGCCAGGAATCCGACTGCGGCCAGGAAGGTGATCAGCGAGATCGCGTTGAGCAGCAGTGCATGCCGCATGAACGGGATGTCGCGATTGATGCGAAAGAATTCCATGGCTCAGTCCTGCGTCGCGTCGGCGGGCTTCCAGACCTGTCCGATCGAAATCGTCGACAGGCGCTTGCGCCGGCCATACCAGAGGTTGACCAGTCCGCGCGAGACAACCACCGCCGAGAACATCGAGGTGAGGATGCCCAGACAGTGCACCACCGCAAAGCCTCGCACCGCACCTGACCCGAAGGCCAGCAGGGCAAAGCCTGCAATCAGGGTGGTGATGTTGGAGTCCAGAATCGTGCTCCAGGCTCGGTCATAGCCGGCTGAAATCGCGGCCTGCGGACTGGCACCATTGCGCAGTTCCTCGCGAATGCGCTCGTTGATCAGCACGTTCGCATCGATCGCCATGCCCAGCGTGAGTGCAATCGCGGCGATGCCCGGCAGCGTGAGCGTGGCTTGCAGCAGGGACAGCAGCGCAATCAGAAGGACCAGGTTCACTGCGAGGGCGATCGTGGAGAACACGCCCATCAGCAGGTAGTAGGCGATCATGAAGGCGGCAATTGCGATGAAACCGTACAGCGTCGAATTGAAGCCTTTTCGGATATTCTCGGCGCCCAGGCTCGGACCGATCGTGCGCTCCTCGATGATCTCCATCGGCGCGGCCAGCGCGCCGGCGCGCAGCAGCAGCGCCAGGTCGTTGGAGGCCTGCGGGGAATCCATCCCGGTGATCTGAAAGCGCGAGCCCAGCTCAGACTGGATGGTTGCAACCGTCAGCACCTCACCGCGGCCGCGTTCAAACAGCACCACCGCCATCGGCTTTTTGATGTTCTCGCGCGAGACCTCACGCAGGACGCGACCAGCCGCATCGTTCAGGCTGATCGCCACGGCCGGGCGCTGGTTTTCATCGAAGGTGGCTGCGGCACTGGTCAGCTGCTCGCCGGTGAAGATCGCCTGCTTGCGCAGCACCACCGGCGCGCCCCGACCCTGACGGAAGAGCTCGGAGCCAAAGGGCACCGGGCCCTGGTTGACGACCGCCGCCTGGGCTTCCTGGCTGAGATCGACCAGCCGCGACTCGAGTGTGGCGGTGCGCCCCAGGATGTCCTTGGCGCGGGCGGTGTCCTGCACGCCCGGCAGTTGCACGACGATGCGGTCGGCGCCTTGTTGTGCGATCACCGGCTCGGACACGCCCAGCTCGTTGATACGGTTGTGCAAGGTGGTGATGTTCTGCTTGACCGAGGTTTCGAGCAGGGCTTTTTCGGCACCCGGCTTGAGCGTCACCACCAGCTTGCGGTCAGTGCCGTCGGCCGCCGCCTCGGTCAGGGTCAGATCGGCATTGGCATCGTTGATGGCTGCGCGGGCTTTGGCCAGGGTTGCTTCATCGCGAAAGCGCACTTCGATTGCATCGCCATTGCGGCTGATGCCGGCGTGGCGCAGGTTCTTGTCACGCAGCAGGCTGCGCAACTCGCCGGCAGTTGCATCGATGCGCTTGGACAGCGCGGCTTTCATGTCGACTTGCAGCAGGAAGTGCACGCCACCGCGAAGGTCCAGACCCAGGTACATCGGCAGCGCGCGCATCGAGGTGAGCCATTGCGGCGAGGCCGACAGCAGGTTCAGTGCCACGACATAGGTCGGGTCGCTGGCATCCGGGTTGAGCGCGCGGGCGATCAGGTCCTTGGCTTTGAGCTGGGTGTCGGTGTCGGCAAAGCGCGCCTTGATCGACGGGCCGTCGAGCGCGATGCCGGTGTGCGTGATTTTTTCAGCGCTCAGGATCTGCTCGACACGGCCCAGCAAGCTTGCGTCGACCTTGACGGTCGCCTTGGCGCTCGAGACCTGCACCGCCGGGGATTCGCCAAAGAAATTCGGCAGGGTGTAGAGCAGGCCGAGCAGCACCGTGATCGCGATGATCGCGTACTTCCAGATCGGAAAGCGGTTCACGGATGCGGGCCTCAGATCGCCTTGATCGTGCCCTTGGGCAGCAGCGTCTGGATGGCTGATTTCTGCACCTGCATTTCGACGCCCTGGCTGACTTCCAGGGTGATATAGGTTTCGCCCACCTTGGTGATGCGACCGACGATGCCACCGGCGCTGACCACTTCATCGCCCTTGGCCAGCGCGTCGATCATCGACTTCTGCTCTTTGGCGCGCTTCATTTGCGGACGGATCATCAGAAAGTAGAGCACCGCAAACATCAGGATGATCGGCAGGAAACCGAGCAGCTGTTCCTGAGCGCCGCCTGCGGCCTGTGCGTAAGCATTCGAGATGAACACGGCCAGATCCTTGTTTTGAAGGGTTTTTCGAAGCGCCGGAGTATATCAGTCGGCCATCCGGCCGGGCTGGATCAACCGGTACCGTGTGTGCGATCGCGAGCGAAGTCGACTCTGAAGGCTTCGAAGCGCTGTGCCAGGATCGCTTCGCGCATCTGATTCATCAGCCACAGGTAATAGTGCAGGTTGTGCAGGGTCGACAGGTGCGCCCCCAGGATCTCGTCGACCCGGTTCAGATGATGCAGGTAGGCGCGCGAAAAATGCCGGCAGGTGTGGCAGGCGCAGTCCGCGTCCAACGGTCGAGGGTCGGCGCGGTGTCGGGCATTGCGGATCTTGATGTCGCCATAGCGGGTAAAGAGCCAGCCGTTGCGCGCATTGCGGGTTGGCATGACGCAATCGAACATGTCGATACCGCGTCCGACCGCAGCCACCAGGTCTTCCGGCGTGCCCACTCCCATCAGATAGCGCGGCCGGTCGGCCGGCAGCCTGGGGCCGACATGCTCGAGGATGCGCATCATGTCTTCCTTGGGTTCGCCCACCGACAGCCCGCCGATCGCATAGCCGTGAAAGCCGATGTCGCGCAGACCGGCCAGCGATTCATCACGCAGGGCTTCGAACATGCCACCCTGCACGATGCCGAACAGCGCATTCGGATTGCCCTGCGCATCGAAGGCGTCGCGCGAGCGGCGTGCCCAGCGCAAGGACAGTCGCATCGATTGCGCTGCCTCATCGACAGTGGCCGCGCGACCCTCGATCTCATAGGGCGTGCACTCATCGAAGACCATCGCGATGTCCGAATTCAGCGAGCGCTGAATGCGCATCGACTCTTCCGGCGTGAGCATGAGCCGGGCGCCATCGATCGGCGATGAAAATCGCACGCCTTCTTCCGTGATCTTGCGCAACTGCCCCAGGCTCCAGACCTGGAAACCGCCTGAGTCGGTGAGGATCGGCTTGTGCCAGCTGTTGAAGCCATGCAGTCCGCCGAGCGCATCGAAGACCTCGGTGCCCGGGCGAAGCCACAGATGAAAGGTGTTGCCCAGGATGATGTGGGCGCCGATCTCTTCCAGGTTGCGCGGTGCCAGGGTCTTGACTGCGCCGTAGGTGCCGACCGGCATGAAGATCGGGGTCGGCACGAATCCATGGTTGAGATGGATCGTGCCGGCACGGGCCTCGCCATCGCGGGCATGCAAGGTGAAGTGCAGACCGCCCTCGGGCGGGGCGGGTTCGGATGCGGCGTCAGAGGGGTTCATGGTCGGGCAGGCGAGGCTGCAGTTGAGCGCCTCAGCAGCATCGCGTCGCCGTAGCTGAAGAAGCGGTAGCGCTGCTGTACCGCGTGGGCGTAGGCGCTTCGGATGGTTTCAATGCCGGACAAGGCGCTGACCAACATCAGCAGGGTCGAGCGCGGCAGGTGGAAATTGGTGATCAGCGCATCGACCACCTTGAACTGAAAGCCAGGGCGAATGAAGAGCGCGGTCTGGCCTGCGCCCGCCTGCAGGCCGCCCGGTTCGAGCGCCGCAGATTCCAGTGCACGCAAGGTGGTGGTTCCCAATGCGACGACACGCGAGCCGCGTGCGCGCGCCTGCGTGATGGCCTCGATGGTCTCCGGTGCGATGGCATAGCGCTCGGTGTGCATCACATGGGCTTCGACGTCGTCATCGCGGATCGGCGCGAAGGTGCCGGCGCCGACATGCAGGGTCAAAAAGGCGCGCTCGATGCCGCGATCGGCCAGGCGAGCGAGCAGCGCATCGTCCAGGTGCAGTCCGGCGGTCGGCGCGGCGACCGCACCGGGATGCTTTGCAAACACGGTCTGATAGCGGTCTTCGTCGATCGAGTCCGGGGTATGCCGGATGTAGGGCGGCAGGGGCAGTTGCCCCGCGCGATCGAGCAGATCGAGTACCGGCGTATCGAATTGCAGCCCGAAAAACGCGCCGTCTCGCGAGCGCACGGTGGCGACGGCATCGCCGAAATGCAGTGCTGATCCGATGGCCGGCGCATGGCTTGCCCGGATCATCGCCACCGCGCTGTCAATGCCGTCGATACGTTCGACCATCGCTTCGATGCGCCCGCCACTGGCCTTGCGGCCGAACAGACGGGCCTTGATCACCCGTGTGTCGTTCATCACCAGCAGATCGCCGGCTTGCAGCAGATCGGGCAGGTCGCTGAAGGCACGATCGACCAGTAGCGGATCGCGTGCGGCATCGACATCGAGCAGGCGCGATCCGCCCCGGATGGCAGGCGGATGCTGTGCGATCAGTTCATCGGGCAGTGCGTAGTCGAAGTCGGACAGACGAAGCGGCGAGTGGGTGCTCGAGCCGCCCTGCGATTCATCGGGACGCGGCGTGGTGCTCACTCGGCGATGGCCTCGCGTCGCAGGACACGGCCTGCTCTCAGGCCAGTGGCCGCGCCCTGCTGCCAGGTCACCACGCCATTGACGATCACGGTGTCGATGCCCCGCGCAGGGGTGGCCGGCTGGGCAAAGGTGGCGGTGTCGATGACGGTAGCCGCATCGAACAGGCACAGGTCGGCGAAGGCACCTTCACGCACCGCTCCGCGGTCGCGCAGCTTGAAGCGCTGCGCCGACAGGCCGGTCATGCGGTGCACCGCGTCTTCCAGCGGGAAGAGTTTGAGGTCGCGGCAGTAGTGGCCAAGCACGCGCGGAAAGGTGCCCCACAGGCGAGGATGCGGGTGCGAATCGAGTGGCAGGCCATCGGAGCCGACCATCGCGGCCGGATGCGACAGCGCCGCCTGCACATCCGACTCGTGCATGGTGAAGTAGATCGCGCCGGCGGGCTCAAGCCGGTCGGCGGCTTCATACACCGTCACGCCCCATTCGGCGGCGATGTCGCGCAGGTCGCGCCCGGCCACGCCCTCAACCGCGTCGGACCAGGTGACCAGGACTTTCTCGGCAAGGTCGATGCGGTCGCGCATCAGCACGGTCGAGCTGGCGATATAGGGATAGACGTCGAAGGCGATGTCCTGCTTTTCGCGGGCCGCGTCGATTTTCGGCAGGGTTTCGCGCATCCGCCCGAAGTTGTTGCGTCCGCTGCATTTGTGATGCGACACGATCACCGGCGCGCCGGCACGCCGCCCGATCTCGAAGGTCTCATCGAGCGAATCGAGGATCAACTCGCTCTCGTGGCGCATGTGCGCGGTGTACAGGCCACCGAGTCGGCCCAGCGGCTCGGCAACCCGGGCCACTTCATCGGTGGTGGCTGCGGCTGCGGGCGGGTAATAAAGACCACTCGACAGGCCGATTGCGCCTTGCTCCAGGCAGGTCTGCAGCAGGGTGCGCATGTGTTCGATTTCGTCGTCGCGCGCGGGGCGTTCGAGGTCCTCGCCCATGGCTGCGAATCGAAGGGTCGAGTGGCCGATCAGAAATGCGCTGTTGACCGCAGGTTGCGCCGCCTCGACCCGGGCTGCCAGCGTCGCGAAATCCGGTGCCAGCAGGGCAGTGTCCTTGGCGATCAGCGAGAGCAGCGCGGGCAGCCGGGAGACCGACACCGGAGCGGCGCTGGCGCCGCAATTCCCGCAGACCACCGTGGTCACGCCCTGGCTGGTTTTCATGGTCATGCCCGGATTGCTGATCAGGGCAGTGTCGTCATGGGTGTGCACATCGATGAAGCCCGGCGCGACGATCAGCCCGGTGGCGTCGATCTCGCGCTCGCCGATCAGGCCGGCAGGCTCCCCCGGGGTGTTGCGACGGGCGACGACCAGAATACGGTCTCCCAGAATCGCGATGTCAGCCAAAAACCGTGGCTGGCCGCTGCCATCGATGACTTCGCCATTGCGGATCACCAGGTCGTATCGGGTTTTCATGTCGGCCTGCTCCTGAGTCGGTGGGTTGCAACAGGCGTGAGATTATCCCTTTCGCCGGGGCACCCCCCATGCTGTAATCCGGCCGGTCATGAAGTCACATTGGATCCGCCGGGCGATTGCCTGGCTCACACTCTTTGCGCTGTGCTGGTCGGCCATTGCTCCGGCCACAGCCGATGGCCTCGCACGGGGTGCGTCCGTTGATCCCTTCCATGACATCTGTTTCGGTGACCCGGCCAAGGCCAAGGCGTCGGACGCGCAGCAGACCCACGGTGACAAGAATGCGGGCAAGACCGCCTCAACCGCCGGCCATTGTCACTGGTGCTTTCTTCAACTGGGCCATGGCGTTGCCAGTGCTCCAGCCTCGTTGTCGTTTGCCCAGCCCCGGTTGCGGCAGGCGAGCTTCCAGGCCCATCCAGGCCCCATTCGGATTGTCCAGGACTGGCATCTGACCCCATCCAGGGCACCACCGACTCTCGGCTGACTCACGTCTTGCCGTCGCGATGCACGCGCGGCGTTCAGCCCAGTTTGATGAACCGACGGCCCTGCTGCCGGTCAACTCCGAGAGTCAACACCATGATGTCTTTGTCTGCAGACGTGTCCATTCCGGTCGTCGTTCCAGTTCGCCACCCGCTCAATCGGGTTGCCCGCGCCCTTCATGCCGCACTGGCGGCCGGGCTGTGTTGTGCCGGGCCCGCTCTGGCACAGACGCAGCCCACCCCCCTTCAGGAAGTCGTGATCACCGGCACACGCGAGGCCGAGCCTTTGTCGCAGGTGCCGGCTTCGGTCGGTGTGATCCGCGCCGAGGCGATCCGCCAGACCGCGCCGACCCATCCGGGGCAACTGCTGTCGCAGGTTCCTGGGGTGGCGGTTGCGGTCACCAATGGTGAAGGCCACACCACGGCGATCCGCCAGCCATTTACCACCGCCCCGGTCTATCTCTATCTGGAAGATGGCATCCCGATCCGGGCGACCGGGTTTTTCAATCACAACGCGCTCTATGAAGTGAACCTGCCGCAGGCCGGACGGGTCGAGGTGACCCGCGGCCCGGGCACCGCGCTGTATGGCTCGGATGCCATCGGCGGCATCGTCAATGTGATGACCCGGATGCCGTCGACTCAGGCCGGGCTGGACGCCAATGCCGAGCTCGGCTCATACGGCTGGCGCAGGCTGATGCTGGGTGGCGACACCGGCGCCGGGCGTTTCGGGGCCGCCCGCCTCGATCTGAACTTCACTCACACCGACGGCTGGCGTGATGCGACCGCCTATGACCGGCAAAGCGGCACCCTGCGCTGGGACACTGGCATCGGCAGCGACGCGGCGCTCAAGACGGTGTTCGGATTTTCGCGGATCGACCAGCAGACCGGCGCGAATTCCCCGCTGCCAATGGTCGATTACCTCAACAATCCGACCACGAATTACCGCCCGATCGCCTACCGCAAGGTCGATGCACTGCGCTTGTCGACGAACTATGAGCGCGAATTTGCCGGCGGCGGGCTGCTGTCGGTGACGCCCTATGTGCGCGACAACAGCATGGACCTGCTCGCCTCGTTCGCCTTGCCATCGGATCCGACGGTCTACAACACCTCGAATCGATCGCTGGGCTTGGCCACCAAGTGGCGCCAGGACCTCTCGGGCGCCTGGAGGCCGCGGCTGATTGCAGGCCTGGATATGGAGATCAGCCCGGGTGAGCGCACCGAAAACCGCATCAATCCCACCGTGTCCGGCACGGGTGCGACTCGCCTGTACAGTGCCTACACCGTCGGTTCGCGCATCTATGACTATGACGTCACCTTCAAGTCGGTCTCGCCGTATCTGCATGGTGAGGTTTCGCCGATGGATGCATTGCGACTGACTGCCGGACTGCGGTACGACAACCTGGGCTACAGCCTGGATAACCGGATCGACCAGCCCTTTGTGAAAGCGACCGGCGCTTCGGCCTGGTACGGTCAGGTCGCCGACACCTCGGTGAATTTTTCCCACTGGAGCCCCAAGTTCGGCGCCACCTGGGCCTTCAATCCACTGCACAGCGGCTGGATCGGCTACAGCCACGGATTCCGTGCACCGTCCGAGTCGCAGCTCTTTCGGCCTTCGGTGGCCACCAGTGCGTCAGCCGCAAGCAGCCTCGCGCGGCTGTCGCTGAACTTGCAGCCGATCAAGGCCGATCAGCTGGAATTCGGCGTGCGGGGCTCGTCCGGCCTGATTAACTATGAAGCGGTGGCCTACAACCTGATCAAGCGCGATGACCTGGTGTCGCAGCGTGATCTGGCGACCGATGTCTCGACCAGCGTCAATGCCGGCAAGACACAGCATCGGGGCATCGAGCTCGGTTTGGGCTGGCAGTTTCTGCCGAGCTGGCGGGCTGACGCTGCTTTTTCGTATGCCAAGCACACCTATGTCGACTGGGTGACCGCCACAGCCGACTACAGCGGCAAGGAAATGGAAGCCGCCCCACGGGTGATGGCCAACACGCGCCTGACCTGGCAGCCTTCATCAGGCAGCTTTGCCCAGCTGGAGTGGGTGCGGATCGGTTCTTATTATTTAGAGGCGAGCAATTCCCCGACCTACGGCAAGTATTCAGGCTATGACCTGTTCACCCTGAGGGCCGGCTGGTCGCTCAATCGGCATCTGGGCGTTTTTGCCAGGCTCTACAACCTGACCGACACGCGCTGGGCGGACAGTGCCCAGGTGTCGTCGAACACCGCGGTGTATTCGCCCGGTATGCCCCGCACGCTGTACGGCGGACTGGAGTTGAAGTGGTAAATCCGGGCGATCCTGTTTGGGCTGATGCATCGCAGGCTCGCGTGCGCCGTCGCTTGCTCGCGGCGGCTGCCGCGGCGGTGCCGGGCATGGCATTCGGCCAAGGGGCCGGGGCGGGGCATGCCCCTGGACGGGCGGCTGCGAGGCCTGCGCTGGCCTGCTCGGCGGCGGTGGCGCCCGACGCCAGCCTGTGGCTGACCGGCCTGGACGAGCAGGGCCGGCTGTTTGTGCAGCAACGCAGCCTGGAGGGCGCATTGAGCCAGTCGCGCTGGACGCAGCGCCGTGTGCTCGATATCGGCTCCGATCGGGTGGCCGCCGACGGCGAAAGCCGTCCCAAGCTCGCCTTCGGCCCGAACGGCTGGGTGGTGATCGCCTGGACCCAGCCGCTGGCCCGACCTTACACCGGCGAGATCCGCATGATCCGGTCCGAGGACGGCGGACGCAGCTTTTCGGCGCCGTTCACCGTGCACCAGGATCGCCAGATCATCACCCACCGCTTCGAGTCGATTGCCTTCGACGCCCGCGGCCGGCTGCATGTCGTGTGGGTCGACAAGCGCGACGCCGAGGCGGCGCGCAAGGCCGGAAAGCCATACGTCGGCGCGGCCATCTACCGAACAGTGTCCGATGATGGCGCCCGAAGCTTCGGCCCGGACACGCTGCTGGCTGAGCACAGCTGCGAATGCTGTCGGATCGCCCTGGCACCGGCCCCCGACGGCGGGCTGGTGGCGATGTGGCGCCATGTGTTCGATCGCAACATTCGGGACCATGCGTTCGCGCCGGTCGGCGACCTGAGCCGCCTCCCGGGGCCGCCCGCCAGGGCGACCGAGGACCTCTGGGCACTTGATGCCTGTCCGCACCACGGCCCCGGGCTTACGCCCGCGCAGGCAGGCGGATTCCACGCAGTCTGGTTCGGCGAACGCAAAGGGCTGCAGCAGGTTCGATATGGGCGATTGACCGAATCCGGTATGCCCAGCGGCGCCTGGCGCGCACTGCCTGATCCGGGTGCCGAGCATGCCGACCTGGCCTCGAGCGGGCAGCGCCTGGCGATCGTCTGGCGCAGTTTCGACGGCCAGGCCACGTTGCTCAAGGCCTGGGTTTCCGAGGATGATGGCGTGAACTTCGTGCAGCGCACGCTCGCTCGAAGCACTCAGAACACAGACCATCCCCGGGTGCTCGCGCATCAGGGGCGGCTGATCGCGGTGTGGCGCACGAGCTCGGAGGTCTTCCTTGAAAATCTGGCCTGATCCGATGAACCCGTCCGGCAGCATGCGCAGGGGGATCCTGAGCCTGGCCGCCGTGGCAACGCTCGCCCTGATCGGTCAAGCGCCCGCACTGGCGGCACAGGCCTTCGAGACCGGCACCTGGGCTGAATTGCAGCGGCAATTGCCACGGCCTGCCATCGTGGTATTCACCACCAGCCATTGTCCGAACTGCCCGGAGGTTTTCGAAACCCTGTTGCGTGAACGGCAACAGCGAAGACCCAAGGCGCCGGTCGTGGCTGTTTTGATGGACCCGGAAGGCGACCCTGAATCGACCCGCCAGCCACATCTGCGCCGCGCCGATCGCCTGTTTGCGTTTCAGGGATCGCAACAGGCCCTGCGCTACAGCGTCGACCCCGCCTGGCGGGGCGTGACACCCTATGTGGCGCTGCTGCCGCAGGGTGGCTCTGCGGTCTTCGTGGCCGGCACACCCTCATCCGAACACTGGAACACCTGGCAAGGGACCGGACAGCCGACTCGACGCTGAGCTGTGCGGTGTGTATCGTGCCGCGCCTGATGACCACCATCTGCCCGGACGCCTGATATGGACCCCGTCGACCCGATCGTTCGCCACTTCCGCCAGATCCTGATGTGGCCGCTGCAGCTGGTCAGCGATGAGGTCGGCGGCGCAGACAGCCCCTGGGCCTTTCTGGACACGCCCGGCGACGCCAACCCCTGGCGCGAGCTGGCCGATGAATTCACCGTCGATCCGGACCAGTTCCAGGAGCGGCACTATCGCGAGTTCGTCACCTTCCTGCCGCATGTGCAGCGATTCCTGTATGGACACGGCCGGCCGATTGCCGGCGCCACCGGTCATAACGAATCGCCGATCCGGGTCTTTCGCCGGCACGACATTGCCGCGTGCAGGATGCAGACCCAGAACGGCGAGATGGTCGATTTCCGGGCCCAGCATGTCGACCTGTACTGCTTCTTCGACATCGACATCGTGATCCTGGTGGTCGAGATCGCGGCTGATGAATTGCCACTGAGCCAGGTCCAGGATGTGCTGTACCGGTTCGGGCGATCCTCGCCGGCGGGCTGGGACAGCAAGGGTTCGGCCTCGGCCTGCCTGCCGTACTGCGCCTGGATCGGTCAGGAGGGTCAGGTGCTCGCGGTGTCGGACATGCACGAACGGGCGGAATTTCTGCGCTTCACCGGCGCACACCGGGCGCAGAAGGTGGCCTGGCACTGGCAGTTCCTGCTGCAGCCGATGGTGCTGCACCACTCGATCGACGTCGGCGCAGTGCGCTACCGTCAGATCGAGTATCACCGCATCCCCAAGCTGAGCTATATCGCGCTCGATGATCCCTTTGCCTTGTCGGATGAGGCCTTCATCGCCCTGACCATGGGTACCCGTTCGGACGGGCGTGCGCTGCCGTATTCACCCGCCGCACTTCAGGAATGCCGCGACGAGATGTTCTACGACCGCTTCTGGAACCCTGCGCTTGGCGACCTGAGGGCCTCGATGCGGGTGACCTGCAGCGGCCATGCGATGGTGATGGTCGGCTCCGCGAAAGACCCCTATTTCAGCGATTCAGAGTCGGGCACGCTGGGCCAGTTCAGGCACCAGTATTTTCTGCTCGGCCTGATCGCGCATTTTCACAAGGCGGCGCTGCTCAGCCTGTCGGATCACCTGGTCAATGCGGTGTCCCTGCTCGACCTGGAGGACCCAGGATCAGAACGTCAATTTCGCGACACAATCAGAAGCACGCGGGAGGTGTTTCTGCGCTTCAACCACCGCTACTGGTTTCATGAGGTCTCCAATCAGTCGATGGCCAAGGACCTCTTCGAGATGTGGAGCCGACACCTGGGCAACGACCGGCTGTTCCAGGAGTTGCGCGAGGAGGTGCTCGACATGGGCCATTACCTGGACAGCGACGACGCCCGCAAGCAGGGTGATGCCGTTCTGCGACTGACAGTGGTCACCATCCTGGGCCTGATTGGCACGATCGCCACCGGTTTCCTGGGGATGAACCTGATCGACGAGGCCGACGATCCCCTGCCGACCAAATTGCTTCTCTTCGCAATGGTCATGATCCCGACCATCCTGCTCACCCTGTTGACGGTTCGATACTCCCGCGTGTTCGCCGACCTGATCGATACTCTGGCGGATGACAGCCATGTCGGACTCAGATCGAGGCTGGTTGCCTTGAAGCAGGTGATCAGGGGTCGCCGAAGGAACCTGCGGGGGTCCCGGCTCTGATCGAACGGCCGGTTACGGGCGATCACCGTCAGCGCCTCTTGCTGGTGCAGTCATGGTTTTGTCATTAGATTGTAACAAACAGGGGTCAATCTGACCGCCCCTTGGGGTTGACGTCGCCGGTCCCCGTAACGACCCCGTCACGAGCCCTAAATACTCTTCCGACTGCCTTGCCCTCTGTCTTTTCTGCCCGTTGACACTGATCAACCAAAGCCGGACTCGAACCATGAAATTTGCCAAACGGATTCTTTTTGCAAGTGCTCTCGCACTGGGCAGCCTCTCGGCTGTTCAGGCCCAGGACATCACCGGTGCCGGCGCAACCTTTCCGGCCCCGGTCTATGCCAAATGGGCAGAAGCCTATAAAGCAGCCACTGGCGCCCAGCTCAACTACCAGGCCATCGGCTCGGGTGGCGGCATCAAGCAGATCGTCGCCAAGACCGTTGATTTCGGCGCGTCGGATGACCCGCTCTCGGGCGAGGACCTGACCAAGAACGGGCTTCTGCAGTTCCCGGCTGTGATTGGCGGTGTGGTCGCTGTTTTCAACGTTCCTGGCATCGGCGCCAACCAGATGGTGCTCAATGGCGCGGTGCTCGGTGAAATCTATCGCGGCTCGATCAAGACCTGGAACGATCCGGCGCTGGCCAAGCTGAATCCTTCGCTCAAGCTGCCCGATAGCGCGATCACCCTGATCTACCGTTCGGATTCCTCCGGCACGACGGCGGTCTTTACCGACTACCTGGCTCAGACCAACCCGGCATTCAAGGCCTCGCCGGGCGCCGGCAAGACGGTGAACTGGCCGGCTGGCGTGGGTGGCCGTGGCAATGCAGGCGTGGCAGCCAACGTCACCAAGATCGCCGGTGCGATCGGATATGTCGAGTACGCCTACGCCAAGCAGAACAAGATGTCCTACGCAGCCATGCTCAATCGCGACGGCAAGAGAGTCGAGGCAGACGACCTCACCTTTGCGGCCGCGGCTGATAAGGCCGACTGGAACTCGGAGCCCGGCTTCGGCATAAGCCTGAACAACCAGGCTGGCGAGAAAGCCTGGCCGATCACCTCGGCATCCTTCATCCTGATGCACAAGGCTGCCGCCGATCCGAAGCGCTCAGCCGAAGCGCTGAAGTTCTTCAAGTGGTCGCTCGCCAACGGCGGCAAGCTGGCCGTTGATCTGGACTACGTTCCGATGCCGGCCAATGTCGTGAAGCAGATCGAAAACTCCTGGAAGGACATCAAGGACGCTTCCGGCAAAGCTGTCCTGAACTGATCCTTTTGCGGCCTTCGGGCCGCTTCGGCCCCGGCGCGGGGCTGTGCAACCTGCCCCGCGTGCAGCCCAAGATTCCATAAGACTCCGATGAGCGCCAACGCAAGCACCCCAGTCGCCCAGACCATGACCACTTCGACCGGCGCCACCCGCCAATCTGCCGCCGATCAGGCGCGTCTGGCGGCCAAGGTTGCGACCTTTTCATCCCAGGATCGCTGGTTCGAGCGGGTCACATTTCTGTTCGCAGCCCTGGTGCTGCTGGCGATGGTCGGGATTCTGGCGTCGTTGCTGAAGGAGGCGGCTCCAGCGCTATCCAAGTTCGGCCTGGGCGGCTTTCTGACCGGCACGACCTGGAGTCCGTCGGATGATGTCTACGGCGCGGTCATTGCAATCTTCGGCACGCTGATCACCTCCGCGATCGCCATGCTCTTCGCAGTGCCGATCAGCTTTGGCATCGCGATCTTCCTGACCGAGACCTGCCCCGCGGTGCTTCGTCGACCACTCGGCACCGCCATCGAGCTGCTCGCGGGTGTGCCTTCGATCATCTACGGTATCTGGGGCCTCTTCGTTCTGGCGCCGCTGCTCCAGCAATACGTCCAGCCGCTCCTGATCAAGACTGGTTTGCCGATCTTCGCCGGGCCGCCGCTGGGTATCGGCATCTTCACCGCCGGCATCGTGCTGGCCCTGATGGTGATCCCGTTTACCGCCTCAGTCATGCGTGACGTGTTTGAGACCGTGCCTGCGGTGCTGAAAGAATCGGCCTATGGCATTGGCTGCACCACCTGGGAAGTGATGAAAAACGTCGTCCTGCCCTACACCCGGGTGGGCGTGATCGGCGGCATCATGCTCGGGCTGGGTCGTGCACTGGGCGAGACGATGGCGGTTACATTTGTGATCGGCAATGCCAACCGGCTCTCACCGAGTCTGTTCGCACCTGGCAACTCGATCGCATCCACGCTGGCCAATGAATTTGCCGAAGCGGATCCTGCGCTGCACGTGCCCTCGCTCTTCGCCCTGGGCCTGATCCTCTTCTTCATCACCGTCGTTGTGCTGATGGCCGCCAAATGGCTGACCGCGCGCGGCACCCGCAAAGCCGGGATCTGAGACTGACACCATGAGCGCATTGCCCCAGACCCCCTTTAATACTGGCCTGTACAAGCGGCGCAAGATCACCAATGTCATCGGCTTGGCCTTGTCCTTCGTCTCGGTCACCATCGGCCTCCTGGGCCTGGCCTGGATTCTCTGGACACTCGCGGTCAATGGCCTGTCGGCACTGAACATGGACTTCTTCACCAAGAGCACGCCGGCTCCCGGTAGCGCGGGCGGCGGCATGGCCAATGCCATCGTCGGCAGCCTGATGATTGTCGGTTTCGCGACCCTGATTTCGACACCGATCGGCATCCTCGCAGGCATCTACCTGTCCGAGTTCGGCAAGACATCCAAGTTTGCCCAGGCCACTCGCTTCGTGGTCGATATCATGCTGTCGGCGCCATCGATCGTCGTAGGCCTGTTCGTATTTGCGCTGGCGGTCGCAACCGTCAAGCACTTTTCGGGATGGGCCGGGTCGCTCGCGCTGTCCCTGATCGCTATCCCGGTGGTGGTGCGCACCACCGAAAACATGCTTGCGCTGGTTCCAGGCAGCCTGCGCGAGGCGGCGTTTGCGCTGGGCGCGCCGCGCTGGAAGGTCAGCCTTGCGGTCACGCTTCGGGCGGTCAAGGGCGGCGTGGTCACCGGTGTGCTGCTGGCGGTGGCCCGCATGATCGGCGAAACCGCGCCACTGCTGTTTACCGCGCTGAACAATCAGTTCTTCAGCACCGACATGTCGCGACCGATGGCCAACCTGCCGGTGGTGATCTACAACTTTGCCATGAGCCCCTATGAGGACTGGCAGAAGCTGGCCTGGGGCGGCGCAGCGCTGATCGCGCTGATCGTTCTGACCATCAATATCCTGGCCCGAGTGCTGTTCCGCTCGAAGCTGCAGGCCTGACCCTCTTCAATCAGCAGAGTAAGCGCATGAACGCGATCACCATCAACACGCCCATGTCCGGTTCCTACGACGCGTCTTCGACGGCTGTCCAGGATATGGAAGCCGCCCTGAAGGTTCGTAACCTCGACTTTTATTACGGCAAGTTCCAGGGCCTGAAAAAGGTCAACATGGACATCGCCAAGGGCAAGGTCACCGCGTTCATCGGCCCGTCCGGCTGCGGCAAATCGACCCTGCTGCGCACCTTCAACCGGATGTTCGACCTCTATCCGGGTCAGCGCGCCGAGGGCGAGATCGTCCTCAATGGCCGCAACATTCTGGCCAAGGAGCAGGACGTCAACCTGCTGCGCGCCAAGGTCGGCATGGTGTTCCAGAAGCCGACGCCGTTTCCGATGACCATCTTCGAGAACATCGCCTTCGGTGTTCGTCTGTATGAAAACCTCAATGCGCGCGACATGGCTGAGCGGGTTGAGTGGTCGCTTCGCAAGGCCGCGTTGTGGGATGAGGTGAAAGAAAAGCTCAACCAGAGCGGTCTGTCACTCTCGGGTGGTCAGCAGCAGCGCCTGTGCATTGCCCGCACGGTGGCGGTCAAGCCTGAAGTCCTGCTGCTCGACGAGCCGACCAGCGCACTGGACCCGATCTCGACCGCCAAGGTCGAGGAACTGGTCAATGAGCTCAAGGCTGACTACACCATCGCGATCGTTACCCACAACATGCAGCAGGCCGCTCGGATCTCGGACTTCACCGCTTATATGTATCTGGGTGAGTTGATCGAATTCGGCGAGACGAATCAGATCTTCATCAAGCCCGCCAAGAAGGCCACCGAGGATTACATCACCGGCCGCTTCGGCTGATCGAGTCCCGGGCTGCGCTGAGTCTGCAGGCCATTTAGAGCGAGCAAGACCATGACGGACCATACCAATCGGCAGTTCGACAGCGACATCGATGGTGTGCGCAGTGCATTCACGACGCTCGGCGGGCTGGTTGAGCGCCAAGTCATCCGGGCGATCGATTCGGTCAAGCTCGGCGATCTGCGTCTGGCCACTCAGGTGCTGGCCGACGAGCGCCAGGTCAATCAGATGCACATTGAGTCGGACCTGCGCTGCAATCAGGTGATCGCCCGCCGTCAGCCGATTGCCGTCGACCTGCGAGAGATCATCGCGATTTTGCACAGTGTCAATGATCTTGAACGGGTTGGCGATGAGGCCAAAAAGATCGCTCTTAAAGCCGCTTTGTTTGTCGATGGCCGAATGCCGGTTCGCTTCGAACCGATCGCCGAGATGGCCGATATCGCCATTGACATGCTGCGCTCGGCGATCGAAGCCTTCGTGCGCCAGGACCTCAACGCCGCAGAGACCCTTCACGACCGTGACAGCGAGGTCGATGCGCTGCGCGATCAGCAGATCGCCGTGCTGATGGCCCGCATGGCGGAAGAGCCCAAGGCTGTCCAGGAATGCATGGCGCTGGTCTTCATCGTGCAATCGATCGAACGGATCGGCGACCATGCCAAGAACATTGCCGAATATGTGATCAACGTGGTGTCGGGGGTTGACTCGCGTCACGCCCGGTCAGAGAAGGCCGCTGCGGCGGCGTCCTGAACCGGCGGAGCAGGTGTCGGCCAGGCGGGTTGCGCAATGCGTTTGCCCGGGCGGCCGTGATCGCCGATAATCATCGGCTTCGCTCCTGCCGGGGTGGTGAAATGGTAGACACAGCGGATTCAAAATCCGCCGGTAGCGATACCGTGAGGGTTCGAATCCCTCTCCCGGCACCAGTACTGCAGCCTCGGTCTGTCTGCCGACAGCATTTTGAACTGACTGGATTGACAGCATGAGCGAAAGAGTCCTGAACGTCCTGTTCGTCTGCATGGCGAACTCATCGCGTTCAATCATGGCTGAGGGCATCCTGAATGCACTTGGCTCCGGGCGGTTCCAGGCCTACTCGGCCGGCATTCATCCACGGGCCGACGTCAATCCGTTTGCGTTGGAGCGGCTGCGCAAGTGGTACATCCTCGACACCGGCTATCGCAGCAAGAGCTGGAATGAGTTCTCCGCGCCCGGTGCGCCGGCGATGGATCTGATCATCACGCTGTGCGAAGAGGCTGCTGCCGAGCCGCCCCCGGTGTGGCCTGGTGCGCCGGCCATTGTTCACTGGAGGATCGAGGATCCGTCGGTGGTGGGGGGCAGCGATGAGGTTCGCCGCCAGGCCTTCCTCGCGACGGCGATCTCCCTGCGTCGCCGCATCGAACTGCTGCTGGCGGTGCCGACAGAGGGCCTGGACCGACTGAGCTTGCTGCAGCGGCTCGGTGAACTCGACCGGCGCTGATTGCCGGGCTGACTGAAGGGTCCTTTGCCGGGCGCGCCGACCGCTGGTCGCCCGCCTGACGACTTCGATCTGCAAGCACTCTAGCCCTGCGGCTTGAGGCCGATGAACCGTTTGCGATGGCATTCACGCGGAGCGGTCAATTGTGAACCGGATCACGGCAGGGCGAGTTCGGGCGCAGATGCTCGGCGTGATGCTGCTCGTTCTGTATGCGGTGTGTCCGGCGTCGGGTGTCGCCCAGGATGGCGCGGTGGGCGCCGATGCTGCGCAGGTGCTTGTGTCACAGGGCGCATCAACCCTGATCCGTCAAAGCTCGGTGTCGAGCCCGGTTCGCACCGACGTGCCGCTGCGCAGTGGGGATCGGATCCGCACGGGCGCTGATGGCCACATCCAGCTCAGATTTACAGATGGCGCGCTGATCTCGATCCATCCGGACAGCGATTTCCGCATCGAACGCTATGCCTTCGATCCAGTCAATCAGAACAGCTTCTTCGAATTGGCCAAGGGGGCGATTCGGACGGTGTCGGGCCGGATCGGGAAGCGTGACCGTGAGGACTGGCGCCTGAAGACGCCGACCGCCACCATTGGCATCCGTGGAACCGAGTTCACGGTCGAGGAGCGGGTCTGTGCGGCCGCGGGCTGCCTGTCGGGAGATGACCCGGGGCTGACGGTTTCGGTGATCGTGGGGCGGGTGGCCGTCAGCAATCAGGCGGGTGCAATCGAAGTGCCGGCCGGATCGACGCTGCGGCTGCGTGATTCGGTCACTGTGCCTTCGCTGGGCGCGGCCGCGCGACCGTCCAGCCCGGGGCCTGCGGTGACGCCCAGAGGCTGGGCGCCGATCACCGCGTCCGGGTCTGCAGGAAGCGCCATGGTCCGACCGAATCAGCCGCCCGGCTCAACCGGTGCAGCGGGACGTGTGCGTGAGCTGGTGCGCGATGCAGGCAGCGTCAGTAGCACCGGCATCACAAGTAGCTCAGGCAGCTCGGCGAGCGTCGCCCCGCTGATGGGCCCGCAGCCGCTGCCGGCGATGCGCTGGATGATCGAGTCCGAGGGTTTGCCCAAAGGCAGCGGCGATTCAGGCCGGTGAGGCGCTTTCGACCGGCTGCCGGCCGGACGGGTCTGCAGAGGGCGGTGCATCCTGTGTCGACTGGTCGCTGAGCCTCTGGAGGCGCGCCGCTGGAATGCGCAGGCTGAAGGTGCTGCCTGAGCCTGGACGGCTGTCGATCTCCAGCCGGCACTGATGCCGCTGGGCGACGTGTTTGACGATGGCCAATCCCAGGCCGGTGCCGCCGGTTTCGCGCGATCGTCCGCGTTCTACGCGATAGAAGCGCTCGGTCAGCCTGGGCAGGTGCTCGGCTGCAATCCCGATTCCGGAGTCGCGCACCGCGATCACGCCCTCACTGTTGTGCATCCTGAAAGACGCCGTGATGGTGCCGCCTTCGGGTGTGTAGCGCACCGCGTTCGACAGCAGGTTACGGATGGCGCTGTCGATCTCCGAGGGCGAACCGAGCACAGCCGCGGGCTCATCAATCACGACATCGATCTGATGCTTCCCGGCCGACACCACGCGAAGGTCTGCGGCCAGCGTCTGCAACAGCGCTTCGATCTCGATGGGCGTGAGTTCGGCGGGCTCTGCGGTGTGCTCCAGCGAAGCCAGTGTCAGCAAATCGTTGACCAGCTGCTGCATGGTCGCTGTCTGACGCAACACCATTTCGAGGCAGCGACGCCGTTCTTCGGGCGGCAGGTCGACATCGATCAGGGTTTCGACAAAGCCGGCCACCACGGTCAGTGGTGTGCGGATTTCATGCGAGACATTGGCCACGAAGTCGCGGCGCATCTGTTCAAGGCGCGCGGTTTCGGTGATTTCGTGGGTCACCAGCAGGCGATAGGCGTCCGAGGTCGGCACGATTTTCAGGGTGAAGACCCGGCCTGGTGAATTGGGCAGGCTCATCGCGACCGGTGTCGAGAAATCACCTGTCCGCAGATACTCGATGAATTCAGGCTGGCGAACGAAATGATCGATCGGCCGGCGGGTGCCGAAGATGCCGTGCAGGCTCTGTGCTGCGCGATTGCTCCACTGCACGTGGTCGTAGCGGTCGAGCACCACCAGTCCATCGGGCAGCAGGTCGACCGCAGCATGAAGCCGCTCCATCTCGGCTGCGGTCTCGCTGCGTTCGATGCCTTCCTGGCGCATGAAGCGCCCAATTCGATCAAAGGCCTGGCCCCAGCTGCCAAAACCGATCGGCAGATCGCGCTGCCGGGGCAGTCCCGCCCAATGGTGCAGGCGGGCCAGATAGATCACGTGGTAGAGCAGCAGGCCCGACAGGCCTGCGACCAGCATCCAGGCCATTGAGGCCGAACCCAGGAAATAGCCGATCGGGGCTGCAATCAGCAGCAACAGCCCGATCAGAATGAGGGTGCGCAGGACGATCATCTGAGTGTGTCCTGCGCCGAGGCTTACTTATTGCGGCAGGAAACGGTAGCCACCGCCGCGTACCGTCTCGATCAGGCGGTCGTGCCCGGAGGGCTGCAGTGCCAGGCGAAGCCTGCGGATGTGGACATCGACCGTGCGCTCTTCGATGAAGACATGGTCGCCCCAGACGCCATCGAGCAGTTTGCCGCGCGACAGAACCCGGTCGAGGTTTTTCATGAGGTAGTGCAGCAGGCGGAACTCGGTGGGCCCCATGCGCAGCGGCTTGCCTTCGGCGATGACGCGGAAGGTCTGAGGCTCCAGGCGCAGGCCGCTGACCTCGACCGGATCATCGGTGGCCTCGGGGGCGCGGCGACGCAACAGCGCACGGATCCGGGCAACCAGCTCGCGGGGCGAGAACGGCTTGGTGACGTAGTCGTCGGCACCAGCGTCGAATCCGCCGAGCTTGTCGGATTCCGCTGAGCGGGCAGTCAGCATGATGATTGGCAGCTCACGGGTGCGGCTGTCGGCACGCAGACGGCGCGCCAGATCGACGCCGGACTGGTCGGGCAGCATCCAGTCCAGCAGGATCAGGTCGGGCAGGGCAGCGTCGATCTGGGCGCGTGCCGAACCGGCATCGGCAGCCAGTTGCGGCTCGTAGCCGGCATGGCGCAGGTTCAGCGCCAGCAGGTCACGGATGGACGGCTCATCTTCGACGATCAGGATCCGGGCGTTCATGGCAGTCTCATGGCTGTGGTCGGAGCGACGCAGCGTATGACGGCAATGTGATGTAACGATGACATGTCACATTCGCGGCGTCCATGCCATCCGACTGCGCTCGCTCGGACCCGCCCGGACCCGGCCGCCAGGGTCGAGCGGTGTGAGCTCAGCCAACCCGGCCGTATTTGTCCTCGAAGCGCACGATGTCATCTTCGCCCAGATAGTCGCCGCACTGAACCTCGATCATCACCAGCTGCATGACGCCTGGGTTTTCCAGGCGGTGCCGGGTGCCGATCGGGATGTAGGTCGACTCGTTGGCCGCCACCAGGAAGGTCTTGTCGTCGCAGCTCACCTTGGCCGTGCCGCTCACCACGATCCAGTGTTCGCTGCGATGATGGTGCATCTGCAGCGACAGCGTCTGGCCGGGCTTGACCTCGATGCGCTTGATCTTGAATCGCGGGCCTTCCTGCAGGACGGTGTAGGTGCCCCAGGGGCGAGCCACCGTCCGGTGCAGACGGGCCGCCTCATGCCCGCTCGACTTCAATCGCGAGACGATCTCCTTGACCTGCTGGCTGGCATCCTTGCTGGCGACCAGCAGCGCGTCGGGCGTGTCGACCACCAGCAGGTTGTCCACACCAACGGCCGCCACCAGCCGGCCGTCGCTTTGCACATGGTTGTTGCTGGCGTTGACGAACAGGGTCTCGCCCATCGTGGTGTTGCCCTGGGCGTCGGGTTCGAACTGCTCCGCCACCGCCTTCCAGGAGCCGATGTCGCTCCAGCCGAAGCTCGACGACATCACCACCACCTTCTCGGCCTTTTCCATGACTGCGTAGTCGATGGACACGTCGCGGCAGGCACCGAAGCTGGTGGCATCGAGCAAGACTCGCTCGTCGTTGGCGCCATCGCGGCTGGCTGCCCAGGCGGTGCGGGCCTGTGCCAGCACATCGGGTGCATGCGCGGCCATCGCTGCCAGGATTGCCGAGGCCTTGAAGCAGAACATGCCGCTGTTCCAGACGAAATTGCCCGCTGCGAGGAACTGCGCCGCCCGGGCGGCATCGGGTTTCTCGACGAAGCGCCTGACCGCGCGCGCCTCGCCCGAAGCCACCGGCTCGCCGGCCTCGATATAACCAAAGCCGGTCTCGGGCGCAGTGGGCTGGATCCCGAAGAGCACGAGCGAGCCGTCTTGCGCCAGCTTCGAGGCGGTGCGGGCGGCCTCCTGGAAGGCGGCTTCATCCGGGATCAGGTGGTCGGCCGCCAGCACCAGCAGGGTGGCATCGGCATCGATTGATTCAGCCCAGAGTGCAGCGATCGCCACCGCCGGTGCGGTGTTGCGGCCCATCGGCTCGAGCAGCTGGGTGCAGGCGATCCCCTTGGTTGAAGGCAGGGTTTCGACCTCTTCGCGGGTTTTGAACTGGTATTCGCGGTTGGTGACGATGCCGATCCGCTGGCCATCAGCCAGCGGCAGGCAGCGCGACATCGTGCGCTGCAACAGGCTGAGGTCGCCGCCGAGTTTCATGAATGGCTTGGGAAAGGCTTCGCGCGAGACCGGCCACAGGCGTGTGCCCGAGCCGCCGGACAGAATCACCGGAATCAGCATGTCGAATCCATTCGAGGGTAGGAATCCGGATTGTATGCGCGCAGATGCCGGCCGAACCGGAAGATCGTCACGCCTTGATGCAGGCAGCCGCGCTAGGCTTGCGGACTCAGATCAGCCGACCCGAGGGCACAGACAGGATGAGTACGACTTCCGCAAAGACGATTCTGGTAACTGGCGGCGCCGGTTACATCGGTTCGCACACCGTGGTTGAATTGCTGCAGGCGGGCTTCGAGGTGGTGGTGTTCGACAGCCTGGTCAATTCCAGTGCGGAGTCGCTGGCCAGGGTCGAGTCGATTACCGGCAAGCGGGCTCCACTGATCGTGGGCGATCTTCGGGATGCAGCGCTGCTGCGTCGGGTGCTCGCTGAGCACCGCTTCGATGCGGTGATTCACTTCGCCGGGCTTAAAGCGGTGGGCGAGTCGGTTGCCCAGCCGCTCGAGTATTACGACGCCAATGTGGCGGGCACGGTGACCCTGTTGCGCTGCCTGGATGAAGCCGGGGTGCGCCGTCTGGTCTTTTCATCGTCGGCAACTGTTTATGGCGATCCGCAGTCGGTGCCGATTCGTGAAGAAGCCCCGACCGGGCCGACCAATCCCTACGGCCGCACCAAATGGATGATCGAGTTCATTCTGCGTGATCTGGCAGCGGCCGATCCACGCTGGTCGATCGGCAACCTGCGCTACTTCAATCCGGTTGGAGCGCATCCGAGCGGCCGCATCGGAGAGGACCCCCAAGGCATTCCGAACAACCTGATGCCGTTCATCGCGCAGGTCGCGGTGGGCCGGCGCGAGCGGCTCAGTGTCTTCGGCGGGGACTGGCCCACGCCCGACGGCACCGGTGTGCGCGACTACATCCATGTGGTCGACCTGGCCCAGGGGCATCTGGCCGCGCTGCGCAGGGCCTTTGAGGTGCCGGGCGAGTGGACGGTGAACCTGGGCACCGGAATCGGCTATTCGGTGCTCGAGATGGTCAGGGCCTTCGAGCAGGCCAGCGGTCGGCCGGTGCCCTATGCGATCGTCGATCGACGCCCGGGCGATATCGCCACCTGTTATGCCGATCCGGCGCAGGCGCAGGCACTGCTGGGCTGGCGTGCCCAGCTGGGTGTTGCGGCCATGTGCGAGGACGGCTGGCGCTGGCAAAGCGCCAACCCTCAGGGTTATCGGGGCTGATCGGTCTGCGGGGTGCGATGCGGCCTGTGCAGCGGCTGTGCCCGCTGCGACCCCCGTGCGCCCCCCGTGCGCCCGTCAGGCCGACCGCGCCCGCTGTGTCATTCCACCTTCGCGCCTGATTCTTTGACCGCCCGTTCAAGGCCGACTGCGCCCTCCCGCAGCGCTGCGGCAAAGGCCTCGGCCGAAGGGTAGGTCACGACATCCATCCCCTGACTGGCGACCTTCTCGCGAACGCCCGGTCGGGCCATTGCACGGGCTGTGGCCACGCTGAGCGCGCGAACGACAGCCGGGGGTGTGGCGGCCGGCAGGTACAACCCGAACGAGAAGCTTGAGTCGTATCCCGGCAGGCCCGCTTCTGCTGCGCCTGGGATGCCCGGTATCGAGGAGGTCGACTGGGGGATGGTGAGTGCGAGTGCCCGCATGCGCCCGGCCTTGATGAAACTCATCACCGTTGGAGGCGTCGCGAACATCACCTGAGTGTCGCCGGCAATCGTTGAGGTGGCTGCTGCGCCGCCACCCTTGAACTGCACCGTGGTGAACTTCACGCCGGCGATCGACTCGAACTGGGCCGAGGCCAGGTGTGGGCTCGAGCCATTGCCCGAGCCGGCACTGTTGAGCTTGCCGGGGTTGGCCTTGGCGTAGGCGATCAGGTCCTTGAGCGACTTCACCGGCAGGTCGTTGTTGACGCAGATGATCATCGGCCCAACGGCGAGCTGGTTGACTGGGATGAAGTCGCGCCGGGAGTCGTAGCCGAGTTTGCGGTAGAGCGAGTCGGTTGTGGCCATCGGGCCGGCATTGAGAATGGTGTAGCCGTCGGCGGCAGCCTTTGAGACGGCTTCATTGGCAATGGTCCCGCCTGCACCCGGCCGGTTCTCGACCACCACCGCTACACCGAGTTCCTTGGAGAGCTCGTCGGCACCCACCCGCGTGATGAAGTCACCCGAGCCACCCGGCGGATAGCCCACCACGATCCGCAGGGTTTTGGCCGGCCATTCGCCGGACTGCGCCCGCGCAGCAAGCGGCGCCAGACCTGAGGCGCCCAGGCCGATCGAGGCCATCAGAATGCGACGTCTGGACTGGGTTGGCTTCACGATTGCCTCCTGTTTTTCAGATGCTGATGGAATGGCTAATGGAAAGACTTAGGGCGTGAGCTCATCGGCCCTTGAATTGCGGCACACGCTTTTCCATGAACGCGGTGCGGCCCTCGCGATAGTCCTCGCTGTCGAAACAGGCCTGCACCATCTTGAGCGCACGTTCCGGATCGCGGTCGGCCGGGTCGGCCAGTGCTTCGCGAATGCCGAACTTGGCTGCGGCCAGGGTGAGCGGTGCGTTCTCGCTCACCATCTGGACATAGTCGGCCACTGCGGCATCGAGTTTGTCGGGCGCATGCACCTGCGAGACGAATCCGATCCGCAAGGCTTCAGCCGCGCCGAACTTGCGCGCCGACATGAACAGATCGGCGGTGTTGGCCGCACCGATCATGGCGACGAAGCGGCGCACACCGGCCGGCCCATAGCCCAGGCCCATGCGGCCTGCCGGCATGCGAAAGATGGTGTCCTCCGAGCAGATGCGGACATCGCAGGCTGCCGCCAGGCCGAGCCCGCCGCCGATGCAGATGCCGCGGATCGCGGCGATCACCGGCTTGCTGCACTCGGTGGGCGCTTTGTACCCACCATTGACCGCGCGCTCGTACTCGGCCTGTGCATCGGCGTTGCTGCGCATCTTTTCGAACTGGGAGATGTCGGCGCCCGAAACGAAGGACTTTTCACCTTCGCCGCGCAGCACGACCACACGCACCGAGGGATCGGCATCGGCTTCGCGGATCCCTTCAGCAAGCTGCAACCACATGTCGCGGCTCATTGCGTTCATGCGGGCGGGGTTGGAGATGATCAGTGTGGCGATGGCGCCGCTGCGGTGCTTGAGGATTTCTGGCATGAGGGTTCCTGATGGAAGGCGTTGATGGAGTCAATGTGTTCGCGGGTGCAGGGTCAGATCACGACCTTGTCGGCCCGCAGGCGGGCGATCTGCGCGGCGTCCAGGCCGAGTTCGCCGAGGACTTCGTCGGTGTGGTCGCCGCGCTCGGGTGTGGGCGTGACCACAGCGGCCGGTGTGCGTGACAGGCGGATCGGCTGATTCAGGATATTGAGCGTGCCCAAGGTCGGGTGCTCGACGCTCGCGGTGGCCCCAAGGTGCTTGACCTGAGGATCGGCGAAGACCTCGTCCATGGCGTAGATCGGGCCACAGGGCACGCCGGCGGCATTGAGCAGTTCCACCCACTCTGCGCTGCGCCGCTTCGACAGGGCCGAATTGAGTTCATCGGCCAGCGCGGCGCGATTGGCGGCCCGCAGTTCGGCCTTGGCAAAGCGCTCGTCTTTCACCAGCTCGGGTCGGCCGATTGCGTCACACAGGCGCTGCCACATGACGCTGCCGGATGCCGCGACATTCAGGTGGCCGTCGGCTGTGCGGTAGGCCGAGGTGGGCATGCTGGTCGGATGGTCGTTGCCCACCGCAGGCGGCACTTCGCCCGACATGGTGTAGCGGGCCGCCTGGAAATCCAGCAGTGTGATCCCGGCTTGCAGCAGGTTCGACTGCACCCACTGGCCTTCGCCGGTCTGGTCGCGCTCATGCAGGGCGGTCATGATGCCCAGCGCGGCCAGCAGGCCGGCGGTGACATCGGCCACCGCTGCACCCGCACGCAACGGGCCTTGGTCGGGAAAGCCGGTCACAGACATCAGGCCGCACAGGCCCTGAGCGATCTGGTCGAAACCGGCCCGATCGCGGTAGGGGCCGTCCTGCCCGAAGCCCGAGATGCTCGCCAGCACAATGCGCGGATTGATGGCCCGCAGCGATTGATAGTCAATGCCCAGCCGGTCTTTCACATCCGGGCGGTAGTTCTCGATCACGACATCAGCCGTCTTGACCAGATCCCGGAAGATACCGATGCCAGCCTCGGATTTGAGGTCGAGGGTCATCGAACGCTTGTTGCGATGCAAGCTCTGAAAATCGGGGCCGTGGCGTGCGCCGCCGAGATCTTCATCCCCGGTGGTTTCGATCTTGATGACGTCAGCGCCGAAATCGGCGAAGTGACGTGCGCAGACCGGACCCGCACGCACGCGGGTGAGGTCGAGCACCCGAAGGCGCGACAGGGCCGTTGAGGCCTGGATACGGGGCATGGTCTCCTCCCAGAGCCCGCTTCAGCGGGCCATATTGAAAAATTCCCGGCGTCCTTTCATGCCAGCGACATGATGCACCAGGAGCTCGAAATCCGGATCCCGATCGACCGGATTCAGGTGCTCGGTGTTCACGATCAACAGCGGCGCCGCATCGTAATGGTGAAAGAAGCGGCTGTAGGCATCGACCACCGCTCGCAGGTAATCCTCCGAGATGGCCTCTTCCATAGCGATGCCGCGCTTGCGCACCCGCTCCACCAGTGTGTCGGGGGGCGCCTGAAGGTAGATCACCAGATCAGGGGCGGGTGCCTGGGGCTGCAGGCTGTCGAAGATCTGTCGATAGAGCGCGAGTTCGTCGTCCGACAGGGTCAGGCTGGCGAAGATGCGGTCCTTTTCGAGCAGGAAATCGCTGATCGCCGCATGGTTGAACAGGTCGCGCTGAGACAGCTCACGCATCTGCCCGATGCGCTGGAACAGGAAGTGCAATTGCGTGGGCAGGGCATATCGGGCGCTGTCCCGATAGAAGCGCTCGAGAAAGGGATTGGTCTGCGGTTCTTCGAGCAGGGATTGCGCGCCGAAGCGATCGGCGAGACGGCGAGCCAGCGTGGTCTTGCCGGCGCCGATCGGGCCCTCGACGACGATGTGTCGCCAGCGATCGAAGGGATTGGGCGGCAGGATCGGGTTGCCTGTGGACATCGGGCGGATCGAAGGGTGTGCTTTAGAAGGGGCGACCCATGAGGGTCAGTCAGCCGGCGAGCAGCACTGGTCTGCGACGTCGATCAGGCATTGTCGCACCGGACCGATCCCGGGGATCGACAGATCGGGGTCGATTTCGGCCAAGGGTCTTAAGACGAAGGCCCGCAGGTGCATCCGTGGGTGAGGCAGGGTCAGGGTCGCGGTGTTCCGGGTGATGTCGTCGTGCAGCAGCAGGTCCAGGTCGAGGGTGCGCGGCCCCCAACGCACGCTGCGCTGGCGGCCCTGCGCCGTTTCGATATCCCGCAGCGCAGCCAGCAGCTGATGGGGTGTTAAACCGGTCAGCACACCCGCCACGGCGTTGACGTAGTCGTCTTGCAGCACCGGGCCGAACGGCTGCGTGCGGTACAGCGGCGAGCGCAGCACCAAACGCGTCTGGGGCACGGCGGCCAAGGCCAGAAAAGCGGCCTCGACCTGCGCCACCGGATCGGACAGGTTGCTGCCGATGCCGATGTAGGCCGGAGTCCAAGCGATCATGCCGGGCCAGCAGGCCTGCGGCGACGGCGACGACGACGCGGTGCGCCACCGCCGCCCTCCTCGCCCTCATTGCCCTGGCCGCCACCTTGGGCGCCACTCTGGCGCGACTGCGAACGCTCGAGCTGTTCGATCATCTGAGCGCGCTCTTCCGGCGAGACTTCTTGCAATCGATGCCACCACTGCGCAGTCGCCGTGGCGGCCATACCGGCCTTGGCGCGCAGCACCAGCAGGTCAAAGGCTGCGCGGAACTTGGGCATCTCAAGCGTGCGCAAGGCACGACGGCCGCGCGGCTGCTCGAGGCGCGGCTGCATGGCGAACATGTCGCGGATGCCGAGCGAAAAACGCTTCGGAATCGTGACGCGCTGCTGCGCTTCATAAACAGCCCGATCACAAGCATCAAGTATGGTGGCCGTGTCATGCCAAGTGTCCGACGGCTGCGCCTCGATGAGCGCGGCAATAGGCCCGTACAGCAACAAGGTGAACAGGAAAGTAGGCGTGACCGGTTTGCCGGCCAACACGCGCGCATCGGTGTTCTCGAGGCCTGCGATGAGCAGCTTTTCAACCAGGTTGCCAGCGTGCTTGTCGAGATAAGCACCGACTGTCGGATAGAGCACGCGCAGCAAGCCGCGCTGCTGCAACACGGCCAGCGACTTGACGCCGTGACCGGTCAAAAACAGCTTGAGTGATTCATCGAACAAGCGCGCGGCCGGCACCTGCGCCAGCAGTTCGCGCAGCCGGGCGATGGGCTCTTCGGTGGCCGGCGCGAGCGTAAAGCCCAACTTGGCCTCAAAGCGTGCGGCACGCAGCATGCGCACCGGGTCTTCGCGATAGCGGGTTTCAGGATCACCGATCAGCGATAAGCGCCGTG
>Ga0209598_10000336_pt1 | contig 37468 bp, 26 predicted proteins | sample M_140807_EF_Meta_FD_187317 | JGI IMG/M metagenome (GOLD analysis project Ga0209598, IMG submission 187317) | Freshwater microbial communities from Lake Montjoie, Canada to study carbon cycling - M_140807_EF_MetaG (SPAdes) (version 2) | ecosystem: Environmental > Aquatic > Freshwater > Lake...
CGGTGCGGCCTGCGTCGGTGCGGCCTGCGTCGGTGCCGGCACCGCTTTCTGCTCCATCTTCGGCGGCTCGGCCTTCGTCGCCGCGGCAGCGGCTGCGCCGTCGATCGTGCGGCCGGCCTCGGCGATCGCCCGGTCTGCCGCGGCCGTCGCCTCGTCGACGGTCTTCTTCGACTGTGCCGCAGCCTCGTCGATCGCGGCGGTGCGGGCATCCTTCGCGGCCTTGTCCGCCGCCGGCTCGATCGTCTCGATGGTCTCGATCTCGACCACACGCCCCTGCGGTCCGGTGCGGGCTGACGGCGAGCAGCCGACGGCGGCGGCGATGGCCACGAGCAGCGGCAGGCAGGACGTGGCGAAGGGGGGGCGGATCGTCATGGCGGAGGCTCCTCGGGGAGTCACGGGGTGGGACGGGGAACGATCGGCTGTGCCGCGGCCTGGCGGCAGCCGGCGCTGACGACCATCATGATAGTGGCGTGGCGGACGAAGTGTACCGCTGCCTTCGCCGGCCTTCAGAGGCGGCTTTTCAGCGGGGATGTCAGGATCAGAGGTCAGGGTCAGAGAATGGCGTCTGTGGCGAGCCATTCCAGCTCGCCCGGCTGCCCCGGCCCGTCGTCGAGCCGGATCGATGCGACCGCCCCCTTCTGCATGCGGATAGCGGCCGAACCGTCGCCGATCGTCAGGGCGACCAGCCTGGCGACGCACGGCATGTGCCCCACCCAGGCGATCCGGGCGGCGTCCTGGTCGGCCGTCCACTCGACCAACGCCTGCCAGTCGGAGGCGGGGGCGAGGGCGTCCACGACCTCCACGGGCGGCCGGTTGGGGAGGGCGTCGGCAAGGATCTCGGCGGTCTGGAGGGCCCGGACGAGCGGGCTGGTGGCGACGACGTCGACCTCCATCCCCACGTCGCGGAGCCGTTCCATCATCGCGGCGAACCGCTTGCGGCCCTTTTTCGTCAGCGGCCGGGCGTGGTCGTCGACGCCGGGGCCCTGATCCTCGGCCCAGGCGTGCCGCACGATGTAGAGGTGGGTGGTGAGTCGTGGCATGGCAGAATTGTGCGTGCCCGGGCGGCCCGCGGCAAGCACGCGGCCGAGGCACCCACAGGGGGGACCGCGTCAGGCCCGCCGCCAGAGATCGTCGTCGGCGATCCCCTCCCGCGCGATCGTGGCGGCTGCGTCCTTCCGCCAGCGGACGGCATCCGTGGGGTAGCCGGCCGTCGGCGCGAGGCCCGGCTGGCGACCCGACCAGAAGGCGTTGAAGGCCAGCATCGCGAGCTCGCGGACGTACTTCGCGGACATGCTCGCCAGAGCGACGGGCGGCCGCGACTCGCCCCCGACGCAGAACTCGACGCGGCAGGCCGCCATCTCCGCCGCGGGGACGTCGTAGGCCGACCGCGTCGGCGTCTCCTCCAGCGGCCGCACGAGCGCCGCGTCGAAGTGACGGGCCACAAGGCCGCCGTACCGCTTGCGGCCGCCGTGGCGGTCGCACCAGACGAGCGCCGGCTCGCCGGCCGCCGTGGCCCGCAGTGCTGCGGCGAGGTCGAGCGTGGCCTGCGAGAGGATGTCGGACTTGTTGAGTCCGCGGTCCAGCAGCGCGTTGAAATCGCGCGGATAGATGCAGCGACAGGCGACGCGGCACAACGACACGGCGTGGCGGGCGAGCGGATCACGAGCCGCGGCGGCCGCCGCGGCGCAGTCTGCGTCGGTCGCCGCCGTCGGCAGCACGAGCGACGTGAGTTCTTCCCACGGGCCGTGGCTGCCGCTCGCCGGCGAGATCGCGCCGACGGATCGTTCGAGCGCCGGCCATCCTGCGGGCGGCGCGTCGCCCGCCAGCAGCAGCCCTGCAAAGACGCCCCGCTCGAGGGCCGCCATGCCGTCGCCGGCGCGGTACACCTCCTTGGAATCGTCCCAGAGCCGTCCTCCGCAGGCAGCCGTGGACGCGTCTTCGACCGCGTCGGCAAGCGCCTTCTCGGCCTCGTCGGGACCGGCGGCGACCCGCCAGGCCGTGGCCGCCACCACGAGCGGCCCGAGGTTCGGCCCGTAGCCCGCCTCGTCGGTGCCGATGACGAGCGTCATGGAGATCCCTGCGGGGCGGGCGATCCCTGCGGGGCGGTGGCGAAGCGGCGGCAGTATTCGTAGACCGCGATCGACGCCGACGTGGCGGCGTTGAGGCTGTGCGGCAGGCCGTACATCGGGATCTCGGCGACACGGTCGAGCCGCGCGAGCACGTCCTCCTCGAGTCCGGTCCGCTCGTTGCCGACGACGAGCACGGTCCGCGCGGCGAACGCGAACCCGAACAGCGGCTCGGAGCGGGTCGCCTGCTCGAGGCCCACGATCTCGAAGCCCTCGGCCCGCAGCCGATCGAGCACGGGCGGCAGGCTGCGGTGGACTTCCAGCGTGACGGAGTCGGCGCCGTCGCGGGCGATCCGCTCATGGAGCCGGGCGGCGCCGCAGGCGATGACCCGCGGGATGCCGAAGCAGCCGCAGGTGCGGACGATGTGCGAGAGGTTCACGTGGCTCCGCATCGCCGCGCAGGCCACGACCAGTTCGCCCGGGCGGGCCGGCATTTCCGGGGGCTTGTGGCGGATGTGCTCGAAGCGGGGCATCGCCGCATTCTGCGGCGGCGGCGGGCGGAGTCCAATGGGCTGTGGTTCGGGGTCGGACCGCGGCCGTGCCGGCACTACAATGCCGGCGTCTCGTCCACGCCCACCCGCCCGCCGAGAGCCGCCATGGCACGCCTGCCGCAGCGCGTTTCGCCGCCGCCCGCCGTCCCGACGGCTACCGCACCCGCAGCAGCCCCCGCCGTCCCGCGCGCGGGGGACGTCGTCCGGGGGCCGCTGGCGGCAGGCCGCGAGACGGTCGAGTCGGTCGTGATCGCGTTCACGCTGGCGCTCCTGTTTCGCGCCTTCGAGGCGGAGGCGTTCGTGATCCCGACGGGCTCGATGGCGCCGACGCTCATGGGCCGCCACAAGGACCTGGCGTGCGAGTCGTGCGGCCGGGATTTCCGGATCGGCTGCAGCGCGGAGGAGGACGACCAGTCGCAGGGCTTTCGCGCGGAGCTGGCCCAGCTCGAACGCGAGCTCGCCGGGCTCAAGGCCGACGGCAACGGCGGCGGGCTCCTGCAACGCGAGGAGGTGCGGCGGCGGATCGAACTGCTTGAGAGCGACCGCGGCCCGATCGCCCAGCTGCGGACGCGGCTGGCGAGCAAGATGGTGCCGGCGGCGCGGTGCCCCAACTGCGGCCACGTGACGCGGGTCGTGGAGGGCTCCGGCGGCCAGGTCCGGTACGACCCCAGGTATCCGTCGTTCAGCGGAGACCGGATCCTCGTCAACAAGCTCGTCTACGACTTCCTCGAACCGCAGCGGTGGGACGTCGTCGTCTTCAAGTATCCCGAGGAGGCGAAGACCAACTACATCAAGCGGCTCGTCGGCCTTCCGGGTGAGACCGTCAGCATCGCCGGGGGCGACATCTGGACGAGCCGCGGCGGCGAGCCTCCGCGGATCGCCCGCAAGCCGCCCGACCGCATGCTGGCGATGCTGCAGTGCGTGCACGACAGCCGCTACGTGTCGCCCGAACTCGAGCGGGCCGGCTGGCCGCGGTGCTGGAGCGACTGGTCGCAGGCCGGCGCAACGGCGCGGTGGACCAGCGACGACGACGGCCGCTCGTTCGGCGTGGCCGCCGGCACCGGTCCGGCCACGCTCCGCTACCGCCACTTCATGCCGACGGCCGACGAGTGGGAGTCGATCGCGCGGGGCGAGTCGGCGGCCGGCCGCGCGCGGCCCACGCTCGTCGACGACTTCCAGCCCTACAATGCGATCGCCACGCGGCCCCACTGGGTGGGCGATCTCGCGGTGGAGTTCGCGATCGACACGCGGGCCGCTGACGGCGGCCGGCTGGCGATCGATCTCGTGGAGGCCGGTGCCGCGCACCGCTGCGAGATCGACCTGGCGACGGGCGAGGCGACGCTCTTCCCGGCGGGCGGCCGGGAGGGCGAATCGGCCGCGCGGGCACGCACGCGGGTCCGCGGCCGCGGCTCCTGGAAGCTGCTCTTCGCGAACGTTGACGACGAGCTGTCGCTCTTCGTCGACGGTCGGCGCGTCGCATTCGACCGGCCCACGGGCTGGACCCGCGCGATCGCCGACGTGCCGCTAGCCCGGCCGAGCCGCACGGAGCCCGCACCCGGCTCGACGGACCCCAGCGACCTCGCGCCCGTGGGCATCACGGTCGACGGCGCGGGTGTGCGGGTGCAGGGCCTGCGGGTGCTTCGCGACACCTACTACATCGGCGCGATCGACGTCGGCACGCGGCCGGGCGAGATCCTGGAGGAGGATCGGATCGAGTTCGCACTGGCGGCCGACCAGTTCTTCGTGCTCGGCGACAACTCCGCGGCCAGCAAGGACAGCCGGCTGTGGCTGACGGGGCACCACGTCGACCGCGAACTGCTCATCGGCAAGGCCCTGGCCATCTTCTGGCCCCACGCCATCCCGGCAAGTTGGAGCGTTCCGGTGAAGATCGGCGGGGCGGAGTTGCGATTGCCCTCGTGGCCGAACTTCGGGAGGATGGGCTTCGTGCGGTGAGTCCGGCGGGGCCGGCGGCCGCCGCCAGCTTCGGGTTCAGGAGGAGCCAGATGCCGCTGCTTTCCGTCACGGGCCTCGTGAAGACCTACGGCCGCCGCCGCGTGGTCGACGGCGTCGACTTCCACGTCGAATCCGGGGAGATCGTGGGGCTGCTCGGCCCCAACGGCGCCGGCAAGACGACCAGCTTCCGCATGACCTGCGGCCTCGTGATGCCCGACGCGGGCAGCGTGCTCCTCGACGACGAGGAGATCACGCACTGGCCGATGTTCAAGCGATCGCGGGACGGCGGCATGGGCTACCTCGCCCAGGAGCAGAGCGTGTTCCGCAAGCTCACCGTCGAGCAGAACCTCCTGGCGATCATGGAACTCGTGGGGATGGCGCCCAAGGAGCGTCGGCGCCGCTGCGAGGAGCTCATGGAGCAGTTCGACATCACGCGGATCCGCAAGTCGAAGGCCCACTACATCTCGGGCGGTGAGAAGCGGCGGCTCGAGATCGCCCGCTGCCTGGTGACCGAGCCGCGGATCATCCTCCTCGACGAGCCGTTCACCGGCATCGACCCCGTCACGATCCACTCGATCCAGAAGATCATCCGCGGCCTGCGGGACGACGGCATCTCGATCCTCATCACCGACCACCGCGAGCGGGAGACGCTGGCGATCACCGACCGCAGCTACGTCGTGCGGGCCGGCAAGGTGCTCTGCCACGGCTCCGCGCAGGAGGTGCTCTCGAACCCCGACGCGAAGAAGTATTACTTCGGCGAGAGTCCGGGCGTGGAGGCGGCGTGAGACTCGCTAGCGTGCACCGCGCACGCTTGTCGGCCGCCGCCGGTGACCGTCTCGAGCGAGGCTGCCAACGTCGGTACAGCCCATGGGCCACGGTTCGGGCCTGCCCATGCCCCGTCGCCGGACGTTCGCTGCGGCCATCCTGGCCTCCGCTCTCTCGAAGCTGACTGCGCTCCGCCATCCTTGGCTGCGCTTGTCAGCTACGCCGGCTCTCGGGGCACGGACAGGCCCTCACGGATGCCGCGATGCAAAAGCGTGATCGCATCACGGTTTCGCTCGTGGTTGCGCTACACCTCGAGCGCCGCCTCGATCGCGTGGGCCGCGCGGATGCAGAGGTCGCCCCGCGCGGCGAAGCCTTCCTGCGGAAGCCGCGCGAGGGGCGCCATGATCGTGACGGCGGCGAGCGGCTGGCCGTGGGCGTCGAGGATCGGGGCCGCCACGCAGTGGATGCCGTCGATGCCCTCGGCCCGGTCGACGGCGTATCCGCGGGCCTGCGACGCCTCGAGGTCCTGCTCGAGGGCCGCACGGCTGGTGAGCGTGGCGGCCGTGAACCGCTTGAGCACGCGGCCGCGCAGCCATTCGGCCCGACGCTCTGGCGACCACCAGGCCAGGATCGCCTTGCCCGGCGCGCAGGAATAGAGCGGCACCCGCATGCCGACCTCGCCGCACACCTGCAGCGGCTGCGAGCCGCGCAGCTGCTCGAGCACGACGGCCTTGCCGGACGACTCGATCACCAGCTGCACCGTTTCGCCGCAGGCGTCGCGCAGGTGGCGGAGCGTCTCGTGGGCGGCGACAGCGAGGCTGCGGTCCCCCGCCTTCGGCCCCGAGAGCTCGAGCAGCCGGCCGGAGAGCGTGTAGGCCTTCGTGTCGGCGTGCTGCCGGCAGTAGCCGAGCGCCACGAGCGTCTTGAGGATTCGGAAGACGAGATTCGCGGTGATGCCCGACTCCCGCGCGACCCGCGCCGCCGTCGCACCCCCCGGATGCCGCCCCACGAGCTCGAGCACGGCCAGCGTCTTGGCGCAGGTCGGCGAGGGGAGCGTGTCGAGGTCGCGGACCGGTGCGCCGCGGGACCGCCGGCGAGGAGAGGACGTGGGCATGCGTGGCGCGATCGAGGCGAGTGACGAGACGGGGTGATGGGACGCAGGCAGCTTGATTCGTATGTCAGAATACGATCTTATATAGGAATGTCCAGCTTCCGCGTCATCGTCGGGCGGATCCTCGTCGTCGCTGCCGTCGCGGCGCTGGCGGCCGGTGCCGGTCTGCGGCGGGCCGCCGCCGGCGAGGGCGAGGAGCTCTTCGAGAAGGTCGTCCGTCCCTATCTCGTCGAGCGGTGCTACGAGTGCCACGGCACGCACGGCGCCCGCGAGAACGACCTGGCCCTCGACTGGGCGGGCGCGATGCTGGCCGGCGGCGCGTCGGGACCGGCCGTCGTGCCGGGAAAGCCTGCGGAGAGCGTGCTCATGCAGGCGCTCGCGCACGAGAACGACCTGCTCATGCCGAAGGGCGGCCCAAAGCCGTCGCCGGAAATCGTGCGGGCCTTCAGGCGCTGGATCGAGTTGGGCGCACCCGATCCGCGGACGCAGCCGCCCTCCGCCGATGAATTGGCGAAGGAGACCTCCTGGGAAGAGATCTTTGCGCGGCGAAAAACATGGTGGAGCCTGCAGCCACTGCGGACGCCGGCGGTGCCGCCGCCCGCGGCCGGCCCGCTGGCGTCGAGTGGGCACCCGGTCGACCGGTTCATCTCCGCGAAGCTCGCGGCGGCCGGCATCGAGCCGGCGGCCGAGGCCGATCCGGAAACGCTCCTGCGCCGGGCCTGCTTCGTGCTCACCGGCCTGCCGCCGACCCCCGAGGAGCGGGCGGCCTTCCTCGCCGACGCCGGGGCCGACAGGTGGGAAACGCTCGTCGACCGGCTGATCGCTTCCCCGCACTTCGCCGAGCACTGGGCCCGGCACTGGCTCGACTGCGTCCGCTACTGCGAGACCCACGGCAGCGAGGGGGATCCGGTCATTCCGCACGCCTGGCGGTATCGCGACTGGTGCATCCGCGCCATCCGCGACGACGTGCCGATCGACCGCTTCCTTCAGGAGCAGATCGCCGGCGACCTGCTCCCCGACCCGCGGATCGACGCCGCCACGGGCACCAACGAGTCGGCGTTGGGCATCGGCCAACTGCGGATGGTGCCGCACGGCTTCACGCCCACCGATCCGCTCGACGAGATGGTCACGTTCACCGACAACCAGATCGACGTGCTCTCGAAGGCGTTCCTCGGAATGACGGTCTCGTGCGCCCGCTGCCACAACCACAAGTTCGACGCGATCTCCCAGGCCGACTTCTACGCCCTCTTCGGCACGCTCGCCAGCTGCCGCCCGGCCCTCATCCAGGCCGATGCGCCGGGCAGTCGTGACAGGCACCGCGCGGAGCTTGCAGCGCTCAAGGAGTCGATCCGCGCTCGGCTGGCCGACGCCTGGCTGGCGGCGGTCGCCGATCCTGCCGCCGGGGCCGACGCGCTCGTGGAGCGACTCATCGCGGCGGCGGCGCCACCACCCGAGCCCGCGGCCGAGGCCGGCGCCACCGGAGCGGACGCCGCGAAGGAGGGCGAGAAGAAGGATCCGCAGCGGCGCGCCCGCGAGAAGGAAGCGCTGGACAGGGAACTGGCCAAAGACCTGGCCATGGAAAAAGCCCGGCGGCAGCGGATGCGGGAGGCCGACCACCCGTTCGCGGCGGCGCTGCGGCTCGAAGGCCTCGGCGGCGACGAGCGGCGGGCCGCCTGGGAGCAGTTGCGTGCCGAGGCGGCAAACCTGCCGGCGGCACAGGCCGCCGCCGACGTGCCCGCACTCACGGAGTGGATGCGGTACGGCGAGCGGCTCGACGCGAGCCCGCCGGGGGAGTTTCGTGTCGAGCCGGATGGCGAGCGGGTCATCACGCAGCTGCTGCCGGCCGGCATCCACTCGAACCTGCTCGTGGCCAGCGACGGCTCCATGCTGCATTCGCCGAACTTCCCGGTGGAAAGCGACCAGGTGCGGCTGCTCGTCGCCGGCGCCGGGAAGCCGCGGTTTCGCATCGTGGTCTGGAATTATCCGCGGCCGCTCGGCCTCCTCTATCCGAACCAGACGATCACGAATGCGGAACCGGAGTGGATCACGCTCAAGACCACGGTGTGGAAGGGGGAGCGTGCGCACCTGGAACTGGCCACCGGCGGCGACCTCGCCGTCGAGCCGGTCGACGAGCCGCGGTCGTGGTTCTCGGTGCTGGCGGTCGATTCGGGCTCGGGGCCGCCGCCGGCGGTGCACAGGCCGGCCGCGTCGCTCTTCAACCTGCTGCCGGCGGACGACGCGGTGATCGCGGGCCCGGCTCCCGATCGCGCCGCCCTCACAGCCGCCTACGCCCGTGCGGTGCGGCGGGCGGTCGAGGCCTGGCGCGACGGCCGGGCGACCGACCCGCAGGTGCGGCTGCTCGATGCGGCCGTCGCCGCGCGGGCGCTTCCCTCCGACATCGGCAGCCTGCCGGAGGTGCGGGAGCCGCTGGCGCGGTTTCGGACGCTCGCCAAGGAGATCCCGCCGCCGGTGCGGGCGCCGGGCGTGATCGAGGGCACCGTCGTCGACCAGCCGCTCTTCGTTCGCGGCAATCACAAGCAGCCTACGGCGGTCGTGCCGCGGCGGTTCCTCGAGGCGCTCGACCCGCGGCCCTTTCCGCCGGCCACGAGCGGCCGCCGGGAACTGGCCGCCGCGATCGTCGCCGATTCGAACCCGCTCACGCCCCGCGTCTTCGTCAACCGCGTCTGGCACCACCTCTTCGGCCGCGGCATCGTCGCCAGCGTCGACACGTTCGGACAGATGGGCGACCTGCCGACGCATCCGGAATTGCTCGACGATCTCGCCGCCCGGTTCGTCGCACCTGCGGCGGACGCGGCGGCGCCGACGCAGCGGCCCTGGTCGCTCAAGGACCTCGTGAGGTTCCTTGTCACCTCGCGCACGTTCCGGCTCGCGGCGCGGCCGACCGAATCGGCCGTCCGCCTCGATCCCGCCAACACGCTCTTCTCGCACGCCCGGCTGCGGCGGCTGGAGGGGGAGTCGATCCGCGACGCGCTCCTCGCGGCGGCGGGCCGGCTCGACCGGCAGTTCTACGGGCCGTCCGTGCCGGGGGGCACGCCCCGTCGCAGCGTCTACGTGGCCGTCCGCCGCAACGCGATCGATCCCTTCCTCGGCGCCTTCGACCCGCCGAGCACGCAGTCGACCCAGGGCCGCCGCGACGTGTCGCAGGTGCCGGCGCAGGCGCTGGTGCTCATGAACGGCGACTTCGTCCGCGGGCTGGCGACGGAGCGGGCCAAGCGGCTGGTGGGCGCATGGCGCGACATGCCGGTCGACGAGCGGATCCGGCGGCTGTTCGTCGAGGCCGTGGGGCGGGAGCCCGGGACCGAGGAGCTCGCCGCGACGCGGGCCTGGCTCGACGCGCGGGCCGCGGAGCACGGAGCCGCTGCCGCCGACGCCCCGGGGCACGTGCCGCTCTGGGCCGACCTCGTCCACGCGACCTACAACCTCGAGGAGTTCATCCATGTCGACTGACTCCCGTGCATTCCTGTCGCGCCGGCAGCTGCTGGCCCGCTCCTCTGCCGGTTTCGGCATGGCGGCGCTCGCCGGCGTGCTGGGCCGCGAGGCGGCGGCGTCGGGCGGGCCGCCCGTCCGTGCGAAGCGGGTGATCTTCCTGTTCATGAGCGGCGGCGTGTCGCACGTCGACTCGTTCGATCCGAAGCCCGTGCTCGCGGCCCGGTCGGGGCAGCCGATGCCGTTTCCGGTGGAACGGACGCAGTTCAACAACAACGGCACGATCATGCCGACGCAGTGGGAGTTCAGGCCTCGCGGCGGGTGCGGCACCGAGATCAGCGAGCTCTTTCCGGAGATCGCGAAGCAGGCCGACAAGCTCGCCGTCGTCCGGTCGATGACCGCCAAGTTCAGCGAGCACGCGCAGGGCAATCTCTTCATCCACACGGGCTTTCCGTTCCTGGGATCTCCGAGCGCGGGCGCCTGGACGACCTACGGCCTCGGCCGCGAGTGCGAGGAGCTTCCCGGCTACGTGGTGCTGCAAAGCGGCGACGCCGGCCCGCCCCACGGCGGCGTGGCCTGCTTCGGCAACGGTTTCCTGCCGAGCGACACGCAGGGCTCGCTCCTGCGGTGTGACGCCGACCCGCCGCTGCGCGACATCCGCCCTTGGGAGCAGGCAGCCGGCCAGCGGGCCAGGCTCGACTACCTCGCCGCGATGAACCGCCGTTTCGGCGACCGCGCCGCCGCGGCCGACGCCGTCGAGGCGGCGATCCGCACGCACGAGACCGCGTTCCGGATGCAGGCCGCCGTGCCCGCGCTCACCGACCTCTCCGACGAGACGGAGGCGACGAAGACGCGCTACGGCCTCGACGCCGACGACAAGCAGCAGGCCGCCTACGCGCGGCAGTGCCTGCTGGCCCGCCGGCTGGCGGAGCGCGGCGTGCGGTTCATCGAGCTGTCGTGCCTCGCCTACAACATCGGCGGCGGCAACAACGCCAACCCCTGGGACAACCACGGGAAGCTCAAGGAGGGGCACGAGAAGATGGCCCGGCAGGTCGACCGGCCGATCGCCGCGCTCCTGGCCGACCTCGACCAGCGGGGGCTGCTCGACGACACGCTCGTCGTATGGGCGGGCGAGTTCGGCCGCACGCCCTTCTCGCAGGGCTCCGACGGCCGTGACCACAACCCGCTTGGCTACAGCATCTGGATGGCCGGCGGCGGCGTGAAGGGGGGCGTGGTGCTCGGCGCCACCGACGAGCTGGGCTATCGGGCGGTCGAGGACGTGGCCACGCTCTACGACCTGTGGGCCACGGTGCTCCACCAGCTCGGCATCGACCACGAGAACCTGACGTTCCGCCACGGCGGCCGCGACATGCGGCTCACCGACGTCCACGGCCACGTGCTGCACAAGATACTCGCCTGACTCGTCTCACGACCTCGGCTTCCCATCTCGACATCACCAGCGACCGCATCCTCGTTTCCAGGAGCGCCGACAGCATGTCCTCAGGTTTCAAATCCGCACTGACGGGTTCGTTCTCCACTCCCTGCGACGACAATCCGACGGTCGCCATGGTCGAGGCGGCCTACCGCCACCGCGGCCTCAACTGGCGGTACATCAACGCCGAGGTCGCGCCCGATGGCCTCGCCGCCGCCGTGGCCGGCGCCCGTGCCATGGGCTGGCGGGGATTCAATCTCTCGATGCCGCACAAGGTGGAGGTGATCAAGCACCTCGACGGCCTGGGGGAGAGCGCGACGCTCATCGGCGCCGTCAACTGCGTGGTGAACCGCGGTGGAAAACTCATCGGCGAGAACACCGACGGCAAGGGATTTCTCTCGTCGCTCGTGCCGGTCCGCGACCCGCGGGGCACGCACTGCCTGATCCTCGGCGCCGGCGGCGCCGCCCGGGCGATCGCCGTGGAGCTCGTCCTCGCCGGCGTGCGGCGGCTCTCGATCGTCAACCGTTCGGCCGGCCGCGGTGAGGAGCTGTCCGCCGTCGTGCGGTCGGCCAGGCCGATCGAGGTGACCAGCAGCGTGTGGACCGGCGAGCTGACGATCCCCGCCGACGTCGACGTGCTCGTCAACGCCACGAGCATCGGCCTGGGCGACGCGACGGCCCGCGTGCCGGTCGCGGCGGCCACGTTCCGGCCCGGGCTCGTCGTCGCCGACGTCATTCCGAATCCGCCCCGGACCCGGTTTCTCGCCGAGGCGGAGGGGGCGGGCTGCACGACCATCGACGGATTGGGCATGCTGGTGGGGCAGGGCGTGCTCGGGGTCGGGTATTGGACGGGTCAGGAGCGGCCGACCGTCGCCGCGGAAGGCGACATGGCCGCCGCGATGCGGCGGGCGCTCGAGGAGGTGTTTTCATGAGAGCGATCATGACGGCAACCATGAACAGTGCCCCCTGCGGGCTCGGGTCTTTCACGAAGGCTTTCATCCAGGCAGGAGTGACGCTGATGACGATGCTGGCGGCCGGGCAGGGGGGTGCGAGCGAGGCGGCTGTCGAGCGGGAGATCCACGCGCAGCCGTCGTGGATCCTCGCCACCGACGACGTCGAGGTGGCCGTGACGAAGCTCGGCGGCCACATGGCCCCGGTGACGTTCGACCGGCGCGGCAGGCCGTTCCAGCCGTATCACATCAGCCCCTGGCAGGACGAGCGGATCAAGGACCTGCCCGCGGCCGTGCTCGTGCCGCTCCGCGGCGACTTCTTCTGCCTGCCGTTCGGCGGCAACGCCGGCGCGTTCCAGGGCCAGCAGCACGCGCCGCACGGTGAGACGGCCACCGCGGCCTGGACGCTCGCCGGCCGCGGCCGGGAGGCCGACGGCACGGAGACGCTCACGCTCACGCTCGGCACGAAGGTCCGGCCGGGCACGATCACGAAGCGGCTCGCGGTCGCTTCCGGCCAGCCGGTCGTCTACAGCACGCACGTCATCGAGGGCTTCGCCGGCCCCGCCCCGCTGGGCCACCATGCCACGCTCGCGATGCCGGAGAGGGAGGGGGCCGTCGCAGTGTCGGTGAGCCCCTTCAAGCTCGGCATGACGAATCCCGGCGTCTTCAGCGATCCGGCCAGCGGCGAGTACCAGGCGCTCGCTCTGGGCGCGACCTTCACCGATCTCGCGCGGGTGCCGAGCCTCTTCAAGAGCCCGGCCGAGGTCGACTGCTCCCGGTTCCCGACACGCAAGGGCTACGCCGATCTCCTCGCGATGGTCGCCGACAAGGCGGCGCTCGGCGGCGGCCCGGCGTGGACGGCGGCGGTGAACACGGCCGACGGCTGGGTCTGGTTCGCGCTGCGCGATCCCGACGTGCTGCCGACGACGGTGTTCTGGATCGAGAACCGCGGCCGCCACGGCAGCCCCTGGAACGGCCGCAACAACTGCCTCGGCCTCGAGGATGTCTGCGCGTTCTTCGCCGACGGCCTCGTTCCCTCGACGCAGGACAACGCGCTGTCGAAGCAGGGTGTCCGCACGGCCGTCGAGCTCGACGCCACGAAGCCGACAGAGATCCGCTACATCCAAGGGGCGGCCCGCGTGCCGGCCGGCTTCGACCGCGTGAAGCGGATCGATTTCTCCAAGGCTGGTCAGATCGGCCTCGTCTCCGATTCGGGACAGACGGTGACCGTGCCGGTGAACCACGCGTTCGTGTTCGGGAAGCGTCCCTGACCCGGGGCCGCGGGAGCGTGCGATGTCGGCCGTGATCGACCTGCTCGCGGACCTCGTGAGCATCGACAGCGTGAATCCCGCCTACGGCGGCCCCGGCGAGGCGGGCGTGGCCCGGTTCCTGCGCGACTTCTTCGGCCGTCACGGGATCGAAACGTGCACGCAGCCGGTGCTGCCCGGCCGCGACAACGTGATCGTCGTGCTGCCCGGCGCCGACCGGTCGCGGAAGATCATCCTCGAGGCCCACATGGATACCGTGTCGGTCGACGGGATGACGATCCCGCCGTTCACGCCGACCGTCCGCGACGGCCGGCTCCATGGCCGCGGCGCCTGCGACACGAAGGCCGGCCTGGCGGCGATGGCGCAGGCGGTGATCGATCGCGCGGCCTCGCGGCGGCCGCCCCCCTGCGACGTCTGGCTGGCGGCCGTCGTCGACGAGGAGCATGCGTACCGCGGCGTCGTGACGCTCTGCGAAGGAGCCACGGCCGAGGCGGCGATCGTCGCCGAGCCGACGAGCCTGCGGATCGTCACCGCGACGAAGGGCGTCGTCCGCTTTCAGGTGCGGGTCGACGGCCGTGCCGCCCATTCCTCGCGGCCCGAGCTGGGCACGAGCGCCATCCTCGGTGCCGCCCGGCTCGCGCTGGCGATCGACGAGATGCACCGCGGTCTCGCCGCGCGGCGGCACCCGCTGCTGGGCACGGCCACCGGCAGCATCGGCACGATCCACGGCGGCGTGCAGATCAACATCGTGCCCGAAACCTGCAGGCTGGCGATCGACCGGCGGCTCCTGCCGGGAGAAACGCCGCGAACCGCGCTCGCCGAATACCAGCGGGTGATCGACGCGGTCTCCGGCGGCGACGCCTCGTTTCGGGCCGAGGTCGAGGAGCCGCTCCTGCTCGTCGATGAGACGCTCGACACGCCGGCCGACGCGGCGATTGTCCGCGTGGCCGCCGCCGTCGCCGCGGAGCAGTCGCTTGATTCCGTCGCCGTCGGCGTGCCCTACGGCAGCGATGCCAGCAAGCTGTCGCGGCAGGGAATTCCCAGCATCGTCTTCGGGCCGGGCAGCATCGATCAGGCACACGCGGCCGACGAGTTCGTGCCGGTCGCGGAAGTGGAGCGGGCCGCGGCGTTCATCGGCGGGTTCATCGACCGGTTCGGGGCGGACGGGTCGCGGGCCGGGGAACGTGTGGCATGAGCGTGCGGCAGCGTGATCGAGTGACTCGAGCAACAGCGAGGTGCAGGATGATTTCACGCCGCGAGTGGATGCAGGGGGTGGCCGCGGGCGGTGCGGCCGTCGCCGCCGGAGCCGTGACGGCCGCCGTGCCGGAGCCGCTCGTCGGCGGGCTCGTCGACGCCCACGTGCACGTCTGGACGCCCGACCTCGTCGCCTATCCGCTCGCCGAGGGCTTTACGCGGGCCGACATGCAGCCGCCGAGTTTCACAGCCGACGAGCTGCTCGCGCTGTGCCGGCCGCTGGGCGTGGCGCGGGTGGTGCTCATCCAGATGAGCTTCTACGGCTTCGACAACCGCTTCATGCTCGACTCGATGGCGCGGCATCCGGCCGCGTTCGGCGGCGTGGCGATCGTCGACCACGCGAGTCCGGGCGTCGTGGCCCGGATGCGGGAGCTGGCGGCCCGCGGTGTCCGCGGCTTCCGGCTCTACACGAGCCGCGAGAAGGCCGCGACCTGGGAACAGGACGCCGGCATGAAGGCGATGTGGACCTGCGGCGCCGACGACGGCCTGGCGATGTGCCTCCTGGCTGATCCCGACGCGCTGCCGATCATCGAGCGGATGTGCACGGCCTTCCCGAAAACGCCCGTCGTCATCGACCACTTCGCGCGGATCGGCATGCGGGGCGCGGTCGACCGCGGCGAGCTCGACCGGCTGCTGGGACTGGCGAAGTTTCCGCAGGTGCACGTGAAGACCTCGGCGTTTTACGCGCTGGGCAAGAAGGCCCCTCCGTATGACGATCTCGGCGGCATGATCCGCGAGCTGCGCGACGCCTACGGCGCGCAGCGGCTGATGTGGGCGACCGACTGCCCCTACCAGGCCGCCGAGGGGCACGGCTACGCGGCGTCGCTGGCGCTGGTGCGGGAGCGGCTCGACTTCCTCTCGGCCGACGACCGGAAGGCGATGCTCCGCGACACGGCCACGAGGCTCTTCTTCCCGAACGCATGACACACACGCTGCAACCGGTGGTTCGGCTCCTCGCAGCAGTGCTCGTGACGGCGCTGGCCATGTCGTCCGCGCATGGCGAGGTGATCGTCGAGAAGGGAGAGGCCCGCGCCGAGATCGTCGTCGCCGAGACGCCGGCGCGGATGACGAAGCTGGCGGCGCAGGAGCTGCAGCGCGGCCTGATGAAGATGTCCGGCGCCACGCTGCCGGTCGTCAGCGAACGCACTCGGGGCACGGCGGCGATCTTCGTCGGCACGAGCCACCACACGGATGCCCTGGGCCTGGCCACGGATGGGCTCAGGCACGGTGCGTTCCGCATGGAGTCGGGCCAGGACTGGCTCGCGCTCGTCGGCCCCGACAAGGACTTCGTGCCGATCGAGCCCTGGGGCCGCAGTCGCTCGGCCGATGAGACCAGGCGTGTGAACGCCGCCTGGGACACGATCACGGGCGACACCTTCTGGAACCCGGCCCGCGACCTGCACTTCCGCTACCACGCCGATCTCGACGTCTGGGACCAGGACGACGCGGGCACGTTCAATGCCGTGCAGGAGTTTCTCCGCGGCCTCGGCTGCCGCTGGTTCGCGCCGGGAGAGCTGGGCGAGGTGATCCCCGTGCGCGACACGATTCCGCTGCCCGAGGTGCATCGCACCGTCACGCCCGACTTTCCGGTGCGGCGGTTCATCTACTACACCGAGCACACCGGCATCGGCGAGAAGGCGCTGTGGAACCTGCGGCTGGGCCTCAACCACGGCGTGGAGCTCCTCGGTTTCCCGCAGATCTGCCATGGGATCAAGTTCGTCATCAAGCGCGAGGAGATGAAGCGGGCGCATTCCGAGATGTATCTGGTGAGGGGCGGCAAGCCCGACACCACGTTCAAGGAAGACGGGGTGCCGAACCTGCTCTCGCCGCTCCTGTTCGAGAAGCATGTGAAGCATGCGCAGGCCATGTTCGACCACTTCGACGAGCCGATGCACAACATCGACCTCGTCGACGGCTACGGCGGGCTCACCGCCGACGATCCGGCGTGGATGGCCCAGCTCACACCCGACCGGGGCTGGAGCGGCAGCATGTCGGACCACGTCTGGGGATATCTCAACCGCGTGGCGCTGGAGCTGCACACGAGCCATCCCGACCGCCTCGTCAGCGGGCTGGCCTACAGCGGCTACACGCTGCCGCCGACGAAGATCGATCGGATGAGCCCGAACCTCGCCATCATCGAGACCAGGCACAGGCAGGACTTCTGGGACGAGGCGGTCTGGAACGAACGTCGGGCCATGCGCGCGGAGTGGCTCAAGAGGCTCCCCTCGCGCATGTACATCACATGGGATTACAGCACCAACGCCAGGCCCGACCAGGCTGGCCGCCCTGTCTATTTCCCCCGCCAGATCGCCCGCGATCTCAAGGAGCTCAAGGGCGTCACGCTCGGTGAGCAGATCGAGATCTACACCCATCCCGCGGGCAAGGAGGCCAGCTTCGGCTACGACGAACTCGCGATCGAGCACCTCAACCTCTACGTCGCCGCCCACCTCTACTGGGACGTGAACCAGGACGTGGACGCTATCCTCGCCGACTTCTTCGCGGGCTACTACGGTCCCGGGGCTGAGGCGATGCGGGCCTTCGTCACCCACGCCGAGGCGAACTGGATGCACATGAGCACCGACGCCGACAAGATCGGCGAGTCCCTGGCACTGCTGGACGCGGCGCAGAAGGCGGCCGATCCCCAGAGCCTCCCGGGCCGCCGCATCGCGCAGGTCGCCGCCATCATGAAGCCGATGCACGCGCTCCAGACGCAGCTGGGCCGCACGCGTGACACGGACCTGAGCTACCGCGTGCTGGAAACCACCCAGACCGACGGCAAGCCGATGAAGACGAAGGCGTTCGATGGCGCCGTGGACCCGGCCTGGTGGGGCACCTACCGCATCGCCCCGCTATTGCCGCTCACGCCCGGCGCACCCCCGTCCAAGGCCGGCGGCAGGTTCCAGGTCCTGCGCGAGGGGAGCGTCTTGCACTTCGGCATCGTGTGCGACGAGCCCGACATGAAAGGCGGTGGGATCGCCACCACGAAGAACGACGACCCCAGGCTGCTCGAAGGGGATCACGTTCTCCTGCTGATCGAGACGCCCACCCGCGGCCACTACGAGATCGCCGTCAATCCCGCCGGCGCCGTCTACGACGCCGATCAGGCGCCCGGCGGTCGTGGCCTGGCGTGGAGCAGCGGTGCGCAGGTCGCCGTGCAGTGCGGCGCGGGCCGCTGGAGCATCGAGCTACGGCTGCCGATCGTGGGCGAGGACGCCTACACGCTCGATTCCGAAAAGGGCATTGCCGGCGCTTCGCCCAAGGAGCTCTTTCCCTGGCACTTCAATCTCGTGCGCGTCCGGTTCCGCGACGGCAAGGCGGAGCGGACCGCCTACTCCCCGACGGGCGACGGCGACATCCGCGATCCGACGAAGTTCGCGAAGCTGTGGACGAAGTAGCGGCGCGATCGCAGTCGTCTGACGTCCCGAGAGCGCGTTCGGGATGCGCGGAGCGATCTCCGCCGTATGCCAGGCTTGACGGGGGCGTGGGGCGTTCGCCGCCGCTCAGCCAGCCGCGGCGCCGGCCCGCCACCGGCGAATCGCGTCGAGCAGGCGATCGACGTCGTCGGCCGTGTTGTAGCCGTGGATCGCGATCCGGATCCGGCCGGCGTGGTGCATCACGCGGATCGATTCCCGTTCGAGCTGGTCGTGCAGCCGCTGGGTGTCGGCGTGGCGGAAGGCGAGGATGCCGCCGGGGCGGGTCGCCTCGGCGGGGCACATGAGGTCGAGGCCCGCGGCCGCGAGCCCCTCGGCTGCACGGGCGACGAGCGGATCGGCGTGGGCCGCGATCGCGGCGACGCCGACCGACTCGATGGACAGAAGCGCCGCCTCGAGCGCGTAGATCGCGGCGAAGTTCGGCATGCCGACCGCGAACCCGGCGGCGCCGCGGCGGATGGCCGCCCGCTCGAAGCGGTCGGCATCGAAGGCGTTCTCGATGTGGAGCCAGCCGCCGGCCCGGGGCGTGAGCCGGTCGGCGGCGGCGTCGCGCGCGGCCACGATGCAGCCGCCATGCAGGCCGAGCAGCCACTTGTGGGTGCTGGAGATGACGAGATCGGCGCCGGGGCAGAGCCGGGGCACGCGGCCGACCGCCTGCGTCACGTCGACGGCGAGCAGGGCATCGGGCGCGAGGCGGCGGACCGCGCCGTGCACGGCGTCCCAATCGAGATGATGGCCGTTCCAGAAGCTCACCAGCGACAGCTGCACGAGGCGGGTGCGCGGCGAGAGGAGCCGCTCGAGATCGCCCACGTCGAGCCGTCCGGCCACCGACGTCCACAGCCGGGGCGTGCAGCGGGCACCGGGCACAAGCCACGGCGTGACGCCCGCGGGAAAGTCGAGGTCGGACACCACCACCTCGTCGTCGGCGGCGCAGTCCACCGCTGTGGCGAGCAGGTTGTAGGCCTCGGAGGAGCAGGAGCAGAACGCCACCTCGGCGGGCCGCATGCCGATCGTCCGTGCCGCCGCCTCGCGGCAGCCCTCGACACGCGCAAAGTGGGCCTGGCGGCCATTCATGCCGTCGAGCTTGTCGCGGAGGTAGGCCTCGACGGCCCGGGCGACCGCCGGCGAGGGGATGCCCTCGGCCGCGGTGTTGAGGTAAGCCTGATCGGCGAGCACCGGAAAGTCGCGGAGCCGCGCCGCGGGGGTCAGCATCGGCGGCCATCCCGCCGCCGGCCGGCGGAGCGCTGCGTCATGCGAGCACCGCCGTGTGCACCCGGCCGGCGACGTCGGTGAGCCGGAAGTCGCGACCGGCGTGGCGATAGGTGAGCTTCAGGTGGTCGATGCCCAGCAGGTGCAGGAGCGTGGCGTGCACGTCGTGCATGTGCATCTTGTTCTCGACGGCGTAGTAGCCGTACTCGTCGGTGCTGCCGTGGCGGTAGCCCCCCTTCACGCCACCGCCGGCCATCCACATCGTGAAGCCCTCGGGGTTGTGGTCGCGGCCGTTCTTGCCCTGGGCCACGGGCGTGCGGCCAAACTCTCCGCCCCAGAGCACGAGCGTGTCGTCGAGCAGGCCGCGGTCCTTGAGATCGGCGAGCAGTCCGGCGATCGGCTTGTCGACCTCGGCGGCCTTCTCGGTGTGCCCCTTGAGCAGGTCGCTGTGCTGGTCCCACTGCACCTTCGCGTCGCTGTGCGTCACCTGGATGAACCGCACGCCCGCCTCGGCGAACCGCCGGGCCATCAGGCACTGCCGCCCGAAGTTTTCCGTGACGGGGTCGTCGAGCCCGTAGAGCGCGAGCGTCTGCTTCGTCTCGCCCGAGAGATCCTGGACGGTCGGCATCTCCGTCTGCATGCGGAAGGCGAGCTCGAACGACTTGATCCGCGCCTCGACGAGCGGATCGTGGGCCTGGCCGTCGGCCGAGAGCTCCTCGAGCAGGTCGATCTGCGTCCGCTGCACGTCGCGCGACCAGCGCGGGTTGGCGATGTACTTCACCCGCGCCTCCTTGGCCGGGCTGCTGGCCACGCCGAGCGGCACGCCCTGGAACTCGGGCGGCAGGAAGCCGGCGCCCCAGTTGTTCACGCCGCCGTGGGCGAGCGTGGGGCAGATCGTGAGGAAGCCGGGCAGGTTGTCGTTTTCCGTGCCCAGGCCGTAGTTGATCCAGGCGCCCATGCCGGGCCGGATGAAGGTGTCGCTGCCGGTGTGGAGCTTGAGCACGGCGCCCCCGTGGGCGGCGTTGGTGCCGTGCACGGAGTGGAGGAAGCAGATGTCGTCGACGTGGCGGGCGACGTGCGGAAAGAGCTCGCTCACCTGGATGCCGCTCTGGCCGTAGGGGCGGAACTTCCAGGGCGAGGCAAGCAGCTTGCCGGTCTCGGCGAACTGCACCCGCGGCTTCTCGAACGGGAGATCCTTGCCGTCGTCGGCGGTGAGTTTCGGCTTGGGGTCGAAGGTGTCGATGTGCGACGGCCCGCCCTTCATGAACATGAAGATCACGCGGCGGGCACGGGCGGGCAGCCGGAAGCCCGACGGTGGTCCCGGGGCGGCGGCGGCCGTCGACTGGCCGAGCAGCGCCGACGCGGCCAGCCAGCCGAAGCCGACGGCCGACTGCTCGAGCACGCTGCGGCGGCTGGCGATGGTGTTCCACATGATCAGGTTGTTCTTGTGTCTCGGGTTATTCTCGTGTGTTGTCTCGCCTGCGCCGGCGGTTGCGTCAGCGCAGCATCACGAACTCGTTGCCCACGAGCAGCGCCTGGCTGACCGCCGTCCACGCCGCCGTCTCGCGGTCAGCGGCCGCGACGCCGGTGGCGGCAAGCTCCGCCGAGAGTTTTTCGAGCGACCGCCTCACAGCCACGATTTCGTCGGCGGTGGGCCGCCTGCCAAAGAGGCGGCGGAAGAGGAGCAGCGTCCGGGTCTCGGCGTCGTGCGGCGCGGCGGCGATGAGGCTCTTCGCGATCGCCTCGGCCGATCCGATCGCGAAATCGCCGTTGAGCAGGTAGAGGGCCTGCGAGGCGACGGTCGACGTCGGCCGGTCGCCAAGGCCTACGGCGCCGTCGGTGCAGTCGAAGAGCCAGAGGGCATCGCTGATGTGGTTGCGGATCACCGGCAGGTAGATGGAGCGGCGGCCGGTCTCGTAGCGGGTCTCGTCCTTCGAGGTGTGGTCGAAGAGGAACGCCCGGTTGGCGACGTGAAGCATCGATCCGCCCATCGTGCGGTCGAGCCGGCCGCTGGCCGTGAGCATCGCGTCGCGGATCGACTCGGCCTCGAGGCGGCGGACGTCGGCCCGCCACCAGAGCGCGTTGTCGGGATCGGCCTGCAGACACGCCGTGGCCGTGGGGCTCGCGGCGGCGTCGCTCGACCGCTGCCAGGTCTGCGAGAGCAGGATGAGACGGTGCATCGCCTTGAGCGACCAGCCCGACTCGACGAGCCGCACGGCCAGCCAGTCGAGGAGCGGTCGGTTGGTCGGCAGCTCTCCGGTGAGCCCGAAGTTGTCGGTGGACCGCACGATGCCCCGGCCGAAATGCCAGCGCCACAGCCGGTTGGCCAGCACCCGCGCCGTGAGCGGATGCCGCGGGTCGGCGAGCCAGTCGGCCAATTCACGGCGGCCGCTCCCCTGCTTCGGCACTGCCAGCGGCCCGTCGAGCTGGAGCGCCGCGGGCACGCCCCGCGACACGGCCTCCCCGAGCATCAGGTGGCTGCCGCGGACGTGGATTCTCGTCTCCTCGACATCGCCGTCGGTCACGCCCATCGCCGCCGCGAGCGTCGGCAGGTCGGCCTCGAGCTTCTTCTGGGCCTCGCGCAGCTCCTTGAGCCTCGCCTTCGCCTCGTCGGGAAATTTCTCCTCGGGGAGCTCCGCCGGCGGCGCGTCCGCCGCGGCGACCCCGCCGTCGCCCGCGGCCTGGCCGGCCACGGTCGCCGTCGCGAGCTGCCGCCGCGTGTCGGCGAGGAAGGTCTCGATCCCCTTCTTGCCGGCCGCGATCCGGGACTCGTGCTCCTTGAACTGCTCCTGCTCCGCGGCGGTCGCGATCACGTTCTCGTGCCACTTGGCGAGCCGCTTGAGCGACTCCATCGTCTTCGTGCTCTTGAAGATGCCGGCGAGCGCGTAGTAGTCGGCCTGCGAGATGGGATCGAACTTGTGGTCGTGGCAGCGGGCGCAGCCCAGCGACAGGCCGAGTACCGCGCGGCCCGTCGTGTCGATCTGCTCGTCGATGATGTCCATGACCAGCTTGGTCTGGTCGCCTTCGGCGATCGCCTTCGGTCCCAGCGAGAGGAAGCCGGTCGCCACGAAGAGTTCCGCCCGCCGCGGCTCGTCGGAGTGGTCGGCGGCCAGGAGATCGCCGGCGATCTGCTCGCGGAGAAACCGGTCGAACGGCACGTCGTCGTTGAACGCGCGGATGCACCAGTCGCGGTAGCGCCAGGCGTTTCCGTGGGCGATGTTCTCGTCGAGGCCGTTGGAGTCGGCGTAGCGGACGACGTCGAGCCAGTGCCGCGCCCAGCGCTCGCCGTAGTGCGGCGAGGCGAGCAGCCGGTCGACGACCTTCGCGAACGCCTCGGGCGATTCGTCGGCGATGAACGCGTCGATCTCGTCCGGTGTCGGCGGCAGGCCGATGAGCGTGAAGGTGGCGCGGCGGATGAGCGCGGGTTTGTCGGCGACGGCCGTGGGCTCGAGTCCGCGCGACTCGAGATCGGCCAGGATGAAGGCGTCGATCGGATGGGCCGCGGCCCCGCCGTGGGCGGCCGACACCCGTGGCGGATCAACGCGGACGGGCGCCCTGAACGACCAGAAGTCGCGGCCCCGTCCCGCGGCGACAGCCGGCGCGGTGACTGAGGGAATCTCACCGTCGGGATGCGGCGCGCCCCCGGCGATCCACTGCACGAGGACGTCGACCTCTTCCTTGGCGAGCGGCTGCTCCGGCGGCATGGAGAGCGACTCGTCGAGACGGCGGACGGCCTGGACGAGCAGGCTCTGCTCGGCGGCCGTGGGCCGGATAGCCGGCCCCGACCGGCCTCCCGTCGCGATGCCGGTCAGGGAGTCGAGCCGCAGCCCGCCCTCGGCCGTATCCTCGCCATGGCACTCGATGCAGTGGCGTTCGAGGAGGGGCCGCACCCGCTCGGCGAAGAATGCCGCGGTGAGCGGCGCCGTCGCGTTCGGTTCCGCGGCGAGGGCGGCGGCCGGCCAGGATGGCGCCACGAGGCAGGCGGCCGCCAGAACCACGGCTGCCGCGGGCGGCCTGCGTCGCGCGGGGGTGCTGGCGAGCATCATGGGCGGCGCGACGTCCCGGGGGCCTGATCGCCTCAGGGGCGGCCTCCAGCGGGGGCTGGAAACGCTTCCCGGCGGCCCTTCAAGAATACGTCACGACCGGGGGAGGGGCAACGCGTCTGGGACCGGCGTACAGGCCCGTCTGCGGCCGCGGTCACGCCAGTTCCATGCTGAGGCCAGTTCCATGGTCAGGCCAGCTCAAAGACCGCCTCGATCTCCACGGCGATGCCGCCGGGGAGGGAGCCCATGCCGACGGCGCTGCGGACCCCGACGCCCGCATCCGGCCCCCAGACCTCGGCGAACAGTTCGCTGCAGCCGTTGATCACGTGCGGATGCCGGTCGAATTCCGGCGTCGAGTTGACCATGCCGAGCACCTTGATGACGCGGCTGACCTTGTCGAGGCTGCCCACGGTGGAGATCACCGTGGAGAGGATCGCGAGGCCGACCTGCCGCGCCGCCTGCTTGCCTCCGTCGGCGTCCATGTCGCGGCCGACCAATCCCTGCACCATCGTGCCGTCGGCACGCAGCGGCCCGTGCCCCGACACATAGAGGTGGCGGCCGACGACGAGACCAGGCTTGTAGACTCCCGCCGGCTTCGGTGCCGGCGGCAGCGTGACGCCGAGTCGTTCGAGCCGTTGCTGCGGGGTCGGGTCTGCCATCGAAATCTCCTGCTGGCGCGGACGAAGCCCATGAGCCTGTGGGCCTATGAGCCTGTGGGATGGATGCAGGGCGTGTTCTACGGCCTCACAGCCGCCGCGGCAACCGTCCCTCGGCGCGCCGCGAGCGTGCCGCCTGCAGGCCGTCGGTTCACGGCTGGCGGCAGGCCGGCTCGCTGCAGAGGTTGACGAAGGCCTCCACGCCGCGGGCGGCCTGCTCGGGGGTCGCGGTGAGGTGGCGATCGCGGCCATCGGGCGCGGGCGTGAACGTCGTTTTGCCGTCCGCGCCGATCGTGACGCGGCCTGGCTGCGACAGCCCGAAGTAGCCGCGGTCAGGACGCACGACCGCCAGCACGCTCGTGAGATCCCAGGTCGGCCGGTTGTGCGGCGGCGGCTGGTAGAGCACGTAGGACTCGGCGAGCGGATGGTGCGACGCGTGCCGGTAGTCCTGCTCGATGCTGGCGGCCGGGTAGGGCAGCGCGGTGCCTATCTCGTAGCCGCTCCAGATCGCCGGCGTCGGCCACTCGTCGGCGAGCTTCCGTGCCGCCGGCAGGTCGGTGACGATGTTGTATTCGCCGAAGCTGTCGTTGCCCTCGATGGGGACGAAGGCTCCAGCCATGAGCGACAGGAGCCGCACCTTCGCCTTCACGAGATCGCGGCCGGGCAGGGGCGAGACGTCGTCGGCGGCCGAGTCGAGCAGCCGGGCGAGATTCGTGGAAAACCCCACCTGCACGATCACGACCGAGCGGTCGGGCCGGCCGGCGAGCGTCCGACGCAGCAGCTGCACCGCCTCGGGCGCGGTGGCTGCGTCGACAAGGTCGTGCGGGTAGCGGAGAGTGTCGCCGTCGCGGGCCAGAGCAAGTGGCAGGAACCTGCCCGCCTCCGGTGTGACGCCCCCGCGGACGATGCCGATCGGGATCGAGCCGCGGCCGTAGAACTCGTTGACCGCGTCGGTGAACGGTGCGGCCAGCGGGCTGTCCTTCGTGATCGTCACGGCCAGGAGCCGGCATTCGCCCCGCGACTCGAGCGCGTGGAGGAGGCCGAGGGCGAGCACGTCGTCGACGTCGTTGCCGATGTCGGTGTCGAAGATGATGTCGACCGACGGGGCAGGCTCGGCGGCCGCGGCTCGTCCGGCGAGCAGGGCCGCCACTGCGAGCAAGGGGAACAAGCCGCGACGGCGCATGGCGTCGCGGCGGCAGGACTGCGGCACGGTCATGGGAGCGCTCCACGTGCGGGCTGCGGCCGCAGGGCCGCGGTCTCGACCGCGCCGACAGGGTATCATGCCCGACCGCAGCGGACCGCAAGGGGAGCCAGCCACAGGAGAGCGACATGAACCTGACGGCACGTGATGGTGGTCACCGGGGCATGAGGCACGTTGTCGCGTGGCTGCACGTTGTCGCGTGGCTGGCGGCGGCCATGCTCGCGGCGGTGTCGGCGACGGCGCTCGCGCAGCCTTCCGCGGATCCCTTCGAGCTGCCGGCCGTCGAGGACGGCCTGCCCGGCGAAGGGAAGCTCCGCCGCTACGACGGCTACGTGAAGGGCTGGCGGGAACGGCGGCGGGCCTGGTCGCAGCGGGTGGCGGCCGACACGGGCAGCATCGTGTTTCTCGGCGACTCGATCACCGCCGGCTGGGGCGACGGATTCCGCGACCGTTTCCCTGGCATGAAGCTGGCCAACCGGGGGATCGGCGGCGACACGACCCGCGGCATGCTCATCCGCCTGGCCGACGACGTGCTCGCGGTCGATCCGGCCGCGATCGTCCTGCTCGCCGGCACCAACGACATCGAGGTCGGCATCGAACCCGAGGTGATCGACCGCAATCTCGCGAAGATCATCGCCGCGATCAAGGCGCACGACGCGCGGCGCGGCACGCCGACGCCGATCGTCCTCTGCCGCGTGCTGCCGAGCTCCGAGCAGAAGAAGCGGCCGGCCGACACGATCCGTCGGCTCAACGGCCTCGTCGACGCGGCGGTGCGGGGTGATCCGCAGATCACGGTGCTCGACACCTGGACGCTCTTCGCCGATTCCGCGGGCGACGCCCGGCCGGAGTTCTTTCCCGATCTCCTGCACTTGAACCCGGCCGGCTACGACCGCTGGGCCGCGGCGCTCCGTCCCGTGTTCGCCACGCTCGGCTTCATCGACACGGAGGCCGATGCGTTCGTCGTGGAGGAGGGCTTCGAGAGCCTTTTCAACGGCCGCGATCTCACCGGCTGGGGATTCCGGCCCACGCCGCCGCGGAAGCCGCAGCCCAATCCGCCGCCCGACGCGCCGGTGTGGGTCGACGTGACGGAGCCGGTGTCGTTCGCCGGCAAGACCGTGTCGAGCGACGGCCGCTACGCCGCGATCAACGGCCGGCTCGTGGTGAAGACGCCGCCGGAGGGCCGCCGGATCCAGCAGCTCTGGACCGAGCGGGAGTTCGCGGACGACTTCGTGCTGCGGCTCGAGTTCCGGGCCACGCCCAACGCCGACAGCGGCGTCTTCATCCGGCAGCCGCAGCTGCAGTGCCGCGATTTTGTGCTCGCCGGCCCATGGAAGGAGCTGCAGAAGTATCGGCCGCAGGAATGGAACGAGCTGGAGGTGACGGTGAACGGCGGCGTGGCGAAGGCCACCTGCAACGGCGAACTGCTCACCGACGACATGAAGGTGCCGGCGACCGGACCGATCGGCCTGGAGGGGGATCGCGGCCAGATGGAATACCGACGCATCCGTCTCCAGCGGCTGCCGAAGTCCGCCGCCACGACGCGACGGGTGCTCGTCTGCGGCGGTCGCACGGCGCTGGTGGAGATCGGCCCCGAGCATCCGGCGGGACGCGTCGAGTGGTCGTGGCCCGCGGCCACGCGCGAGGGCTGGGTCTTGCCCGACGGCAACGTGCTCCTGGCGCTCTCGAAGGGGCCCGACTCACCGCGGGGCGCCGCCGTCGAGGTGAAGCCCTCCGGTGGCAGCGGCGGCGAGATCGTCTGGCGGTACGACGGCACGCAGGAGGAGGTCAACAGCATCCAGAAGACGGCGGAGGGCACCTACGTGCTCACGGAGGCCGGCGCGAATCCCCGGCTGCGAGAGATCGCCGCCGACGGAACGGTGAGGGTGGAGTTTCCACTCGCCTGCCAGAAGCAGAACGCCCACATGCAGTCGCGGATGGCGCGGAAGCAGTCCGACGGCAGCTACCTCGTGCCGCACCTGCTCGACTTCGCGATCATCCGCTACGACGCGTCGGGCAAGGAGCTCGCGCGGCTCGACACGCACGTGCCCGGCGAGCCCGATGCGAAGAGCTGGCCGTTCACGGCGATCGCCCTGCCCGACGGCAGCGTGCTGGCGGGGCTCACCAACGGCAACCGCGTGGTCGAGTTCGGCCGGGACGGCGTGATCCGCTGGCAGATCACCGCAGGCGACACGGCCACCGCGATCAATGACGCCTGCGGCATCCAGCGGCTGCCCGACGGCAACACGATGATCGCCAGCTACCGGATCGGAGCCGACGGTGTGCGCATGCTCGAGGTGTCGCCGGAGAAGCGGGTGGTGTGGGCGTGGAAGGCCGACGTGCCGGCCGTGCACCACTTCCACGTGGTCGCCGTCGACGGCGCGACGCTGCCCTGGCCGCCGCTGCGGTGACCAGCGCCAGCGACGTCCAGCCGCATCGATCGTATCCGCTCGCTCCTCTTGAAATCGTGGAGCCGGTCGGGGGTCGCGTGCAGACGCCGGTGCATCGTGACTGGTCGAGTTGACGCACCATTGCCCATGGAGGCTGCATCGTCACGATCCGCCGGCGGCGAGCACGAGCCCCCGACCGGCGGCGCGGGCGAGTTGGCCCTGATCCTGCACATGGAGCCCCGCGGGCCACGGTCCGGGGAGTCGAGTCGACCGCACCCCGTCGGCAGGTAGAATAAAGGTGTCGCCCCCGGAGTGCCGGCATCCATGACCAGCGGCCTGCCCCACCGCCGATGCCCCCGGGCTGGTCGTGCCACCGCCTGGTCGGCGAAAGCGTCGCTGCTCTGCGGCCTCCTCGCTGCGCTCGGGACAGCCGGACCGCTCCCCGCCGTGTCGCCCGAGGACGGCGCATTCTTCGAGACGAAGGTGCGGCCGCTGCTCCTCGAGCACTGCGCGGAATGCCATTCCGCCAAGGCGGGCGATCCGGAGGGTGGGCTGTCGTTCGACTCCCGGGCCGATTTCCTCCGGGCCGAGGGGGTGGCGGTGGCCGGCAGGCCAGACGACAGCCTGATCGTGAAGGTGGTCCGCTACGACGGCGACCTGCAGATGCCGCCCGACGGCAGGCTGCCCGATGCGGCGATCCGCACGATCGAGGAGTGGGTCCGCCGCGGCCTGCCCTGGCCCGACGACGGCAAGACCGCCACGGTGGGCGACGGCTTCGACATCGCGAGGCGACGGGCTGAGCACTGGTGCTGGCACGCCCCGCAGGCCGTGCCGCCGCCGCCGGTGAAGAACATCGCCTGGTGCCGCGGCGACATCGACCGCTTCGTCCTCGCGCGACTGGAGGCGGCGGGCCTCGCACCTGCGGCCGAGGCCTCCCGCGCGGTGCTCGCGCGGCGTGCCAGCGAGATCCTCACCGGCCTGCCGGCTGATTCAGCCGAGGTCGAGCGGTTGGTGGCCGACGCCGACCCGCTGGCGTTCGAGCGGTACGTCGACGGGCTGCTCGCGTCGCCGCACTACGGCGAGCGGTTTGCCCGGCACTGGCTCGACGTGGTGCGCTACGGCGAGTCGCGAGGCCACGAATTCGACTTCGCGATCCCCAATGCCTGGCGCTACCGCGACTGGGTCGTCCGCGCATTCAACGCCGACCTGCCCTACGATCAGTTCGTCCGCGAGCAGATCGCCGGGGATCTCGTCGCCGACTCCCGGATCGACGCGACCGGGGCGAACGAGTCGGTGGTCGGCACCGGCTTCTGGTTCCTGGGCGAGGGAGTGCACTCGCCGGTCGACATCGCGCAGGACGAGGCCGACCGGGTCGACAACTGCGTCGACACGTTCGGCAAGGCGTTCCTCGGGCTGGCGCTCGGCTGCGCCCGCTGCCACGACCACAAGTTCGACGCCATCTCCAACGAGGACTACTACGCGCTCGCCGGCATGGTGATGTCGAGCAGCTACCGGCAGGTGCCCTTCGAGACGCTCGAGGCCAACCGGCGGGCGGCGCGGCGGCTGGAGGAGGCCGACCGGGCGGCCCGTGCCGAACTGCTCGCCCTGCTCGCGGAGCCGCTCGGCACTGCGGGCCGTGCGCCGCTGGCCGGGATCGACCAGCCCCGCGGGCGTCCGCCTGCGGAGGGGACGACCGCGATCGCCGACTACACGGGCGACGGTCCGGCCACGCCGATCATCGCCGACGGCGCGGCCTGGCAGGTGGTGCCGGCCGGCACGCCGGTGCTCGAGCCGCCGGTCGAGGGTCGGCCGCGGCAGCTGCGGGTCGAGCCCGTGGGCCACGCCCACAGCGATTCGATCTGGTCGACGACGCGGTCGACAGGCGAACGCGATCCCGCTCCGCTCGGCGCGGTCGATCGTGCGGGCCGGGTGCTGCGCACGCCGAAGCGACGGATCACCGGCGGCGTGCTCTGGCATCGCGTCCGCGGGAAGTTGCAGATCAACACCGTCGTCGACGGCCACGTGCTCCTCTCCGGCGGGCCGCTCTACGGCAGCCACGTCATGACGATCGACACGCAGGGGCAGTGGAAATGGATCCGCCAGGACATGCGGAAGGACATGACATGGGATGCAGGGCATCTCGTGCACGTCGAATATGCGGCCAGCGAGGGGGCCGTGGACGTGGCCGAGGTGGTCGCCGCGGCCGACGAGCCGCGACGGACCGATCCCACCGTGGTGGCGGCGATCAACCGCCTGCTGGCGGCGCCGGAGTTCGACTGGAACGCCGCCGCGGCGAGCCGCGTCGTCGCCCGGGCCGAGTCGCTGGCGACGGCGCGGGCCGCGATCCTGGCCGACGTGAAACTCGTCTCCGCGACCGCGCCGGCGATGCTCGACGGCAACGGCGTCGACCAGTTCGTGCTGCTCAAGGGCTCGGCGGCCCGGCCGGGTGCGCTGTCGGTGCGGCGGTTCCTCGAGGCGATCGACGGGGCGGGGCAGCCGGCCTGGCCGGCCCACTCCTCGGGACGGCTCGAGCTCGCCGCACGGGTGCTCGATCCGGCCAATCCGCTCACGAGCCGCGTGATCGTCAACCGCATCTGGCACCACCTCTTCGGCCGCGGCCTCGTGCCCACGACCGACAACTTCGGCAAGCTCGGCGAGGCGGCCGCCGACCCGCAGGCCCGGGCGCTCCTCGACACGCTGGCCGTGCGGTTTCGCGACGAGGGCTGGAGCATCAAGCGGCTCGTCAAGGAGATCGTGACCAGCAGCACGTGGCGGATGAGCGGCGCGCGGGACCCGCGGGCCGTCGAGAAGGACCCGCTCAACCTGCTCGTGCACCACCACCCGCTGCGGCGGCTGGAGGGGGAGGCGATCCGCGACAAGATCCTCGCCGTGTCGGGCCGGCTCGACCGCGCTGTCGGGGGTCCCAGCGTCGAGGTGTTCATCACGGAGTTTCACGACGGCCGTGGCAAGCCCGCCTCCGGCCCGCTCGACGGCGCCGGCCGCCGCAGCCTCTACACCCGCGTCCGCCGCAACTTCATGCCGAGCTTCCTCACCGCCTTCGACCTGCCGGTGCCGTTCCAGGCGATGGGCCGACGGAACGTGACCAACGTCCCCGCGCAGGCGCTGACGCTGATGAACGACCCCTTCGTTGCGGAGCAGGCGGCGCTGTGGGCGAAAAAGACGCTCGCCGACGAGTCGCTTCCTCCGGAGCGGCGGATCGACAGCATGTACCGTGAGGCCTTCGCCCGGCCGCCCTCGGCGGAGGAGCAGACGGCGGCGATCGGCTTCCTCGCCGCGCAGGCCCGGCTGCACGGCGGCGACTTCGCGCACCAGCCGCGGCAGGAGGCGGCGTGGGCGGACCTGGCCCATGCGCTCATCAACGCCAAGGAGTTCGTCTTCGTTCCATGACACGGTCCATGCACCCCTGTGGCCGAGACCGCGCAGCGGCCGTGTCGCGGCGGGAGGCGCTGCGCATGGCGAGCTGCGGCTTCGGGGCCGTGGCGGCCGCGGCGCTGCTATCCCGCGACCGCAGCCTCGCGGCCTCGAGCGGCGTGCTACCGGTCCTGCACCACCCGGCTCGGGCGTCGAGCGTGATCTTCCTCTACATGGACGGCGGCGTGTCGCAGGTCGACAGCTTCGACCCGAAGCCCGCGCTCGAGCAGCACGCCGGCAAGGATCCGCACGCGCTCTTCAAGGTCGACGCCACGCAGTTCAACAACGTCGGCTCGGTGCTGCCGAGCCCGTGGACGTTCCAGCCGTACGGCCAGAGCGGCATCCCGGTGAGCGAGCTCTTTCCGCACATGGGCTCGGTCGTGGACGAACTGGCCATCATCCGTTCGATGACGAGCGAGTTTCCCGAGCACACCAACGCCAACTACTTCCTGCACACCGGCAGCGGACTGCAGGGCCGGCCGAGCATGGGGGCGTGGACGACCTATGGGCTGGGCAGGGAGAACGACGAGCTGCCCGGCTACATGGTGATCAACGGCGGCCTGATCCCGCCGGGAGGCCTCGACAACTTCACCAATGGCTTTCTGCCGGCCACCTACCAGGGCTCGGTCATCAAGCCCAATGCCGTCGGCCTCGCGAACGTCCGCCGCGGAGAGCGGGCCGCGGCGCAGCAGCAGGCGAAGCTCGACCTCGCCCGTCGGCTCGACGGCGCGTTCGCCGACAGGCTCTCGGCCGGCGGCACGGCCCCCGACGCGCTCGAAAGCGCGATCGCCAACCAGGAGCTGGCCTACCGCATGCAGACGCAGGTGCCCGACCTGCTCGACCTGTCGGCCGAGTCGGCCGCCACGAAGCGGGCCTACGGCCTCGAGGCCGAGTACAAGCCGACGCAGATCTTCGGGGCCGAGTGCCTCCTGGCCCGCAGGATGGTGGAGCGCGGCGTGCGGTTCGTGGAGCTGACCTGCCCGAGTGTCGGCGCCGACCGCTGGGACCAGCATTCGAAGCTGCGGGAGGGACATGCCAACAACGCGCGTGCCGTGGACCAGCCGATCGCCGCGCTCATCCGCGACCTGCGGCAGCGGGGGATGCTCGATTCGACGCTCGTGGTCTGGAGCGGCGAGTTCGGCCGCACGCCGTTCGCCCAGGGGACGGACGGCCGCGATCACAACCCGCAGGCCTTCACGATGTGGATGGCGGGCGGCGGCGTGAAGGGAGGCACGATCACGGGCGCCACCGACGACTTCGGCTATCGGGTCGTGGAGAAGAAGTTCATGATCCACGACATGCACGCCACGATGCTGCACCTCCTGGGCATCGACCACACGCGGCTCACGTACCGCTTCAGCGGTCGCGACATCAGGCTGACCGACGTGCATGGGCACGTCATCCGCGACGTCGTCGCCTGAAGGGCGAGGTGAGGCAGGCCCCACGCCGCCGCGGCGGGACGGCGTCGCCCCGTGTTCGGGAGGCGGCCGTCCGTCGGTTCAGCCTGCCGAACGCATCGACAAGCTCTTGAGCGTCAGCACCGAGCCGAGCGACATCAGCGCCAGCCCGAGCCACCGAGGGGGTCGCACCACCTTGCGGGAGGCGGTGTTCTGCCAGAGGTTCTGGACCGGCGTGGCCAGCTGTCCGCCGAGCTGCGCGGTCACGAACGTGCTGGACCTCTCGCTCAGCGTGAACGAGTCGACGACCCGGAACTGCACGCCCGCGAGGAACAGGAGCAGGCCGACGAGCAGAACGTGTTGTCGCTTGACCCGCATCGCTTGCATCGGCGTCTCCAGCCCGGCGGTCGTGCCGGGGCGTCCTTCCCATGCATCGGGCGTGTCGCCGGGCGGAGTGCATCGTGCGGATGGGATTGACGGTTGTGAGGCGGATGCGGCCTGGCAGGGGGGGTAGTGGGCGCGTGAAGCTGGAGAAGGTGGGCGGTCGGAGGCGTTCTGTGCCGAAAATGACTGTGGAACCGGCTGGGCGCGTGACGATGAACGGTGCGGACTGTGTCGATTATTCCGACCATCGGCCGCGCTCGACCAGCGCACACCCTCGATCAACGTATCCGTGATCAACGCATCCGTGAACAGCCCACCCGTGAGCAGCGCAGCAGCGACCGGCGCATCCACGCGCCGCCGCGGCGACGGCCCTCCGCAGGGCGGCTGCGCGGTCGCGGCGCGACTGCTTGTTGGCCATGTCGTTCGCCGAGCGCGGGTCGTGCCGCTGGCGTTGGCATTCCTTTCCGCCTGTGCCGGCGTCGCACCGGGCCAGGTCGCACTGGGCCAGGAGGATGCCGCCGTGCTGCCGTTCTCCGGCCCGATCGAGTCGGACTCGTCGCTCCCGGAACTGGTGCTCGGCGAGGGATTGATCGACGGGGCCGAGGAGCTGTCCCCTGATCGTTCCGCCCCGCGGATCGTCCGGGATGGCGACGTCGTCGACCCCGAACTGCTCGACGAAGTCTCGGCGGGCTTCGGCGACGGCCTGCGCATCCAGGAGTTCACGTTGGGCGAGATGCCGAACGAGGCCAGCTCCGCCGACTGGTTCTCCAGCGGCCGCTGGTACGGCTCCGCGGAGGTGCTGTCGATGAGCCGCGGCCGCAACTATCGGCGGGTCATCGGCTACGACCCGTCGATCCGCCGCAACCCGTCTGGTGGCACCAACTTTGCGGGCACGTTCATGAGCCCGGGCATCCCCTTCAACGTGGTGCCGGCCGGGCGAATCACCCTCGGCCGCTACCTCGGCCGCGACAACCTCGACCGCGACCAGTCGTTGGAGATGACCTACTACGGCGGCATGAGCTTCTTCATCCGCGACGCGTACCACGCCCTGCCGCTCTCGTTCCTCGTGACGCCGCTGGCCGGCACGATCACGCCAGGACTGCCCGGCTTCACCTTTGCGCAGACATACGAGTCGACGAACAGCTCCGACTTCAACGCCCTGGAATGCAACTACAAGCTGCACCGGCGACTCGGTCGAGACAAGGTGATCATGTCGCCCGACGGCGGTTGGGCCAGGCATGCCGAACGGGGCTGGCTGCCGGCATTCCTCATCGGCGGTCGCTTGGCGAACGTGAACGAGGCCTTCACGTTCCGCAGCAGCCGCAACAACACCGCCCCAGACCAGTTCAGCGGTGCGTACGACATCCAGTCGCAGACCTGGCTCGCGGGCCTCAACATCGGCGGCGAGCTGATCAGCCAGAACGAGTTCTACTACTGGGGCGTCCGCGGGCGGGTCACGCCGGCGATCAGTTTCGCCGGCAACCAGCAGCAGGCTGCGGGCGTCAACAACCTGCCGGCACCACCGCCCGAGGCGGACGTGTTGCGCGGGTCGTTCGCGTGGCAGCAGTCGGCCAACCAGGTCGGCCCGGGCTTCATCGGCGATCTCACAATGCTGGCCGGCTGGCAGGTGACTCCCAACTTCGCGATCCAGGTCGGATACGATTTCCTCTGGGTCGCGGGCGTGGCCACCTCCACGCGTCAGTTCAATCTCGACAACGTCCGGCCCAATTCGATCGACTCCGGCGGGCAGATCCTCTACCAGGGCGTGTCGATGGGCGTCGAGGGATCGTGGTGAGCGTCGTGACGCCCGCCGGCGACGCGGCGTTCAGCGGTCCGCGGCCACGACCACGGCGGCCGCCTGCCCCATGGAGCAGAGGTTGACGGCCAGTGCCGTGCCCGCGCGGCCGGCGAGCGGCTCCCCGTGGACGACGGAGACAGGACAGAGCGGGTCGGGCGTGTCGTAGTTGAGGGTGGGCGGCACCAGTCCCGCCTCCACGCCGAGGATGCTCGCGGCCAATTCGACCGCGCCGCCGCCCGCCCCGAGGTGGCCGAAGAAGCTCTTGGGAGCGGTGACCGGCACGGCGCCGACCGCGTCGACGATCGCCCGCGACTCGAGGCGGTCGGTCTCCACGGTGCCGCCGCCGTGTGCGTTGACGTGGCCGAGCTCGTCACCGTCGATGGCCGCCGCGGCGAGCGCAGCCCGCATGGCCGATCGCAGGGATGACCCGGTGAGCGGCCTGTCCGCGCGACGGGGCTCACAACGCGAGGCGGCGGCGAGGAGCCGCGCCCTGATCCGCGCACCGCGGCGCTCCGCATGCTCACGCGACTCCAGCACGAAGAGGGCCGCCCCCTCGCCGTCGAGCATGCGGTCACGGTCGCGGTCGAAGGGCCTGCAGATGCGCCGATGGTCGTCGACCGGCCGGCCGAGCGGCGGTTCGCCCCGCGCGACCAGCGACGTCGGGTGCAGCCGGCAGCCGGTGCCGCCGGTGAGCATGACGTCGGCCCAGCCGCGCCGGATGACGCTGGCGGCCTCGCCCACGGCCAGCAGGCTCGAGACGTCGCCGAGCACGATCGTGTTGTTGGGGCCGCGGGCGTCGTGGGCGATCGCCACGTGGGAGGCCGTCATGTTCGGCAGGTGCTTGAGCAGCCACAGCGGGTGCACCTCCTCCTGGATCGCCTCGGACCACTGTCCGAAGTCGAACCGTCCCGACTGCAGCGACCGACGGTAGGTCAGCTCCAGGTCCTCGATGTCGGCGTAGATCATGTCGCCCCCCACCAGCACGCCGAACCGTTCTGGATCGACCGACCCCGCCGCGATGGATGCGTCGGCCAGCGCCAGATCGGCGGCCGCGAAGCCGATCTGGATGTCGCGGCTCATCACTTTCAGGCTCTTCCGTGGCCGCACGTAGAGCTTCGGGTCGAAGGCATCGAGCTGGCCGCCGTAGGGAGTGTGCAGCCCGCCGGCGTCGAAGATGTCGATCGCCCGGATGCCGCTGGTGCCGCCGACCAGCGCATCCCAGAAGGCATCGCAGCCGATGCCGATCGGCGACACCACGCCGACACCGGTGACGACCACTTCGCGGGCTCGATTCATGGCCTGCACACTAAACCACGCCGGCCCGGACAGGAAGTGGCGGGCCGTCGACGCGGCGGGCGGGCGGCGTTTCTGCAGCGATCCGCTCGGCGGAGGATCAGCGGTGCGGGGGGTGGTCGCGGCGCCAGTCGGCCGGCTGCTGCGGATGGTCGCCTGCCCAGAGACCGCGGCGGGCGGCGCGGGCCGCGGACTCGGCGTCGAGCAGGTCGGGGTCGGGGCTGAATCCGCCGAACACCCAGGCCCAGCCGTCGGCCACCAGTTCCCGGTTGACGTTCCGGTCGTCGACCCAGAGCGTGCCCAGCAACCGTCCGTGCTGGTCCCTGGCATCCCCTGCCACCCGCGTGCGCCCGCCGGCGAGTTTCGCCGCCAGGGCGGCCCGCGACTCGCGGCCGAACGGCTGCTCCATCTCCGGCGCGTCGATACCCACGAGCCGGATCTTTCGCGGCCGGCTCTGCTCGTCGATGCAGGTCACCGTGTCGCCGTCGTGGACGTAGTCGACCCGCCACAGCGGACGCCCCTGCCGGTCGTGCACCGGGCACATCGGCACCGCAGCCACGATCGCCGAGACGATCGTCGCGGTGACCACGTACCAGACACGCAGCCGGCGCGGCATGCCGGGCGGGGCGCGAGGGATTCGCAGTTGGCGGGCGGGCATGTGGCCGACCGCTCGACCGGTCAGGATTCGAACCGCTTGAGCGCGGCGATCGCAGCCAGGGCGCGGTCGGCGCCGCCGAACTGTCCGACCACCCGCTTGGCGGCGATCAGGTCCTCGACCGACACGTCACCGGCACGGACCGATGAGGCCTTCCGAGCGGTGGCCGCGGCCTTCGGGCCCGCGCCACTCGTGCGCCGCTTGCGTGGACGAAACCCCATCTTCTTGAGCACGTTGCTGACCTGAGGGCTGACGACTTCGATGCCCTTGCTCTTGAGCGTGGCGATGATGACCACCGGCCGCGGCTTCTCCCCCTTCTCCTTCATGGCGGCGGCGACCTTGCGGATCTCGGCCGACTTGTTCACGCCCTTGGGTGCCTTCTTCTCGGCTGCCGGCTTCTTCTCGACCATCGCGGTTGGATCCTCTCGGGGGAAGGGACATGCGGCTCGCCGGGGCGTGCTCGTCACGTCCGACCGCCGTCGACGGAGGCATGTCGCCACGTCGCAGATACGAGAATACTAGTTGAACCATGTGGAATTACAAGCGACGCAGGAAAGTAACGCTCTGTGGGGGTGAGACATTCCATGCGCACCGCGAACATGTACATCTCGTCATCCGTGCAGTTCAAGGCACCCCGCCCGGGAATGGTCCGCGACGCGCAGGCGGCCAGCGGTCATACGTCGCAGGTGAATCCGGCGATCCCGTGCGCCTCGATGTGGGCCGCCACCTCCGGCGCGACGAGTTCCTTCCATGACGGGTCGTCGTCGCAGATGCTGCGTCGCACG
>Ga0209598_10000337_pt1 | contig 37360 bp, 19 predicted proteins | sample M_140807_EF_Meta_FD_187317 | JGI IMG/M metagenome (GOLD analysis project Ga0209598, IMG submission 187317) | Freshwater microbial communities from Lake Montjoie, Canada to study carbon cycling - M_140807_EF_MetaG (SPAdes) (version 2) | ecosystem: Environmental > Aquatic > Freshwater > Lake...
TCCGACCGACTATGTGCCCTACAAGCCGCTCGGCGAGTGGATGGCGATCGGCACCGCCCACAACGCCGGCTGGGGCGATCGACACAAGTTCGGCGCACGGGTGCGGATCGGCGACCATGCGAAGCTCGTGGACGTGGTTGGCGATCGGTCCTGGCAGCCGACGCTCTTGCGTTGGGAGCCCGGCCCGCCTGCGGCGATCGACACGGTTCCGCTCACCTACGACCGGGCCTGGGGCGGCCCCGCCCATGCCGCCAATCCGCTTGGCCGCGGCCAGGACAGCGACGCGATGCACAATCTCGAAATCCCGGGAGCCTGGGTCGATTCCCGCTCGTCGCCAGCCCTGCCTGCGGGATTCGGCCCGCTGCCGTCGACCTGGGCCCAGCGGAAGCAGTGGATGGGGAAATACAACGCCCGCTGGATTCGCGACCATTGGCCGTGGCTGCCGCCCGATTTCGATGTTCGGTTTTTCATGGCAGCGCCTGAGGATCAGTGGGTTGACGGCTTTTTCCGCGGCGATGAGCCGATCGTGCTCGAGCAGATGCACCCGGTGCATGCGGTCTACCAGTCGCGGCTGCCGGGCGTGCGGGCGCGGTGCTTCGTGTCGCAGCGGAGCGGCGCCGGGGCCGCCGGCAAGCCGGGCCATTGGGGCGAGGAACTCCATTTTCGCGAGGTGCCGCTCCACCTCGACACGGTCTGGATTGACGCCGACCAGGAGAAGCTTGTGCTCGCCTGGCGGGGCCACCTGCCGGTGGCGTCGCTCAAGCTGCTCGATGTGGAGCATCTCCTGGCGCTTCTCGAGCCGCTCGATGAGCCCGATCGCGGCCTGCGTTTTTTCGAGGCGATGCTCGCCGCAGAGCTGACCCCCGCCGACCTCTCGCCGCCGTTCGACCCGGCAGCCCTGCGGGCCGAGATCGATGCCGCCCTCGCCAAGGCGGCGAAGGAACGGGCAGACTTTGAGGCGATGATGGCTGATCAGTTGGCGAAAGCGGAGGCGGCCATGGCCGCCAAGCAGCAGGAGGCCGTGGCCAAGGCACGGGAGCTGGGGGTCGACTGGCAGCCGCCCGATGCGGCCGCCATCGCGGCGGCGCCCAAAACGCTCGAGGAAGGGATCGCCGCGATGCGGCAGGATCTGGCGGCACTCGAAGCGTTTACCGGCTTCGACGTCTCACAGGAAATTGCCAACCTCAAACAATCCATCGCCGACGCGGAGGAGGCGGCGGCCCTCGTCGCCGGGTTCCCGGAGCAAGTGCGCGCCCGTGAGGAGGAGATCCTCTCGAAGATCCCCCCGGAATTGCTGGTGGTGAGAAAACTTCCCGACGGCGAGCCGATCGATCTTGAGGCCGCCCGTGCCTCAGGCTTCGCGAAGTTCGATCTGGCAGGCGTCGACTTCTCGGGGCTCGATCTCTCTGGCATCGACTTCCGTGAAGCCAGGCTCACGGGAGCCAAGCTTGTGCGGACCACGCTGGGGAAGGCCGACTTCACGGGGGCGAATCTCACGGGTGCCGACCTGACCGGCGCCGATCTCCGCGGTGCCACGCTCGACGACGCCGATCTGACCGATGCCGTGGTGCCCTACACCCGCTGGGCCGGCGCCTCGCTGTCGGGGGCCAGATTGTCGGGGCTGCAGCTGTCGGGGGCCGATTTCACCGGCGTGCGCGGCCAGCGGGCCGACTTCTCGAACGCCATGCTCGCGGAGTCGTGTTTTGCCAATGCCGACCTCGAAAAGGCAGATTTTTCAGGAGCGATCGTGCAGCGGGCCGATTTCTCGGGGGCCAGGCTCACTCGGGCCGAGTTTGGCGGCGCCCATGCGGCGGGCATCGTGCTCCGCGGCGCGGAGCTGACCAACCTGCGGGCCCGCGAGAAGGCCGACTTCACCGGCGCGGTCGTGGCCGGGGCGCTGGCCGACGATTCCGCCTGGGGCACGTCGATCCTCGACGGGGCCGACTTTCGCGAGGCGACGCTGCGGCGGGCGCAGTTTTCCGAGGCGTCGCTCCGCGAAGCGATGTTCGACGACTGCAATCTGGCCAACGCCGTCTTCGACGATGCCGACCTCGAACGGGCGATGCTCATGCATGCCAATCTGCTGCGGGTGACGTTCGACCGCGCCAACCTCACAAACGCTCGGCTCGATGGCTCAAATCTCTTCGAGGCCGGCCTCTGGGAGTCGAGGCTCGAGGGGGCCACGCATGCCGGAGCCAACGTAAAGCGCACCCGCCTCGCAGAGTGACCCACCATCAACACAGCAACGCACCATGAATGAGACACCACCACCGGGATTAGATCCCTGGGACGAGCCGGAACTGCCGGCCTACACCGTGCTCTCCGCCGCCGAGGCGATCGAGCGGGTGGTGCGGGGGGCGATGCTCGACAACACGATCATCCAGAATGTCGATCTCTCGGGCCGGGATCTGTCCGGCTGCAGCCTCCGCCGGGCCCGCTTCGAGATGGTGAACCTCGACCGCTGCAATTTCTCAGGCGCCACGCTCGACCACGCGGGGCTGGCTCAGTGCTCGCTTGCCGGGGTGCGGGCCAGCCGGGCGTCGATGGCCCATCTCACCGCCACCGAGTGTGGCATGCAGGGCATCCATTTCGAGGCCTGCGATCTCTCGGAAGCCATCCTCACGACCTGCGACATGACCGACGCCCGCCTGGATGCCTGCCGGATGGAGCAGATCGGCCTGATCATGTGCCGCGGAGCGAAGGTGTCGTTTGCCGGCTGCCGGATGGCGAAGGCGTATGGTGCGGAGCCCCAGTTTGAAGAAGCGTCGTTCCGGGATGCCGATCTCGCTGGCGTCAACTTGATGAAATGCTCTTTCGAGGGGGCGAGCTTCCAGGGGGCGTCGCTCGCCGAGGCGCGGCTGATCGGCTGTTCGCTCACCGCCGCAGACCTCTCCGAGGCGGTGTTTTCCAAGACGATCCTCAGCGGGTGCAACCTCACCGGATCGCGGCTGCCGACAGAGTGCGATGGCTTTCACCTGATCGAGTGCAACATGTCGGGGCTCGGGCTGGCGGGCACCTCATTTCGCGACGCCAGGCTGCTCCAGAGCGATCTGTCGTCCGCCGATCTGTCGGGCTGCGATCTGAGCAACGCCTTCCTCGATCATGGCACACTCAAGCAGGCGAACCTGACGGGCGCCAGGCTCGCGGGCACGAGCCTGGCGAGGTGTGATCTGACGGCCGCCCTGCTCCGCGGAGTCGATGGCACTGACGCACACCTCCGTGAGGCGATTCTCACCGATGCGGTGCTCGACGGAGCCACGCTCAAAGGTGCGGATTTCAGCAGCAGTGTGTTCGTGGGAAAACAGTTGGAGCGGGCCTCGATTCCCGAGACGCGGTTTAAGGAGGCCGATTTCCGCGGTTTCGTCGGCGATGGCCGCGAGTTCACCCGCTGCGAATTCACCCGCTGTGATTTCCGTGACGCCTCGCTCGCGAAGGCCGCCCTGCACCATGCCTCCTTCGCAGACTGCAACCTGACCGGAGCCAGCCTCCGCGAGTCGGTGCAGGACCACACCAGCTTCCGGGGTGCCAACCTCACGGCCGCCGACTTCTCCGGGGCCACGATCGAGTGGGGGGAGTTTGACGGTGCGCGGCTGACGCGGACCGATTTCACCACCACCCAGTTTCACCGCACCGCCTTCGACGGCCTGCCGCTCCGCGACGCGGTGCTCGCCAAGCCCCTGTTCATCGCCTGCGAGTTCCGCGGTGTCGATCTGGCCAGGCTCGATCTCTCAGGAATTGATTTCCACGATTCGGTGATGACGGGCGTTGACCTCACGGAATCGCACTTGGAGGGGGCAAATCTCAGCCGCTGCAATCTCAGCGGCGGCCTGCTTACCAAGGCCACGTTCGTGAACTGCCTCGCCGACAACGCCAATTTTTCGGCCGCAGTGCTCGATAGCGCCGACTTCCGCGCCGCCTCTCTCGCCCAGGCGATGTTCGTAGACGCAAGCCTGCCGTGGGCCGACTTCACCGGCTGCGGGCTCGTGCAATCCAACTGGACGAGTGCCCGCGCGACCGGTGCCCGTTTCGAGGGAGCCGACCTGAAGTTTGCGGATTTTTCCTGTGCGAATGTCGAAGGGGCGATCTTCGCGAATGCGGATCTCTCCGGGGCCAACCTTCACGACATCCGCGACAGCCACGCGGACTGGTCCGGGGCGAACCTTGCCCGGGCACGACGCACCGACCAGGACCGCCTCGAGGCCGAGAACTGGACGCCACGCCGGTCCCGGGCGTGATGGCCGGTGGATCAGCCGATTCGTGGGCCGATCAATTTGCCGGAATCGGAACGATGAGCGGCTCGGCTGCGCCAGTCGCCATCAGCGACCCCACCGCGTTCTTGATGATCGCCTGACGGTCGGTCACCAAAAGCCGCACATCTCCGGACAGTTGCCCATCGACGATGGCCACCTCGAACTCGTGTCGCACGCGGCCGGTGCCGGGTTCGAGGATGTGCACCGCCCGCAGGCATCCCGGGGAGACCGCCACCTTCAGGAGCGGCAGGTTGTTGGCGGTCGGCTGCGGATGCTCCTCGATCACGGAAAGCCGCAGGTATCGCGGGGTGTTTTCACTGGCCGACACGATCGCGCGAACCGTCGATCCGGGGAGGCACTTGATGTCGAACCTGCGCTCCACCCCCGGCACCAGATCCTGGAGGGGAACCGCCACCTCCGGCTCCGCCGTCCGAAAGCGAAACCAGCAGCGAATCTCGGCGGTGGTCGCCGCCAAAGGCCAGTTGGGAGCGGTCAGATTCAGCACCGGGGCGGGCCGGAACGGCTGCCACGACAGGTCATAGAAGACGTACGGCAGGCCGATGGCACCGCGTGCTGATTTCGGCTGCACTTCCACCCAGGCCTCGACTGGCCGCGGGGAGAAACCGCTGGGATCACTGTTTTGAATCGACACCGGGAGCGTGACATCCGTGCCGTCGCGCACCGCCATGTGCGCTCCGATGAAACAGCGTCGGCTCGGATCGCTGGGGTCAGAAAGATTGGTGACGCTGTCACGCAGTCCCTGCTCCGTCCCGCCGTCGTAGCGTCGAAACTCGAGCGATCGGCCACCGCCGGCCAGAAACAGCTCGAGGCCTTCGTTTCCAGAAACGGCAATCCGCCGCCGCGGCGAGGACGGACCGGCATCCAGTTTGACGTCGTAGGTGTCGGTTCTGCCGCCCACGGGTCGCGGCAGCGAGATCGGCTCATCCAATTTCACGAGGTCTCGCGCCGCCAGCCCACCCTCGACGCCCCAGCGGCTGATGCGCAGGGAGTTTCGCAGTGATACGGCGAGTTTGCCGGGGTCGGTAGCGTCAAAATATCGTCCGCCGGAATCGCCCGCGAGGCTCTGCAGCTCCTGCAGCCTCATTTCGCGATCGAATCGGCCGGCCATCATGTTGAACCCGATCACGTCCACTCGCACCTCGTTCTGCCTCGATCGCTTGAAATTGACCCGCGACAGCGTTCGCAGGACGTCGGATGACGTCACGATCGTGCCACCGCTCTGGTCGTTCGCGCCGTCCGTGACCGCCAGTACGTGGGCCGGTCCGGGGTTCGCCGCACCGCAATCGACCCGCAACGCCTCGTTGATCGCCCGATAGAGCGGCGTCTCACCGCCCGGCTCCTGGGCATCGAGAATCGACCGCATGCGCAGAACCTGCACTGGCGAAAGCGGCTGCATTTCCATGACCTGCTCGACATCGTCGCCCGGCACAAGCCGAAACGGCTTGCCGTCCGCGACCGTCTTGTCACGCTCTCGCTTGCCAGCTTCCGTCAAGCCCGCCGAGTACCGGCCGCGTGAGTCCCGTGACCACTTCGTGCGATGGCCGTAGAGCCAGAGCGATCCGCTCCAGCCCCCATCCCTGGAGATGGTTTCGAGGAGTTCGTAGAGCGACTCGCGGCCTGCCTCCAATCGCGTACGGCCATCGGGCAGTCGTTCGCCCATGCTGCCGGAGCAGTCGAACACGATCGACACCGACTGGTTTCGCGGCAGATCGCCCCGCACGGTCACCCGCGGTGATACCGCTTCCGCGGCCCGCCACTCGGTGGTCCGGATCGTGGCCGCGGTCTCCAGGGGCATGCCTGTCACGATGCGATGCCCGCGGTACCACATCACCATGTCGAGCACGTTCGAGTCTGCTCGTGTCAGGCCGCCTTGGGGGCCGAGCAGCCGCTCGCTGGAGCCGTCGAGCCGCCATATCGTCTCTGTCGGGTCGGCGGTCGCCCCGACCAGAACCGGCAGTCGCGGGACCGAAGCCGCACCAGAGCCGCGCAGCACCGGCAGCGGCCTGTCATGCATCGACTCGGCGAGCCACATCGAGGCAACGCCCGAGGGAACGTCTCGGTCCACCGTCAGCCGTGTCCGATTGGCAGGCGCGTCGTCACGAATCTGCGGGGGAAACAGGAGCACCGATTTGGGCGTGAACGAAACCTTGCCGAAAGCATCCGCGGCAGCCTCCAGATTGAGCAGCCGTTCTTCAACCTTCCGACGGGTGAGTTCGCCATGATTGATCTTTGCGTCGCGGGTCAGATCGACCGCTTTCTGCAGCATGATGCGGCTCGCCTCGAAAGACCAAATGGGGTCCTCGGCCTCGAGGCCCGCCCAGAAATCGTCGAGCATCGTATCGGCCACGTTCACGAGTCGATCGTGCCAGGCCGACATCAGGCTCTTCTGGGTGGGCGTGGTCTCGTTGAACATGTTCCGGTGACTGGTGACGGCCGCAAGGGAGCGGGCCAGGAATTCACCTCGCCGCATGTATTCGAGCACCTCTGACAGTCCCGCCTGCCCGCTGGAATCCGCCTTGAACTCCAGTTCCTGCAGCTGTGCCAGTTCCTTCGGCAATGATCTGGCCATCTCGCGGACCTCCGCCACCTGCCTCCCCACGGCGACTGCCACCTCCCGCGACTGCGACGGGGTCGTCGCCGTCCCCTGGAATTCCCGTCGAAGAATCGGCAGCAGCGGATGGATCAGGGTTTCGCGCCAGGGGATCCAGCCGGCGACCGCCGTGGCGGCGACGGGCTTGGGAAGGGCTCTCCGCCTGGGGTCGGCGACTGGCGTTTCCGCGAGGGCAAACCGTCGCTGCAGGCGGTCGGCCCGCTCGATCAACTTCATTCGCACGTTTCCCATGGCCAGCGGTGTTTCCAGTAACCGCTGTATGCCGGCGAGGGTTGCAGGCGTGTCCGCGGCCAACGAGGCCAGATCCTCACACGAGACGTCGAAGGCGGCTCGAAGGGGCTTGTAGTACTGCTCGATTGCCTTGCGATTCTCGGCAAGGCCGGCCACCAGCTCCGAGGGGGTCGAGGCCTTCTCCCTTGCAGCACTGATGGAAAGCCGCTCGAAGAGCCCGTCATCGAACCGGTGCAACGCATCGAGCAGAGGTGTCCAGGCAAACGACTGAACGAAGGCATTGCCCGGGCCTTCGCGGTCCGCCCCTGCATCCGCGATGGAGCGCATCTCGCGCACATACCAGGCGGCAAGCCAGGGCAGTTCATCGTGGACCAGATCGCAGAACCGGATCGAACGCGACGTCTCGTCGGCGACAGCCTGAATCGCCTTGAACGCCTCACTGCATTCAGCCACCAGACTGCCGGCCCGCTCGAGTGAAGCGGTGTCTCCCACGAACAGCAGATCGATCGCCAATCGGATTTTTTTGTCGTACTCCAACCGCGGCGTGAAAGCCTCGACGACCCGATCGGCCCGCACGTCGAGCGGATATGCCGCATCCCTCGAGAGACTGACCAATCGGAGCAGCTGGCCGGGGAGAGACGGAGCGGCCCGCCACACGGCCGGATCGAGCCACCGCAGCATCATCCGCGCCACATGGACCTGCAGCGGTTCCACCGGGACGTTCGCCGGTTTTTCGCCCACCCGCTCGACCCAGCGAGCGAGCATGTCACGGTCGATCACGACACCTGCCCCGACTTGCGCGATGAGCCAATCCCAGGCGACGGTGGTCGTATCCAACCAGGTCCCCGACGAGACCGGGACGGGCTCCACGAGCGGCGCCGGAGTTCCGGGCGGCGGCGGTTCCATCACGTACTTGATCAATGCCTCCTGCCAAGCCGTCATGGCGGGATCGGCCCCCGAATCGGTCTGCTGCATGCGGTTCAGCCGGCGGAGCCGCAACGATGGCAGGCGGCTGGTGTTGGTCACCTGAAAGGTCTCGAGCCGAAGTTCAAACCGCTCCACCAGCGTTTCGACCCGGATCAACTCGTCCGAAAACGCCGCTCCAGCCCAGCGCAGCTGCTCGGCGAGCATGAGATGCTGCCGATAGTTTTCCCAGAGGTAGGGCCGCTCATGGGTGCCGATCAACCGGAGTTTTTCCGCCATTCTCCAGCGTTCCCGCAGCCACCAGTCCGCCTCATCGACATCGGCTGAAGAGCGATTGTTCAACGCCGATGCGGCAGCGGATGTTGCCTTGAGACTGATGTTGAGCTGGTCGGCCGGCGTCCTCGAGACCACCCAGGCCACCTGCGGGTCGTCGGCCGCACGTCCACCGGAGATTCCCGGCACGAGGAGCGGGGTTTGCCGCTCGCCGCAGTGCGCAAGCGACCATCGATCGACCTCCTCGGCCAGATAGGCCGCCATCTCCCACAGTTCGATCCTGCCATTGCCGTTTCCATGCGGTGCATTGTCGGCTGCACCCCGGAATCCCATCGCAAAGAATCTGGCGAAGACAGTCTGTCCGTCCGCCGGATTTGTATGAGCCAACTGCCCTGCCCCGGCGGACAGAAGCACCCATGTCCGGACCGGCTTGGAGTCGGTGAGCAGCGACTCCACCGCAGGGGCGAATCCGCCATCGCTGACGCCGAGAGGCCAATTCAACGAGGCCCGGGAACTGTCGAGCACGAGCACGATGCCGGTGCCGGGCTTGACCGCACTGCGAAGTTCACCCAGAAGGCGATCGACGCGAATGTAGTTCAGGGACTCGTCGGCGACGGGCAGATCGACCACGGCCGGCGGAATCAGGCACGGACGGCCGTCCCGGTCGAGCGTCCCGGTCATCGCCAGATAGACGAAGATCATGTCGTTGCCGGGCCCTCCCGGTCGCGCCCGACCCGCGGCCGCTGCCAGGGCAGCGACGATTTCGGTGGCATTTCCCGACTGAATTTGCTCGCTGGCGTCCTGCCAGGACACCGAGGCGGGACGGAAAACCCTGCCACTGACCGACAACCGCTTGAGGAGGTCGCGGTCCTCCTGCGACAACATGATCGGGCTCATGGGCGGCGCGTAGGTGGTTGCAAAACCGACGATCAACGGCACGCGATGCTTGATTGAAAACAGCACCCATAACAACGCCACCAGCAGCGAGAGCGCCGCGGCCGTGAGGCCGATGCGGCGAAACATCAGCCAATTCAACCGGTTTCGTTCAGTCCGCGCGGCCGGTGAGCGCCGCCACGACTCACGTTGCCCTACCTGCGACGGCTTCGCATCGACAGGCTTGCGCGACCGCCGGAAGGCGCCCCTCCAGGATGAGCCGACATTCGGGGTTTCAGCGGGTTTCTTGTCTGCGTCCATGCACTCGTTGGACGGCGGCTCATCGCTGCCGACGACTCATGTTGCCACTCCGTTGACCGTTCCCTGCACCGGCTCGACTCCGATCGGACATGCCTGAGTGTCGAGGTTTCAGGTCGTCAGAAACGCCGCCCCCGTTGTAGCGAATTTCCCGGTTTTTGTGGACAACGATCCGATGCCGGGACCCGCACGTCTGCGGCCCGCCAGGGCTTCGGGCGATTGCTGGCGAGAAACGCGAGGATCAAAGCCAACAGCGAACCACCGCCGATGATCGCCGTCGCGCCGCCAGCCGCCGCCCGCGCCTGGGACGGCCCCGGCAGTGGCCTGGCGGCGCCGGTGGCCGCGGGCGTCGGGGCAGCGGGAGGTCTTGGACGCCGCTTGCTGATAAATGGCCGGATGGCGAGCCGCGCGGCCACCGGTTGGCCAACCATGGTTGCAAACTCCGCCTCCACATTCAGTCGTTCTTCCGCTGCCAGCCAGTCCTCGGAGATCGACACTGCGGCCAGCGCATCGTCGATGGACGGCCAGGAAAGAATCGTGGGCTTCAGCCTGGCCCTTGGCGACTGCACGGATCCCGCTGGAGATCGAGGCGGCATGACGGCCCCCCTGAACGGCACCGCCGAACCCCATGCGGGGGGCAGGCAGGCGAACCGGTCGGGATTCCTGCGCAGGACAGATTCCAGGGCCTGGCCTTCCGGGATCACCATCGGCTCGCAGGCGGGAGCCGGCGTGGGAATTTCCTCCAGCGGCGGCGGCTCTGGGGCGGTGGGCACCGGTTCGGGATCTGGCGCGAGGGTGGGTTCCTCTGCCGGGGCCGGCTGGTCGTACATCGGGACCGCCCGATCGGTCACACCGCAGTGGCCCGGCAAATCGCTTCCTTGCGGGAAAACGCCGGTGTATTCGCCGGTTTCCCGCTCTTCCAGCGGCGGCAGTTCTCGAATGCCTGAAAAACCGCCGTTCATCGGATCGCAGCCACACCCATTGCAGGCGTTGCACGCCTGCAATGCCAGTGCTGCAACATCCCGCACCCGGGCACTCGGCTCCAGGAAACAGCCCTTGTCGTCCCTGCCATAGGCGAGCTGCGTTAGTTTGGCCCGCATGTCGGGGCTGCAGCACGGTCCCCTGCCGTTTCCCTGGGGACAGTCGGCTTTCGGATCGCAGGCGGAGTCCTCCTCCCGCTTGAGCATGTCCTTGAGTTTCTTGTGCTCCTTGGGAGGCGCCTTGCCGCAGAGGCTGTCGATGCAATCACACATTTTCTTCTCGAACTTTTTCTTCGCATCGCACAGCGACTCGCACCAGCCGAGCGACTTTCGCGTGGCCTTTTTCTGCTCCGGTGACTGGCATTCCCCTGCCGTTTGCAGGACGGCTTTGACCGCCTCGTATCGCACCGGTTCGTCGGGATCGCTCATCGCGGCCAACAGGGCGGCGCCCACCTCGGGATGCTCCGGCGAGCAGCCCATTCCCGCGAGATACTGGAGCGCCTTCTTCTTCTTGCAGATCTGATGCTTGGCCGCCTTCGCCTTGGCGGCGGCCTGAATCGCGGGATTCGAGGATTGCTGGTCGGCCCCAATCCCCAGAAAGCTGCTCAGGGTTGGAGGGGGCGCCTGGCCGTGGGCCGGAGTGGCGATCAGCCACACCAGTCCGCACAGTCCGAAAGACAGGCATATTTCACGCAGAATACGCACGCACGCCCCCGGAGCCCCAATCCGCCCCCTCGCTCCCAGCCGGCGGCGAAAAGGGGCCGCACTGCCGCGGCCAGAAACCCCGATTGAGCCATCGGCGTTTGGAGCGAGTAGTCTTGGCGGGGAGGGCAAGAAATCCGCGTCTGCGGCTTTTTCCGAAAGTCGAGGCCGGGGGTGGGCGGAAATCCCCTCGCCGCCTTCGGCCTACTTCAGTTCCAGCGTCACGCTCGAGGCCGGAGCGGGCGGCGCCGCCACGGTGACGGGGCTGACCTCCGACTGATACGACTGGTTGCGGACCGCACCCCGGGCCTGCAGTTTGTAATCGCCCGGTTCGAGGTCGGAAAACTTGAACTTCCCATCCTTGCCGGATCGGGTCGGCTTCGGCGCCCCCGGTCCGTCGGCTGTGACCGCCACCCCCTCCTCGCCCCGGCCTTTGAGCGTGACCTGGCCCTCGATGCTGTTCTTGGCGACGAGCGGAGCCGTATCGAGCCAGACCCGCATCGGCTCGTTGGCATGCCCCACCCGGTCGGTGGCACGAACCAGCAGCGGCGTCTGACGGCCTGGCGGCACGGTCGTGGTCGGCACCCGCAACTCGTACATCCCCCCACCAAGACCGACTGCCGGCAGCCAGGCCTCGGGTTTTCCGTTCCCTTTGGTGTCGATCGCCCATTCGACCCGGTCGACACCCGACACGCCGGGGATGTGGCTGCGAGGTGCCTGGGCGAAGGACTCCCGTGGATCGTCCACCACGCGCAGCGGTATCACGAGCGGCCGCCCGACGACGACGTTGACGATCGGCGGTGTCTCGATGGTCGGCGGCCTGGCGTCGAGCACAAACCTTCGCCGCACGATCAGGGGTTGCTGTTCGCCGGGCAGGACGAGCCGGGCTTCCGCCTCCACGTCGACGTTCTCGTAGCCCTGCCCCGGAGCCGGCACGATCCAGTCCGTGACACTTGCCCGAACCGCGAATGCCGCCGCCCCGGTGGTCTTTTCACGCGTGAATACGACCTGCCTCTCGGCATTGGCCGCCCAGATCAGACGCTCCTCCTGACGGAATCCACTGCCGCCTCGGATTTCCCGCAACGAGAGCGTCACGAGAGGCACGGCATCCGCTCCCGGTTCTGCCACCACCGCATCGGGCGGCGCATCGACGGCCAGCGTCAGCGGAATCGTCGGCACCGGAGCCTTGACGAACGTCTCTTCGGCGGTCGGCGAAAGGAATCTGATGTTGCGCCAGTCATACTGCGGATTCTGCCGCTCCTCCTCCGCGGACGGCGAGCAATCGACACCGAAGACGAAGGCCCGCGGATAGTCGTCCACATCGATGGCGAGCCAGGCGCGTCCGTCGCGATCGGAGCCGTTCCAGGTGGCGATCATCGTGTCGCTGGGTCGGCCGCGACTGATCACGGACTGGCCCTTACGGATGGAAATGCCCTGCACGCCGCCCCGTGTTGCCGGGAGTGGCACAAGCGCAGCCCGGATGCCCTCGGGCGGCAGCAACGCCGCCCTGCCGGCCTCGTCGATGGCATCGAGCCTGACGGAAATCGAGCGATCCTGCCGGATCCAGGTGGCGGAGGCAGTCAGGCGGGCGGAGGGATGCTCCACCTGCATCAGCAGACGGTTGACCCAGACCCGCGGTGGCTCGCCGGGCGTCTCCTCGCGAACGACCACGGCCAGTTCCGGGCCGATCGGCGGGGCGACTTCGGCCGCAGGATCTCCCGCGGGCTCGCCCTTGGGCGCAGGCAGAGACTGCGGGGCGGCGGGGGCGGGCGGGATGACGACGCTGGTCACACCCTCGCCCACCGGCAGTTGCAGTTTCTTCACGACGGCCAGCGGCGTTCCTGCAAACGTGCCGGCCCTGAAGGCCTCGCTGGTCGCCTGCCACTCTCGTGCTCGCTGCCGCGCCGACGTCTCTATGCCGCGGGAACTGCTCGAGACATCGTGCAACTCAACGGTCACGACACGCGGGATCTCGGCGAGGTTCTCGAGCCCCAATTCCCAGGATGTCGTTCTGCCAGGCACCGCCGACAGGCCGAGGATGGCCTCGGTCTGGGCGGTTCGCTCCCCGAGCATCTCACCGGTGCCATCTACAGAGTCGAGAATCGCCGCCGACTCCCTGGCCCGCACCCATCCGCCCGGGAGGGTTGGTTCGATTGCCGCGGGCGTCCGTCGGGCGACCAGGCCGACCGTTCGCTGGGCGGGGAGCTTGAATCGCGACGTGGCCGTCTCGAGCCGCCGCCCCGATTCGCACATGACCATCAGCTTCACCATCCCCTTGAGGTCTCCCGCCGTGGCGGTGCGGTTGGCGATGACTTCCATCCTCAGGCCGTCGGCACGGAACGGCAGATCACCGACCTGGATGGGACGTCCTGCGGCGATCATGCCGCCTCCGGGGAGCCGCAGTTTCACGTCGGCCGGATCGAACAGAAACCGCAGCGTCGAACCGACCGGCGGCAGCCGGCCCTCGCTGCCCGTGATCCGCGCCTCGACCGGGCTCTCCAGCGAAAGCGATTCGCTGCCGGCGACAAGCCGCAGGCCGATGCTGTCGGGCGAAGACCAGCCGGGCAATCCCACCAGCAGCGTCTGACTCACCGTCGCTGTATCACGCGGATCGATGACTCGCAGAACCGCGCTCGATCGCTCCGATTCGCTCAGGTGAGTCGTCTCGAATTGGGCAGCCTCCAGTTCGATGGTCGCGGCGAAGCGGGCGTACATCCTCGCCACCAATCCGCCCAGCGTCACGACATCCCGCAGCGACTTGTCGCGGTTCCCGGTTCCCTCGCTCAACGAGGCCGCCGCCTTGCGAACCTGTGCCACGTCGTCTCTCGTCTGAACAACGCTCTCCGAAGAAGCCACGCCCGTATCGTTCGCCAGACCGGCAGCATCGGCGAGGGCGGCGAGCCCGGCGACCAGGGAGGCGATGTTGCGGAGTGAATCGCGATCGAGGCGACGCGGCTGTGCATCGGTCGTCTCGACCCTCCCCAGCGGCTCGATCAGCACGGAGACGGTGCCATCCGCCGGTTGATCCACGGGCGGTTCGCTCAGGGCGACTCCGCCGCCCGTCAGCAGCGAATTCCGCACCGCACGGCGAAGGTTTGGGGGCAGCAGCGGATTCCGCAGCGCGGCCACGCACTGGTGATACGAGGGATCGGTGCGATACCCCAGGCCATGCTGCAACATTCCTTGGGCGAGCCGCTCGAGCATGCCGCGGATCGTCTCGTTTTGGACCGATACCGTCTTGGCCGCGGTCTCGAGCGGATCGAGCTGGATTCTCCGCTCGTTCGAGGCCGCCACCGGTTGCCGCTCGAGCGCGACCGACAGGCGGCCGGTCTGTTCGATGAAGATCATCAGGATAGCAGGATCGATGGGCGGGGTGCCGACGCCACCGCTGCTCCGGCCGAGATGATCGATCGTCGCGGCGATCGTCTGCACGGCGTCGTTTCGCACGGCGAGTGCCGTGCGAAAGTTCCCGGGTGCATTGGCCCAGTTCCGGAGCACACCGGCAGCCTCGGCGGCGGTGTGCGCGGCGATCAGATGATCAACGGGCAGCGACCCGCCAGGGGACTGGGAAATCGACGAGATCTCGCCGTTTGCCTTCTGCCGCAGAACGGCCAGACCTTTGGCGATCGAATCGAGCGTCGTCTGGGCTCGCACGGCCGTCCCGCCGGAGGTGTCGACCCGCAGTTCGGCCGAGGCGGCGAGGGCGAAGAGCTGACGCCAGATGTGCGGGGCGTAATCGAGCGGCGCCGGCCTCGCCCAATCTAAGAACTCGTCGTCGCGCCTGCCGTCGGCGGATCGGCTGCCGACCGCATCCAAGAGATCCCAGACGTCGAGCGGGGCTGCGATCGGGGCAGTCGTGGGGCTTTTCGACTCTTGGCTGGCGGCAGCCATGCCCTTCCCATCGCCGGACCCCGCCGCCGATTTGCCAGGCTTCCCAGATGCGTCCGGCTGCTGCTGACTCGGGTTGGACTTTTCGGCGGCGGGCTTTTTTTCATCGGGTTTTTCATCAGGTTTTTTTTCATCGGCGGGCTGGGAACCATCTCCGCCGCCGGACTGCGGCTGTGACGGCGCCGCCCCCCCTTCCCCCTGGGCCTGCCCCTGGGCCTCCGCCGAGACGAGCCTGATGAGGTTTTTCCCCAACAGCCCGCCAGATGCTCCTCGCAGGGCCGGCATCGCCGCAGGGGGCGGGGCCGGCGTACGCGGAAGAACCGGTGTTGCCGGTGCTGCCGGTGGTGGCGGCGTTGCGGGCGGCGTTGCGGGAACGGGAGTCGCGGATGGTGCGGCCTCAGGTGCGGGCTTGGCTTTATCCTTCTCCGCAGCGACAGGCTTCGCCGCCGCCGGCTTGGCGGCGAGCCGGATGATGGCGATGCCAGTCGGAATCTCCTCGATCGGCACCCTGCCCTTACCGAGTCTCCAGACCACTGGCCGCTGTCGGCTTCGGCCGCCACTGGTGCGGCGCACCCACTCGCCCGTCCAGGCCTCCACGTATCTGGCGATCTCGTCGAGTTCCACGATCCCGTCGGCGTCGCCCCAGGGCTTTTCGTCGGCCTTGCCGGCCAGGGCCAATTCGAACGCCCGCGCGAAGAACGTCCGCTGCGCCGGCACGCTGGCTACGGAGGCTTCGAACAGGTCGTGCGACCCGATCACCCAGTTTTCGCTGGTGGCCTCGACCTGCGAACCCGTCAAATCCGTGTCGAGCTGTCGCGACACCAGGTTGGCGATCACTCCCAGACGCGGATCCCACTGCACATCCCCGAGGTCCAGCGCAGTCAACGTCGTGTGAGGCTTTGCGGATCCGATCGCCTCGATGATATCCCTCAACGGCACCACTTCCCGCGGCCGGGGCCCGCGCACGCGGGCGTCGGCCGCCAGCATGCAAGCCTTGCCTTGGAAGCCGTTGCTCTCGCCGGATGGTTCGCGGACCAAGGTTCTGCGACCGGCCGTGTCGGGACGGGCGACGGACTGCTGGCTGCCGACGTCATCCGACGCCACGACGAGCGTTTGGCCGCGGACATAGGCGACGAGCACGTCCTTGTACCGCAGAGGCAGTTGCCTCATCTGCGGACCAAGCTGATCCCGCATGGCATCCGCGGACTCGAGTGCCACGAGGTCGAGGGGTTCGGTGCCGATGGCTGAGTTCAGCGATCCCTTGAGGCTCGCCGCAAATGCGGCCTTGTCCTGCCGCGCGAACGGAACTGCATCGAGCGTGCCGAGCTGGTACTGCTCGATGACGAGCGTCACGAAAGCGGTCTGCCAGCGATAGAGCGGCGCCAGGATGACCGCCGCGAAAATCGCCACCATCAGGAGGGCCGCGAGCAACAGCCCCAGCAGCAGCGACATCTTCCGCCAGCCACCGAGCAAGGTCGACTTCGGGGCCTGCGCCCGCCAGGAGTTGCGGTGTTGAATGGCCGATTCTGTCGGGGTCACAACTCGCAATTCCTCATTCGGTTGGCTCGTCGCTGCGGCTGCACGGAGACGATGTCGTGGTGCCGTAAATGTTCGCTAACAGCCAGTTTACCGATTGGGCAGGCATTGCTACGATAGCAGATCAGCGTCGTCCAACGACGTTGTCACGAAGCCTACGCCGTCGACCAGCGGCCCGGCGATGCCCGGCTCTGGAGCCGGTTTCGTTGCCGGCAATCTGCGAACCAGTTTCGAGGAACCATGCGTTACCTGCCGGTGCACTGGTCGGAAGGGATGTTCCTCCGGCCGCAGCATTTTCAGGCGAATGATCGCGCCTGGAACGAGGATCTGTCGACGGCCATCACGGCTCTCGATCCGTGCAGCTATGGCATCGTGCGGCTGGAGATCAATCCGACCGCATTGGCCAGCCGCCAGGTGGATGTGCGGGCCTGTCAGGCGCGGCTGCGAGACGGCACGCTCGTCTGGCTGGAACCGGGGGAAACGCCCGATCGGCTCAGCCTGCAGGAGGCCACCGAAGCGATTGCAAAACTCTCGGCCCAGCTCGAGGAGTCGTTGCAAAAAGTCGACACCGTCCGCGTCTACCTGGCGTTGCCTCGCTTCGATCCTGTGGGAGCCAATGTGTCGCCCCCTGGGCCGACCGATCGCAGTCGCTGGCGTGTCGGCCGACAGTCGCTCCAGGACGATACTGCCGGCGGCAACGATCAGGAGGTCGAGTTCCGTCGGCTGAATGTGACGCTCAAGCTTTCCACCGAGGATTTGTCGGGCTTCGAACTGCTGCCGATCGCCCAGATCCGCCGCGCTGCAAACCGCGAGGCCGCGCCCGAAATCGACCCCGATTTCTTTCCGCCGATGCTGGCAGTCGACGCCTGGCCGCCGCTTGGACTCGACATCGTCCGCGGCATCTATGATCTCATCAGCCGCAAGGTTGAAGTGCTGGCCGAGCAGGCCGTCAGCAGGCAGGTGGGCTTCTCGAGCTCTGAGCCCGGCGACCTTGACCGGCTGATGATGCTGTCGAAGCTCCTGGAATCCCAGGCCGTCATGCGGGTGATCGCCTTCGCACAGGGCGTTCATCCGCGGCTGGCCTATGCCGAGATCTGTCGCGTCGCCGGACAGCTGGCGGTCTTCGAACCACAGCGAACGCTGGGTGAACTGCCGATCTACGACCACGACGATCTCGCGAGGATCTTCCGCACGGTCAAGGAAAAGATCGAGACGATGATCGGCCGGGTGGCGTCACTCGAATTCGAGCAAAGGTATTTCGTGGGGAGTGGCCCCTCGATCCTTTCGGTCAGCCTGGAGCCGAAGTGGCTGCAGTCGAACTGGAGCCTGTATGTGGGAGTGATGCGGGGAGACATTCCGGAGGAGGAGTGCCAACGACTGCTCACGGGCAACGCGCACCTTGACTGGAAGCTCGGCAGCACCGACGAGGTGGACCGCCTGTTCAGGCTCGGCGTTCCCGGCCTCGAACTCGTACCGCTCGACCGGCCACCGCGATCGCTTCCCGCCCGAACCGGTTGGCTCTACTATCGGATCGGCACCGACAGCCCGGCCTACAAGGCGGTGCAGGTTCAGCAGAGCCTGGCGATCCGTGTGCGGGACTCTGCGATTCTCAATGCCGACCAGCTCGTCGGCCGCCGCCGAATCGAGGTATCGTACGACACCCGCGTGGCCGCCCTGGAGTTTGCCCTGTTCGCCGTCCCCAAGTAGCCGAAGGGGTTCCCGGCACGTGAGCTGACACCGCGGCTCACGTTTCACAATGTCATGACACCAGAATTCCCCGCCGCGGCCCTGCCGCTTGTCCTGTATGTGCTCAAACTGTTCGACCGCGTCGCTGCAGGCGCGGCCGCTGCGGCGGATGTAGAGCGCGGCCTGCTCCGGGCGGAGTTCGATGCGGCAGCGGCAAAACTCCGCGGACCGCGGGCCGCCGAATGGGAGCTTGCCTCCTACGCCCTGGCCTCGGTGGTGGACGAGCTGCTGATCGTCGACATCCCGTGGGCAGGCCAGTCCTGGTGGGAAAACCACGCATTCGAGGTGGATCTGTTCGGCACCCGCAGGCGGGCCACGGAGTTCTACGCGAAGGCTGACAAGGCCGCTTCATATCAATCCAAGGAGGCACTCTCCCTGTTCGTGCTCGCCGTGCTGATCGGATTTCGAGGCGTGCTCCGCGACCAGCCGGAGCAGCTCGAGGCCTGGCTGCGGTCGCATGTCCAGTCGATCAAGGTCGGGCAGGAGCGGGTCTCCATGCCGACCGAAGGGCCGGAACTGGCGGGGGCCCCGCCGCTCGATGGCACGGGATCACTGATTTGGCAAAGCCTGGGCGCCGTCGCCGCGACATCGCTTTTCGTAGTGGGGTGCTGGTGGGCTTTCTGGCTGGTGTAGCGGCGGGCCGGAGCGTTCCGCAGCTCCGGCAGGGTTCAGACGGCGGATGATGCAATGATGATGATGCAATACGGGCGGCTCGCGGAAACAACTTCCTGGGCCACGCCACCCTGGCGACCTCGACGAGAGACAGGCAAAACAGAAACATGGACTGGTTGCTGAACCTGCTGACGGCCCCATGGCGATGGCTGCAACGCGTGGCCCGCGGATTCATGGCGATGTCGCTGGCGGCCCGCCTGGCCTGGGCGGCCGCCGGATTCCTCGCCTTCATCGTGCTGCTGACGCTCGTCGCGCTGCTTCTGTCGGGAGGCAGCGGGTGGACGACCCTGCAGTCCTGGTGGAGCCCCGGGAAGGGGCTCGTCGTGATTTTGCTCGTGCTGATCGTGTCGGTGCTCGTCTACTACGCGGCCCGACTCTGGATGCAGCAGGAGAGCGCCCGCTTCCCCGATATCGACGCGGCCTGGGAAGCTGCCCTGATCGAGATGGATCGGCAGCAGATCGACCTGAGGAATACGCCGCTGTTTCTCGTGCTCGGCTGCGACGGCCGTGAGCAGGAGCGGGCCATCGTCGGCGAAGCACCCGTGCAGTTTCTCGTGATGGCGGCTCCGGCGGGCAGCGGTCCGGTGCACGTGCATGCCGGCCATGACGGCGTGTTCGTCTGTCTGTCGACCGTCGGCCAGGCGTGTCTGATCGCCGATGCGTTGCGTTCCGCGGTGGCGGTGGCGACCCGAAAAACAGGGGCCTCACTTCTGCCAACGGTGGGTACCGGGAAGGCCGGACCATCACCCGTCGAGCGTGGCGAGGCGACCGACCGCCTGGCGATGCTCTGCGAACGCATCCGTAACCGGCGAAGCCCGCTCGCCCCGATCAATGGCATCCTGTCGCTTGTGCCCTTCACGCCGGCAGAAGAAGCAGTTCCGACCTACGCAATGATGGGTCAGGCCGTCTGCGACGATGTGGTGGTGGTCACCAAGGCATTCGGCCTCCGTGTCCCGCTGACGGTCGCGTTCACCGATTTCGAACGGATGGACGGCTTCCCCGAGCTTCTCAAGCAGACTCCTGCGGCCGAGCAGCGCACGACTGCCATTGGGCAGGCTTTTCCGCCGAGCCTCGCCGTCTCGACCGAGCAGATTGCAAAAATCAGCACGGTCACCAGCGGCCTGCTGCAGGCGCAGATCGCGAGCAAACTCGGCGGCAGCGGCTCTGTGAACCAGCCGCTTGTCAATCGCGCACTCATCGAGTTGATGATGCGGATCCGCCTGACCCTCATCGACCGGATCAAGACGGTGCTCGAAAATGCACTCAACTATGCCGCACCCGGAGCCGGGCCGACGATGCTGGCCGGTTGTTACGTGATGGCCACTGACACGATGGCCGACCGGCGGGCGTTCGTTCGCGGCATGTTCGACCGCATGCTCGCAGTCCAGGCCGAACTCGACTGGACGCCCGCCCGGGTATCGACCGACGCCTGGAGCCGGCGTGTCGCCGGAATTCTGAAAATCGTCAACATCGGTCTGATCCTCGGATTCATCGGCCTTGTTTTTTGGCGGTTGCTGTAGGGGCCGTGGAAGGGCCCCACAACCGGCATAATCGGGTTTCAGAACCGAAAAACCGGCCCTTTCAGTCCCCTCGCGGCGATCTGGATCGCGTCGCCGGCCTTCCCCTCGGATCGCGTGGCATAATCGTGTGGTAGCGTAGACTGCCATCCATTTGCCCCAGACCCCTCAGCCCACCCGATCGAGTGTCCCAATGCCACTCTCATTCGAGTTCGATCCCAGCGTTTTTCGTAACCCTCTTGCCGGCGACAATCCATGCGGGATCGACCTTCAGACCGACGCCGCGGGGCGTGGCATCCGCTCGACGCTGCGGGATCTGCGGGAGGAGGCCCGCCGCTTGGAGCGTCGGGCCGACGATGGCGACACCTCGGAAGGTGGTTGGCCCGAGGCGGTCGCGATCTGGCGGCAGCTGCGTGACAAGTCGCTGGAGGTTCTGAAGACGCAGTCGCGGGATCTGAGCATCGCGGCGCTCTGCATCGAGGCTCTGTCGAGAACCGACGGATTCGCGGGCCTGGCTGCCGGCTTCGACATGACCCGGGCGATGGCCGAGACATCCTGGGAGCATCTGTTTCCCATTCCGGATCCGGAGGACGGGCCGGCGACTCCGGAGATGATCGTCGAGGAGCGGTCGATGCCCCTGGCGAGGCTCGTGGGACTCGACTCCGAAGGTCTGCTTGTGCCAGCCATTCTGCACGTCCCTCTGACGTCGGATCGCGCCGGCGACAAGTTTGGCCTCTGCCACTATCGCAGCAGTCGCGACCTCGTCAGCGAAACCGATTCCGAGAAGATCCAGTTGGCGGTGTCCCGCGGGGCGACCTCTCCCGCCCAGTTCAATCAATCCGTTCAGGCCACGCCGCTCGAATTTCTGAAGAGCAACTATCTCGATCTGACGGCTGCGGCCGGAGCCTGGGAGGGTCTTTCCAAGGCCGTTTCAGATGTCTCCGAAGGCAAAGCCGTCGTGCCGGCTTCACCGCTGCGGGCGTTGTTTGAGGAGTGCGATGCCGCCATGCGGGTGTTCGCGCCGCAGGCGATTCCCGAGACTGCCGCAAAGACCGAGGCCGCCGACGCGGGACAGGCCGCCGCGGCAACCGGCGGGGCTGTCGAAAATTCGGGCTCTCCGGCCGGGCGTGAGGAGGCCTTTCGTCAGTTGGAGAAAATCGCGGCGTATTTCGAGCGGCATGATCCGCATAGTCTGCTCTCGGCCCAGATCCGCAACGTCGTTCGCCTGGGCCGGTTGCCGCTGGCCGATTACTACAAAGAGTTGATCGCCGACGGATCTGCGCTGCAGACGTTGTTCAAGTTCGTCGGCATCGACCCCCCCCCTCCAGCGGGCGGCTGATCGGCTTGAATCAGCCACGGCGGCGTCGTGGCAGGGCCGGTCTGCGGGGCATTGCACAGGCAAGGTTCTCATAAACGCCGAGTGTTGACAGGCATTGGATATCGGCTAAAAAGACGCAGGTCATTTTCTAGTCTTTTGCCCAACTCCCCTCACCTGCCCGCCACGTGGTCGTGGCCTCGGAGACAAGCCCATGCCGGAATCGGTGCATTCCAAATTGACTCGGGTCCGCAAGCCCCGGGTTCATATCACGTATGAGGTTGAAACCGAAGGGGCGGTGGTCGTCAAGGACTTGCCGTTCGTCGTTGGCGTGATGGGCGAGTTCTCGGGAAACCCGACTGAACCGCTCAAGCCGCTCAAGGATCGCAAATTCGTCTCCATCGATCGCGACTCGTTCGACGAGGTGATGCGTCGGATGACACCGGGATTGGAATTCCGCGTTGAAAACACGCTGGCCGATGACGGCAGCGAGATGCCGGTCAAACTGAAATTCTCATCGATCGAAGACTTCGAACCGGCCAACGTCGTCGAACAGGTCGATCCGCTCCGTAAATTGCTCGACACCCGCAACCGTCTCCGCGAACTGCTCAGTGCCGTCGATCGCGCCGATGGGCTGGAATCGGAACTCGAGAAGATCCTGCAGAGCGACGATCAGATCAAGAAGTTGGCGGGCGAAATGGGCATTTCGGCCGCGAAAGACGCGGCTGGCGGTGCCGCTCCCGGTGAAACAGGCCCCGACAAGAATCCTGAAGGAGGTGCCGCATGAGCACGGGAGCAGAAGCACAAGGCGCATCACAGGGCGCAGCCGCATCGACCAGTGCTGCGGGGAGCCTCCTCGATCAGATCACCCAGATGATGCCCAAGGCGGTGGAGAAACCCCGCCGGGATGAACTGATCCGCTCGCTCGTCGAGGAGTCGGTCAAGGGAACGATCCGTTTCGACAAAAACGTTTCGAAGACGATCAACGGAGCGATCTCCGCCATTGACGCGGTGATGTCGAAGCAGTTGGCAGCCATCATGCACAACGAGGCTTTCCAGAAGTTGGAGGGCTCGTGGCGTGGCCTGCACTATCTCGTGCAGAATTCCGAGACCGGCGCCCAACTGAAGTTGCGGGTTCTCAACATCTCCAAACGGGAACTCTTCAAGGATCTCGACAAGGCGGTGGAGTTCGATCAGAGCCAGGCCTTCAAGAAGATCTATGAGGCCGAGTTTGGTTCACCGGGTGGCGAGCCCTACGGCGCCCTGATCGGCGACTACGAGTTCACGAATCATCCCGAGGATATCGATCTGCTCACGAAGATGTCCCAGGTTTCCGCCGCGGGCTTCTGTCCTTTCCTGTCGGCCGCCGACCCCGCCCTCCTCGGTCTGGAGAGCTTCGAGGAGCTGTCGAAGCCCCGCGATCTCGAGAAGATTTTCCTTGACGAATCTTTCACGAAGTGGCGGAGTTTCCGCGATTCCGAGGACTCCCGTTTCGTCACGCTGACGATGCCGCGCAGCCTTTCTCGCCTGCCCTACGGCAAGAACACCAAGGTCGTGGACGCCTTCGACTTCGAGGAGGTCGAACTCGACGAACAGGGCAATTCCAAGCCGGTTCCCCACGAGAACTACGCCTGGATGAACACATCCTACGTGCTGGGGGCCCGCCTCACCGACGCCTTTGCCAAGTATGGCTGGTGCACGGCGATCCGCGGTGCCGAGAATGGCGGCAAGGTCGAAGGTTTGCCGACTCACGTGTTCATGGCCGACGACGGCGACAAGGCGCTCAAGTGCCCGACCGAGATTGCCATCACCGACCGTCGTGAAGCCGAACTCTCGAAGCTCGGATTCCTCCCGCTGTGCTTCTACAAGAACACCGACTACGCCGTGTTCTTCGGCTCGCAGACGACCCAGAAGCCCAAGAAGTATGATCGGCCCGAGGCAACGGGTAATGCCGCCATCTCCGCACGGCTGCCCTACATGATGGCCACGTCTCGGATCGCCCACTTCCTCAAGGTGATCGCCCGCGACAAGATCGGCTCGTTCATGGAGCGGCAGGATTGCGAGGAGTGGCTGAAGCGTTGGATCTCCAACTATGTCACCACCGATCCGAAGCCTTCAGACGAAATGAAGGCTCGCTACCCGCTGGCGGAGGCAGCCATCAAGGTTGAGGAGATTCCGGGTGCCCCGGGCAGTTACAACGCCGTGGCCTGGTTGCGTCCTTGGCTCCAGATGGAAGAGCTGACGTCCAGCATGCGGATGGTGGCGAAGATCCCGGCGTTGGCCAAGGGCGCCTGATTTCCGAGCGTGCCCGAATACCTTGCCGGTGCTCTGAAACATGGCTTCTTCGCCAGCAGGCCAGCCCACGTCCGGCGGACCTTCGGCGACGACGATGCCAGTCACTGCATCCGCGGCTTCGCCCGCGGTTGGTGCGGGGCTTGCCCATGCATTGCTGCCGGAGTTTTTCCGAGAACTCTCCGTCGCTTCCGCGACATCGGCGGCGTCGGCGGCCGGAGCATTGCTCGCCGCCACCACGCCGTCCGAGGTGCTGCGGGCCTGGGCTGCGGCCCGGGTGGCTGCCGGGGAGCGGGTTTCGAAACATGAATTGGCGATGAGGCTTGGCGAGGATATCGCAGCCATCGACGACGTTCTTTCCCGTCAGACCGACGCGATCCTGCACCACCCGCGGTTCCAGTCGCTTGAATCGTCGTGGCGCGGACTCGAGTGGCTCGTGAAGCAGGCGACAGTCGCCGACGCGTCCGGGGACGGGAGTGGTCGCGTGGAAGTGCGGTTGCTCAGTGTTTCCAAGCGAGAGCTGGCCCGCGACCGCTCGAGCGCCGTCGAATTTGACCGCTCGGTCATCTGGCGGAAGGTCTACGAGGAGGAATTCGGCACCGCTGGCGGAACGCCGTTCGGGATTCTCATGGCCGATTACCAGTTCAGCCATCATCCCGACGACGTCAACCTCCTGACAGGATTGACGGAGGTGGCGGCCGCCTCCTTCTCGCCACTGCTCGCAACGCCGTCTCCGGAGCTGATGGGCATTGATTCAAACGCCCAACTCAACACATTCGTCGACCTCAAGACCTACCAGTCTGGACCCGACTTCGTGAAGTGGCAGTCATTGCGACACCGCGAAGAGAGCAGATTTCTCGGATTGCCGCTTCCAAACGTGCTCGGGCGTCTTCCCTACGACGGCTGGATCGGGCAGCGGCAGGTCGAGGCGTCGTTCGAAAAATCCTGGGCCAACCGTGGCTTCCGCTACCGCGAGCAGGTCGATGGCCCCGGCACCGGCAACCGGCTCTGGATCAGCGCCATCTGGCCCCTGGCCGCAGTCGTTCTTCGGGAGTTCGGCCGCACGGGCTGGTTCGCCGATATCCGCGGGGGTTCCCGCGGAACGGAGGGCGGCGGTTTGGTGGATGGGCTGCCAGTTGAGGTCTTCGACGGATTCACCCTCGAATCGTCGGCCCGGGGCCCGGCCGAGGTGCTCGTCACCGAGTCGACGCAGGCCCAACTCGACGAGGCCGGGTTGATTCCCCTCTGTGGCACAGGGCCAGATGGGCGGGCCGTTTTCCACTCCAATGCCTCGCTGCACGAGCCGGAGAAGTTCGATTCGCCGATGGCCACGGCCAACGCACGTATTTCGGCGATGCTGCAGTACATGCTCTGCGTCTCCCGGTTCGCCCATTACCTGAAGGTGCTCGCCCGGGACCGGGTCGGATCATTTGCCGAGGCGATCGACCTGGAGAACTTTCTCAACGAGTGGATCAACGAATACGTGACCCCGGACGACCAGGCATCGGCGGAAGTTCGGGCCCGGCTGCCGCTCCGAGCCGCCAATGTGGAGGTCCGCGAAGAGCCGGGCACGGCTGGAAACTACCGGGTGATCATGCGGCTCCAGCCGCACTTCCAACTCGACCAAATCGACGCCACGCTCAAGCTCGTAACCATGCTCCACCGGGCAGAACAGCGGTAGCAGGTTTGACACACTTTTTTGGGTAGATATTCCAACCATTCTGAGGAGTTGAGAGATGGAAACGGTCAGCGATCTTTTGAAGTCCGGCAACCTTGCAGCAGCCATCGATGCGACCACCGCCAAGGTAAAATCCGCTCCCACCGATCTGGAGACCCGCTGGCTGCTCTCCGAGTTGCTGGTTGTTTCGGGCCAAAACGATCGGGCCGACCAGCAGCTTGACGCCCTCATGAATCTGGAGCCGAGGGCCTCGGTCACCGCCGTCCCCGTGCGGCAGTTGCTGCGCGCCGAGGCGGCTCGGCGTCAGTTCTTCGAAGAGGGCCGTGTGCCGGAACTGATCGACGGTGCGGACGACGCCATCCGGGCACGTCTCGAGGCGTTCGTGCTGCTGCGTTCCGGCGACCGGGCCGGCGCCGGCCGGATCGCCGAGCAGGCCGAGAAAGACCGTTCGGCACTTGCCGGGCAGATGGGCGATCGCAGCTTCAGCGACTTTCGGGACCTCGACGACATCACTGCCGGAGTGTTCGAGATATTGACCCACACAGGGAAGTATTACTGGATCCCGATGAATAGGGTCGACTCGATCGACTTCGTGCCGGCGGAGCGTCCGCTCGATCTTGTCTGGCGTCAGGCCCATATCGTGGTACGCGACGCGTTCGAGGCCGATGTCCATCTGCCGGCGGTGTATGGCACCCTCCAGGGCAGTGACGATGCGTCACGGCTCGGACGGCGGACCGACTGGATTGGAGAAGAAGGCGAGGCCGTAGTCGGCGTCGGAAGACGGCTTTTCCTGCTCGACGGTGAGGACACGGTCGACATGATGGACCTCCAATCCCTACGATTTGGCTGATTGTCAGCGGGCCGTTCCACCATCTCAGCTTCCAATGCCAGACCCCCTGTCCAAACGCGATCTGCTGCTGCCCAGCCTGCTCGATCGGCTGTTCGACGACAACCCGGGGCAGGCGTCGGAACCCCTCTGGCACGAAGGACTGATACTCAAGGTGATCAAACGGGGCCTCTGCCGAGACCTGCAATATCTGCTGAATGCCCGGCGACCGCTGGATCAGATACCGGAGCAATACATGGAGTTGCGAACATCGCTGCTCAACTTCGGCCTTCCAGATCTGCAGAGCCTCGAGGTCCGCGACGACCATGATCTCTCCTCCATCTGCCGGCGGATTGAGGAGGCGATCGCTGCCTTCGAGCCGCGACTTCGGCACGTCCATGTGGTGCCCCAGATCGACGGTCAGGACCGCCGGCCTGCCGACCGGCGTCTGCGATTCATCATCGAGGCCGAACTCGTGGTCGAGCCGCTGCGGGAATCACTCAGACTGGTTTCCTCGCTCGATTCGGGCAGCGGTGACTTTATCGTGGAGGGATTGACGTGATCGACGACCTGCTGCCGTTCTACGAGCGCGAACTGGCGATTCTGCGTCGGCGCTCGGCCCAGTTTGCCGACCAGAATCCGAAGATCGCCGGCCGTCTCAGCCTGGGCAGCGACGACTCGCAGGATCCGCACGTGGAGCGGCTATTGCAGGGCGTCGCCTTCCTCAATGCCCACCTCACCAAGCGACTCGATGACGATTTTCCCGAGTTGGCGGAGGCGCTGCTCGATCTGCTCTATCCGCACTATCTGCGGCCGGTTCCCTCGATGTCGATCGTCGAGATGTCGATCGATCCCAAGCAGGCGGCGCTGATCGATGGCCACCGGTTGCCGCGGGGATCGCTCTTGGAATCGGAGCGGACCGACGGGGAAGTCTGCACCTACCGAACCTGTTTCAACCTCGCACTCTGGCCGGTGAAAATCGCGTCAGCCAAGCTTTCCGGCCCGCCCTTCCGACTGCCGATGCTGCCGCCGGCCAGCACGCAGTCGGTTCTCGACATCGTGATCGAGCCGCTCTCGAAGGCGATTCCGATCGGCAAGATGAAGATTGGCAGCCTGCGTTTTCACCTCCACGTGGGCGCCGGGCAGCCAATCTACCTGCTTTATGAGTTGCTGCTGACGCGGTGCGTGGGGATCGTGATCTCCAGCGGACCAGAAGACGATTCGCCGATCGTGCTGCCGCGAGAGAGGCTCGTTACCGCCGGCTTTGATTCAGTCGATTCCTCGATTCCCAACGATCCGCGGGCATTTCCCGGCTATCGGCTCCTGTCGGAGCTGTTCGCGATGCCGCAGAAGTTTCTGTTTGTGGATCTCGAGGGTCTGACGCCTGAGGTGATCGGCCGTTTGAAAGATCGGATGTGCATTTCGATCCTTCTGTCGGCCGCGAGTCAGGAACTTGAGCGACTGGTGTCGCCGGCAGCGGTCCGTCTCGGCTGCACGCCGGTCGTGAATCTGTTTCCTCACCGGCTGGATCCGCTGCGGGTCACTGGCACACGGTCGGAATACTGCCTGGTGCCAGACGTCCGTCGCCCCCGAAGCCTGGAGGTGTACACGATCGATTCCGTCCGCGGCAGCACGCCCGGCGGCAAGCCGTTCAGCGTGCTGCCATTTTATTCCCCCTCCGCGGCCGCAGAGGTGGGCGGCTCCCCGTCGTCTGGTTCGGCGATTCCGATGCGCTGGTCGGCAATGCGGCGGTCTCACCTGGAGCCGCGGCCGGACGGAGGCTTGGACGGCGCCAGCGATATCTGGATATCGCTCGTCGACGGCGAGGGCGGCCCCACCCGCTTGCTCGACGTCACGATCCACTGCGAGGCAACCTGCACGAATCGCAACCTGCCCAGTCGCCTGCCTTTCGCGGTGGGCCGGCCCCGCTTCGTGCTGTCCGAGGGCCAGGGCCCGGTGGGAACGATCACCTGCCTCAGCCGTCCGACGCGGCCGCTGCGACGGCAGCCGGGCCGGGGCAATGCCTGGCGGCTGATCTCGCACCTCTCGCTGAACCATCTATCCCTGGTGGACGGCGGCGATGGCCGTGCGTCGCTCGCCCTGCGTGACATGCTGAACCTCTATCTCAACTCCGATCTGGAAGACTTTAGCCAGAAGCAGCGTTGGATCCAGGGACTGAGCGACATCCGCAGTCGCCGTATCGCCGGCCGTGTGCCAGGCCGGTTCGGCGGCGTGGCCCAGGGCCTGGAAGTGACGCTGCTCCTCGACGAGAGCCAGTTCATCGACAACACGGCCTATCTTTTTTCATCGGTTTTGGAGCGGTTCTTCGGCTCGTGGGTGACAATCAATGCGTTTACTCGCATGATCGCCACGTCTCGTCAGCGGGAGAGCCGAAAGGAGCAGTGGACATGGCCGCCGAGAGCGGGGAACCGGGTGCTCGCCTGATCAACAGGCTGGTCGCCGCTCCTCATCAATTTGATTTTTTTCAGGCTGTGCGGCTCGCGCAAAGTGCCGTCTATCTCGACGCCATTTCGAATGGACGAGAGCCTCCCGGCGAGGTCGGATCGACCAGTTCAAATGCCGACGCGGATCCGCCGGTGACGTTTCACTGCGTGGTTACGCTCGGGTTTCCGGGGGCGGCGATCACCCGCGCCCAGATTCTCCCTGAGGCGAACGACGAGCGGGAAGATACCCGGAGCGAGGCCGTTGCAGGCGAACCGGCGGGCACGCGGGTTTCACGGATGGAACTCGACGTCACCTGCTTTGGCCTCGTCGGGCCGTCGGGTAGCCTGCCGCTGCATTACACGACACTGGTCATCGATCGTATCCGTCGGTTTCGCGACCACAGCCTGAAGGCCTTCCTCGACATCTTCAATCAGCGGGCGATCTCGCTGCTCTACCGCACGTGGGCCAAATACCGTCACCCTGTCCAGTGGGAGCGGACGGTCGTTCGCGGCCTCGGTACCGCGTGGGACGATGGCGCGGCCAGGCCGCGGGACTCGATCACGGCTGCGGTTGCCTGCCTGGTCGGCCTCGGAGGACGGGGCCAGGGCGGGAAGCTGGCCGTCGATGACGACGTGATCTTCCGTTATGCAGGCCACTACTCCCACTTTCCACGGTGCGCCGAGTCGCTGGAGATGCTCCTCACCGATCTCTACGGCGTGCCGGTGCAGGTCCATCAGTTCGTCGGACGCTGGCTCAACCTGGAAAAGCCCGACCAGACGCGGCTGGGAACCAGCGGGAATCCGGACGGTTGGAACACGCAACTGGGCAGCATGGCAATCGCCGGATCGCGGGTCTGGAGCGTGCAGTCGGTGCTGGAGATCACCGCCGGGCCGCTGTCGCTCGAGGAGTTTCGCCGCCGGCTGCCGGGCACCCGCGAGCTTGCGAAAATCGGCGATCTCGCCCGCCTCTACATCAATCTCAATTACGACATCCGCGTGCGGCCGATTCTGGCGGCGGCCGATGTGCCGATGACAAGGCTTGGCGGCGCGATGGCGGAAGCGGATGGCTCCCCGGTCGGCAGCCGGCTGGGCTGGACGACCTGGCTGCTGAGCGCACCGTCACCGGTCGATCGCAGTGACGCCGCGTTCGCCGTCGTTCCCTAGTTGTCCGTTGAACAGGCCTCGAGCCGCTGCCTACGGCGGCGGCTGCCAGGTTTCAGCCTCGTAGCGATCCTGGTCGGTCTGCTTTGCAACGCCGAGTTGGTGCTTCGTCCAGCGCACGCCCGTGTCGGCCACACCGTGGAGGTTTGTCTTCTCGGTCACGCAGTTGCTCATGTCGGCCCCCACGAGAATGCAGTAGGAGAAGTCGGCATAGGTCAGGTCGGCGCCGGTGAATGAGGCCCGCTCGGCCTTGGCGAACGTGAACTGCGCACCGCCGAGCTGCGCGGCATCGAATCGGGCGGTCTGAAGGGCAGCTCCACCGAACGCCGCACGGCTCAGGTCGGCATCGCTCAGATCGGCTCCCGCGAGGTTGGCATCGCCAAAGAAGGTGGTGGCTGCGTGGCAATTCCGCATCGTCGCCCCCTGCAGGTTCGCCTTGCCGAAGTTGCAGCCGAAAAGCTCCGCGTTTGAGAAATCAGCCCCCTGCAGGTTGGCCCGCTGGAATCTTGAGTGCGTGCAGTCGATGCCTGCGAACGACATCCCCGGCAGCTGCACGTCGTCGAGGCGGCACTTGTGCAGCCGGGCGCCTTCGAGCACGGCCTTGCCCAGAGCGACGTCAACGAAGACGGTGTGTTCGAACTGCGTGCGTCGAAAGAGCGTGCCATCGAGGCTCGCGCCGCGAAATTCGCCACGCAGCAGCTTGGCGTCGCTGAAGTCAGCCCCGTCGAGACGGGAGCCCTTGAAGCTCGTATCGCCCTGGTCGCTGCCCGCCAGCGAGGCGCCCGTGAGATCGCAGCCGATGAAGGTTGCAGCGTGTAGCATCGTCTGCGAGAGGTTCGCCCCCACAAACCGGCAGTTCTCGAACCCGCTGCCGTGGAGGTTGCGGCCGGCGAGATCGGCGTTGCTGAAATCGATGCCGGAGAGCTTCGCAGCGCGAACCTCGCGGGCGTTGACGAATTGATCCCGGGTCAGCGGGGCCTTGAGCAGATCGGCCCACATCAGGTCCACCGCCCGCATCGATGCCCCGGCGAAGACTGCCCCCTTGAAGTCGGCGTGCGTCAGGGATGCCTTGTCGAGCACGGCGCCTGTGAGATCGACTCCCTCGGCCTGTGCCTTGCGAAGGATTGTCTTCTCCAGTCGCGCCCCGGCCAGCCGCGTCTTCTTGAGGCTTGCATCCGTCAGATTGCTCTTCGAGAGGTCGGCGGCCTCGAGCACGGCCTCGTCGAGGCAGGCCTTCTTGAGCGAGCGGGAGCGGAGAAGCAGCCCCGGTGCCTTCGCCTTCTTGAGCGACAGGCCATCGCACGACATCGGCAGCAGCGTCTCGGCCGAGAGCGTGCTGCGGTCGAGCGACGTGTTCTTAAACACCGCTGTCGAGAAATCGGCCCGGGCGAGTGCGGCCTCTTCAGCATGGGCCCCGGTCAGGTCGCTGCCGGGAAATCGGGCGGCCATGAGGTCGGTGCCCTGAAATCGGGCAGCCTTCAGATCGCAGTTTTCGAACACCGCGTCCGCGAGGCAGCCCTTGAAAAAGGACGCGTTTCCGAGCGGCGTGGAATGAAAGGATATGGCCTGGGCGACGGAGGCGACCACGCGGAGCGAGGCCGCCTGGCAAGCGTTGAAACAGGCACCCGAGAGCACGCACTCCGCAAAACTGCCGGACGGCAATGTGCAGTCATCGAACCGCGCCCCTTCGAGCAGGCACTGGCAAAACTGCGACTCGCTGAACTCCGACGTGGCGAACGTCACTTTTCGCATGACGCAGCGGATGAACACACACTGCGACAGCCGTGTCCGCGTAAACACGGCCCCGTCGAAAACAACCTCCTTAAACACCGTCTGATGGAACACGGTGTTCGTGAACGATTTGCCCGCCAGATTCAACGCGTTGAGGGCGTTGGCCTCGAAGGGCAGATTCTTTTCCAGTCGCTCAAGCACTTCTTCGAGTGTCAGGGCGTTGCTGGGGGGAGGGGTTGGAGCAGCCCCGGGCTGCGGCGGTGACCAGGTCATCGGTGAGCCAGCCTCGATTTGTTGACGTTGGCGTGCTGCCAGGTGGCGCCGTCGAGAACGGTGTCGCGGAACGCGGCCTCGTACAGATTCGAGCCGTCGAGGCGGGCGTCTGTCAGGGTGGCACCGGTGAAATTCACCCGCAGGAGGTTCGCGTTGGTGAGCAGCGCGGCGTGCAGGTCGGCATCCTCGAACGTGGCCTTCATCAGGTCAGAGCGGTCGAAGATCGCTTCGCGGAGCGATGCATCTTCGAAGATCGCCCGCATCAGCGAGGCGCGAACGAAGCTGGCTCCATCGAACCGGCCCTGCCTCCAGATCGAGCCGGCTGCCGCGGCCCGGTCGAACGTGGCACGGGAAAAGTCGGCTTTATCTCCAGCGCGAAGATTCGTCAGATCGGCATCCGCGAAGTTTGCCTCGGCTGCCTGCACCGACTCGAACGTGGCAGACGGCAGCACGCTGCGGGAGAAGTCGGCGCTGTCGAGTTTTGCCCTGCTGAAAACGGCTCGCGGCAGCTTGGCCTCCACGAACAAGGCGCCCGCCAGGTTGGCCCCGGTGAAGTCGGGGAGTGACCCGACCGCGGCGCTAAAGTCGGCGCCGGCGAGATCCAGTCCCGCCAATTTCGTGGCCGTGATCGACGCCCCATGAAACCGTGCCCCGGCAAACATCGCCGTCGCGCAGTTGGCGTTGTCGAGCACGGCTGAGGTGAAGTCGGCCTGTGTGCAGGTCGCATGCGTCAGATCACAGCCGCGGAGGATCGTGCCGCGGAGGATCGTGCCGACGAATTTTGACCGGGCGAACGTAACGCCCGAGAAATCGAGCCCCGACAGATCGAGGCCGGAGAAATCCCTATCCTGGAGGTTTGCATTGATGTATTCGCCACGACGGGCCCGTTCGATATCGAAGGGTTCGGGCGATAATGCGGTCGGCTGAACGGGAGGCCGCGGGGTCTTTGGCATCTCCGGAATCTTCAGCTTTTTCAGCTCCGCGATCACCCCTTCGATCGCGGCAATCTTGTCGGGAGGCGAGCCCGGTACGGCCCGGACACGTTCTGCCTGCTTCTGGAGTCTCTCGATTGCCTGGGCCACTGCCCCCTTGGCATCAACCTGCCTGATGTTTTTGAAGGGATCAACGCCGCGGGCCTTCGCTGCCTTCACGGCCTCAGCGACCTTCTGGCCCGCAAGTTGCGTGGCGTCGGCCACCTTGGCATCGACCTGCGCCATCACGTCCTTCCACTGCGCCGTGATCTTCTTGATCCTCTCGGCCGTCGCGTTGATCTTCTCGGCCGTCTGCTTGAACGTGGCGTCGAGAGACTGGCTCAAGCCATTCGGCGGGGGTGGAGCCTGTTTTGGCTGCTTCTGGAGGTCGAGGAGCGTGGCAAAGTCACTGAGCGATCGGGGCGGCGTGTCGAGCGGTTCGATCAGTAGCATGAGGTGCTTCACATCCTTGAGCTTCGTGGAAAGCACGGTCGCACGACCCCTCCAGACGAGCACCATCTGCTCCTTGTCCATGTCGATCCAGAGCGTGTCGAGATCGAGCGGCACCTCGCGAAACTCGACAGCCTCATCCCGGAGGTCGGTCAACTGTTCCACGAACAGCCGCGCTCTCACGCCGGGCAGCCGTGATTCATAGAGCGGCTGTGTCGCGTGCATGTTCCGCAGCACAAGCGGCTCGTCACCGCGGAGGTAGCCGTCGAACCACTGGTCGGACGCCGTGGCGTTGTAGTGCGACCAGTCGAAGTCCACCGGCAACCACGGCCAGCGCGTGGCCTTCCACTGCTTCGAGTAGGTGCCCACACGCGTCTGCCGAAAGGGCCAGGCCGCCGGGATCGGCCCGAAGGCCACCGGCTCGGGGTCGCGCCGATAGTTGCGATCGGGATCGGGTGGGGCCGGTTCGAGCCGCGGCACGTCCGCGGCATGCGGACCGAGGCCGATCGGATTGAGCTGCGAATGTGGGCTGCCCCAGGCCTGGGTATATCGAAGTGGCACCGCAGTTGCCGGCCCGGCCGGGCCCGGGAGAGCCCTCTTGGAAAACATCTGCGGCACCCAGGATCGTGGGCCGAACACGGCCACTTCCTTCCGCAGCGGGCCGACTGTTGCCGATGCGGTAAACACGCCGGCGTTACGGCCCGGCGGAGGGTATGCCGTGCCGACGACCGCGAAATCGGCGAGTGGCTTAAAGGGAACAAAATCGGACGCATATTCGAGCCCGTTCTTGATGTCGCCATCAACAGGCTTGTCGCCCGCGGCGGCCAGCGGCTTGTCGGGCCACGGGCCAGGCGGGCCGTCCGGCTGCAGGCGGTACGTCGCCTTCGCGAAAAACGTCCCCGTGAGTCCGGGGATGAATGGCTGCACGGTGTCGGCGAGTTGGCCGACGACCCAACCTGTGGTGAGGAACTCCGGATTGAGGTTATGGACTCTCACAGATCCGGCAACTCCGGGACTGGGGCCACACCGAAATCAGGAACGGCTTCGACGTCTTCTGCCGCAGCATCGTCGTCGCCCGCGGCAACATCGACGGATGGCGCTGCAACGGGCGGCTGCCCCCATTCGTTCAGCGGGGCTCGGAACGTCAGCGCTCCGTTGGATTGGACGGAAAAAGAGGCAGCCTCCAAGGTCATCATGGCGGCGGTCGCGGTCATCTGGCACAGCTCCGTCGCCGCAATCTGGGTCACGTTCCCTTGTGCCTGCAGCGGCCCGACATTGGCGCACAGTTGTGTCGCCTCGGAACCCTGCAGGTCGACGCTTCCTCCCGCGATGGTGATCGGCGACGTCGGCGCGATATATCCAATGGCAGTTGCGGCAAGAACCGTTTTGCTCCCGACAACCTCGGCATAATTTCCAGTTACCTTCGTTTTATCGAGCGTGTCGCCGGTCGTGTAAGCCACGCCTTTTACCGTGAAACTTCCCGGGTCTTCTTCCGAATCCTCGAGCGCTGCCTGCCAGTAGTACATCGAGCCGTTGTAAATGTTTTCAAAATAACTGCCACTCACCACATCATACTGGGCAGCCAACGGCAGGCTCGATGCCGTTTTCGACACAAAGTTAGGGTGCCAGGTCCGTAAGATCCCACCCGGCAAGCCTGTCATCTCAAAAAGTCCGCCACCGCACACCTCCAGCATGGGACCGACGACAACCTCGAGCAGCATACCGATCGTCAAGTCGAGATAGGCTCCGACGCAGATCTCGTTGTAGAGGCCGAAGGTGATGTCCTCGGAATCCCCGAAGACAATCTCGTTGTAGACCTCTGGGTCAGACACACTGCCGGTGTGATCATAGTGGGTGTTTCGCGACACCCATTCCTGGTAACTGCCGCCACTGTTTGAAGACGCACCCATACGAAGGAAGGCCTCTGCACTCCGTGAAAGTCAATGGCCGCCCGTACCCAACGCGGCTTCGAGCTCGTGAACTGCGTCCGCGAGCGCAGCCGCAGCATCCTGCATGGCGTCGACCGGCGGCTCGCATGGCGTGAACGTGTCCGCCAACGGGGCGATTGTAAAGGTGACCTCGCCGTTCAGGTAGATGCAGTTCGCAGCCGAAAGCGACGCTGACGATGGCGCGAGCGTTATCTGCGCTGCGGGACTCTGAAGAGAAATTATCGGTGCTCCACAACTCACTTGCATCGCCTCGATGGTGAGCAGCGCTGTGGCCGCGATCACAACCCCACTTTCGCCGTAGACAGTGGCAATATTGCCCGTGCCGGAGAACAACGCCCCCGCCTGCACGGTGACGCCATTTCCTGCAACGAGGGTTTCAGATAACACTTTTTCAGTCGAAGAGCCCGTCACGTATCGCAACTGCTGCTTCACACCTTCGAAGTGGTCAGCAGCATGATGGTGATAGTGGTCTTTTTGCCAATCGAAACAATCGCCATACACGGTGAAGAAATAGTTGCCGTAGACGATGTCCATTTGGCACGCCGAGTATTCAAACATGTCGGCAGCTGCGATGGCGGCGCTGGCACCGAAGGCGGCGAGACCACCGACCGCAGCCCCCGCTGCAATTCCCGCTCCAACCCCCCCCTCCTCGCCGACTAGGCCCCCGGCGGCGGCGGCAGCGCCCGCCACGACCGTGGCCGCTAGGATCTGCTTCTGTGGCAGGATGATTTCCATGAGTATTCCCGGAAACAGGGAATACGGGAACGGTGCGATGAATTCAACGAGCGGACCCACGGTGGCGTCGAGATAAAATCCAAAACAGAGGAAGTTGTAGAGGCCGACGGTGCACTCGTTGGCATTCCCAATAGTGACCTCCAGCGCCGTAGCCCGCTTCTCGGCGGTGCCGACAAGCCACTCTTCTCCGACCTTCCAGTACGTCGTCACGTTGTGCCTCGCTAGTCTGTCGGGATTTCTGTGCCGGCCGCCGCGATTTCGGCCTGCGCAGACGCTACCCAGGCTCGCGCTGCGGCTGCCGCTGCCAAGGCCTGGGCGACTATTTGTGCGGCGAGCGGCACCACGTCAGATGGGACGAAAACGCCTCCCGCCTGGGCCGGTGTCACAGAACTGCATCGGATCGCCGGGACGTTGATGGTCATGCCCGCGGCGTTCATGGTGAGCGTCGAGGTGCCCGCTTGAACGGTGATGCTCTCGATCGCAGAAAGTGTGACCGCCTCCGTGTTGGACGTCAGGAAGAGCTGTTCGTAGGACTGGACGGCGATATTCGACTCCGACACGATGCTGGTGGTACTTCCGAGAAAGTTGAGTTCTCCGTCCGCGATGAGGGCGGTATTCCCCTCGGAAACAAGCGTTCTGGTGCCACCGCCGGCGGACCCTGTGGGACCGTATCCGCTGCATTCGACGGCGTCGCAGGCGGGGAAGTCCTTCGTCTCTTTCTGAGCAGTGAAAACCTTAACCCAGTTATATTCGTAGGTTCCCTCGCCCGTCTGCGTGTATGCCAGTTCCTGAACCCATTCGGTATAGTCACCGAACACGACGTCATATTGAAGGCCGGGTTGGTCTCCGCCCTGCATCGCGTTGCGGCCCTCGAAACCCATCGCAGAGGCGGCCGCCATCGCCGGCCCGGCTCCGATGGCTTTCAGCACGTTCTGGCACCCCGGGATGGGGAAAATAACCTCGACGGCCAACGGAGTGATCACTTCTACAGTG
>Ga0209598_10000338_pt1 | contig 37279 bp, 33 predicted proteins | sample M_140807_EF_Meta_FD_187317 | JGI IMG/M metagenome (GOLD analysis project Ga0209598, IMG submission 187317) | Freshwater microbial communities from Lake Montjoie, Canada to study carbon cycling - M_140807_EF_MetaG (SPAdes) (version 2) | ecosystem: Environmental > Aquatic > Freshwater > Lake...
CTTGGGCTCTGTATGACAATAGTGGCAGTCAGCCTGTAATGATCGAATGGGGTGAAAACACGTGAATACCCGCGACATCTCTGAAGCCAAGGACCCACTGCTTCGCGCCTCCCTGGCGGCGATGCAGCGCGCTGCAGCGCTGGCCCGTCAGACTGCGATCGAGACGAACACCGGGATTGTGCTGTTCATCGATGGCCAGGTCGTGCACATACCTGCCGCCGAACTTACAGTGGATGAACCGCCGCGCCTCAAAAACACTTAAAGGCAAACTTGCGTGGCACTTATCGTGCCGCCAAAGCAAATGTTGCTGTCCAGGCAGTCCTATGGGTCAGCGCCTGACTTACTCCAAATCCGCATGACATTTCTTAAAAACAATAGGTCGGAGGCCAGTACCGCCCACCACCCCCGCGAGCATCACAGCTCAAACGAACGCAAAACCCCGCTCAGCGAATACGCGCAGGCACGCATCCACCACGCGCGTGTCGTACAAGCGACCGCGACCATCTCGGATCTCCTGCAACGCAGCGGCCTGCCCCAGCACAAACCGGTAGGGACGGTTGGTCGACATGGATTCGACCACATCGGCCACCGAGATGATTTTGGCTCCGATCAGCGTCTCCTTGCCCTTTAGCCCTCTGGGATAGCCCGATCCATCGACTCGCTCATGGTGCTGGTACACCATTTCCGCCACTGGCCAAGGGAATTCGATGTTTTTGAGGATCTCGTAGCCGATGGTGGCGTGCTCTTTGACCAATTGGTACTCGACATCGGTCAGTTTGACCGGCTTCATCAGGATTTCGAGTGGCACGCCAATCTTGCCCACATCATGGATGGTCGAGGCCAGCTCGATGCCGTGCTGCTCGTCCTCCGACAAGCCGACTTCTTGCGCGATCGCCAGAGCCAACTGGCCGACCCGCCGCATATGACCCGCTGTGTACTGATCGCGCGATTCCACCATCGCGGCCACAGCCTTGATCGATTCCTCGAGGCTTTGTTCGAGCTTCTTCGACGAGGCCAGGTCCATAAGCGCCACTTTTTGGGACAACGCCATCTCTTCAAGCAATTGGCGCTCGGTCATGTCGGTCGCGACCACGCAGAACACGTCGTCTTGCCCCGGCATCTTGAGTTTGCTAACAGACAGATTGACGGGCACCGGCGCGTCGCCTTTGCCTCGCAAGGTCAATCGGCCTCGACTCGGGTGAGGGTCGGTCGAGGCCAGCAGGGCCGCAAACGCCGCCTGATTGTCCGCATCCAGCCATCGGCACACTTTGTTACCGATCACCCGCTTCAAGGGCAGACCCACCATCTTGGCGAAGCAGCGGTTGCAAAACAGTACCAAGCCTTCTCGATCGAGCGTCAGAGCGCCCTCGCTCATGCCTTCGAGCAGGATGCGATAGGGCTGATCAGCCCCCAACAGGCTAAACACCTGCTCGCCACCATTGCCCTTAACCACCAGCGCATCGACTTTGCCGGACAAGATGGCATCGAGGCTTTGCTGAGCCGCGTCCAAGGCACCGCGCAGGCGCTCCACCTCTTCGCTCACGGCGTGCGATGTCGATGCCGACATCACAGAGCCCTCAGATCCAGACCCACCAACACTTTCTCGGTATTGGACAGGTCGCCGATGATGCGACGCAGCGGTGGCGGCAGTTTCTTGATGAGGGTGGGCAAAGCAACGATCTGGTCGCCATTGGCCAGCTGTGGCTGCTGATAGAGATCGATAACCTCAAGCACATAGCGGCCACCAAGATGCTCTTCGCAAATCTTGCGAATGTTGATGATGGCCGTCATGGAGCGCTGCGTCGTTCCAGCCACATACAGGCGCAAAAGATATTGCTTGGGTGCGGAACTGGCACCTCCGCCCGTCGAAATGACACCAGACGGCGGGTCTAGCATCGGGGTTTGAATAACTTGAAGTGGGCCATGGTATTAACCAGCGTCGATTTCGGATTGCTTGATTTCTGCGACTCTCTCTGCGCTTTGCAACTGCCGCGCCCGCCCGGTCAGAACACCGGTTGCACCGTATATCACCTCGCAGATATCGATACCGTCATCCGTGATTTTGAACTCCCTGACTTTGTTTGAATGATTCATGCCTCTGGATTTACGAATCACCAGAGCACGGTTGAATTCACCATCGCCTTCGATTTCCCTCAAAAAAATCCACGAGTCGATGAGCGAGGAGATGCTGGCCGAGGTTCCCTCGGGAGTCGCCCCACTGGGGGTGAGACTGCCCAGCATCAAGCTCACGCCACGCGTTCTAAGCAGCCCGGTTAGTTTCGCAAGCATGCGTTTGATGAAAAGATGGCTCGAGATGTCGGAGAGGCTTGTGATCGGGTCAATCACAACTGCACGGGGCAAAAACTCTTCAATCACGCGATGAATGTTAAGCAGATGCTGCTCAAGATCGCACTGGGTGCACCGGTATGATTCGATGCGTAACAAGCCCTGCTCCAGATGTTGCTCAAACCTGATCCCAATCGAATTCATATTTCTAACGATCTGACTGGGCGATTCTTCAAACGAAATATAAATCGCGCGCTCCTTGCGTAGGCAGGCGGCATTTATAAACGAAGCCAAAAAAGTGCTCTTGCCAGTGCCCGCCGATCCCGAGACCAACACCGTGCTGCCCTGATAAAAACCGGCCCCACCCAGCATTTGATCCAGTTTTTTTACCCCGCTAGATATGTGATCCTGACTGGCCTGCCAATCAAGCCCTTCAGCGGTGATCGGAAACAAGGCAATACCGCGCCCATCAATCACGAACGGATATTCGTTTTTTCCGTGGTCCGAGCCGCGGTATTTGATGATTCGTAAAAACCGTGACGCCATCCGGTCGGAAACACTGACGGTCAACAGGATCACGCAATCCGACACGTACTCTTCGAGCCCATCGCGGGTGTAGGTGTCCATGCCACTCTCGCCGGTCACGATCGCGGTCACCCCCTTGTCCTTCAACCAACGGAACAGGCGGTGCAGCTCGGACCGGATGCGCGCCGGATTCGGCAGGCAGCTGAACAGCGAGTCGATGGTATCGAGCACCACGCGCTTCGCACCGATGCTATCGATGGCTTGCCCCAGCCGGATGAACAGGCCTTCGAGGTTGAAGCTACCGCCTTCAAGCACCTCCTCCGGGTCCAACACGACGCAATCCATAACCATCTTTCGGCTGGAGACCATCGATTGCACATCGAACCCCAAGGAGTGCATGTTCTGCGCGACATCGAGAGGGCTTTCCTCGAAGGTCATCAGCACCCCGGGCTCGTCGAACTCGGCAATACCACGGTACAAAAATTCCATGGCCAGTATCGATTTGCCGGTACCCGCGCCGCCGCACACGAGTGTCGCGCGACCCGTGGGCAGACCGCCCCCGGTGATCGTGTCGAGCCCCTTGATGCCGGTTAAGGACTTGCACAAGGCCTCACTCGACCGTGAAGCGGCCGCGCTTGCGGGCTTGGGATGTTGAGAGGCCATGACCACGCTTCATCAAATCGAATCGAAGTGTCACTGTAGGTTGGGCGTCGCCCAATCCATTTGATCGGCGTCAAGCTTCGCCGGCGCCAGCGTTGCGGGCAGGGTGTGCTTCAATGGCGCAACGGCAACCCGCTCCGGGGGTGGATGGCACGGGCCGGTTGCTGATTCAGTGTGACTCGATCACGCCGCGCGGCGCGACGCACCCGGGAGAGACAGGTGGCCTATCAGACGACAGTCGGTGGCTTCAGTTTTCACTTTGACAGCCTGCGCACGCTGATGGCGCGGGCAACGCCGGCGCGCTCGGGCGACCGCTTGGCCGGCCTCGCCGCGGAGACCGACGGCGAGCGCATGGCCGCCTGTGTCTGTCTGGCCGATGTGCCGCTCAAGACTTTCCTTGAGGATCTGCTGATTCCCTACGAGAGCGACGAGGTGACGCGGCTGATCATCGACAGCCACGATGCGCGCGCCTTCGCCCCGCTGTCGCATCTGACGGTCGGCGGTTTTCGCGACTGGCTGCTCTCAGACGCGGCGGACACGCCCACCCTCGCCAGCATCGCACCCGGTATCACCCCGGAGATGGCAGCGGCGGTGAGCAAACTGATGCGCAACCAAGACCTTATCCTCGTCGCGCGCAAGTGTCGGGTGGTGACGGCGTTCCGCAACACGGTGGGCCTGCCGGGGCGACTCTCGGTGCGTCTGCAACCCAACCATCCCACCGATGACCCTCGTGGCATCGCCGCCTCGATGCTCGACGGCCTGCTCTACGGGGCGGGTGATGCGGTGATTGGCGTCAACCCGGCCACCGACAGTATCCCGGCGCTCATGACGCTGTATGACCTGCTCAACGAGGTGGTCCAGCAGTACCAGATTCCGACCCAAGCCTGCGTCCTGACCCACGTCACCAACCAGATCCGCCTGATCGAGAAAGGCGCGCCCTTGGACCTGGTGTTCCAATCGATCGCCGGCACACAAAAAGCCAACGAGAGTTTCGGCATCAATCTCGCCATGCTCGACGAAGCTCGCGATGCGGCGCTCAGTCTTAAGCGCGGCACGGTTGGGCAGAACGTCATGTATTTCGAGACTGGGCAAGGTTCAGCGCTGTCTGCCAACGCGCATCACGGCGTCGACCAGCAGACCCTGGAAGCGCGGGCCTATGCGGTGGCACGCCGCTACAAGCCCTTGCTCACCAATACCGTGGTCGGCTTTATCGGGCCGGAGTACCTGTTCGACGGCAAGCAGATCATTCGCGCCGGGCTCGAGGACCACTTCTGCGGCAAGCTGATGGGCGTGCCGCTGGGCTGCGACGTCTGCTACACCAATCACGCCGAAGCCGACCAGAACGACATGGACACCCTGCTGACCCTACTCGGCACCGCCGGCATCACCTTCATCATGGGCGTCCCGGGTGCCGACGACATCATGCTCAACTACCAGACCACGTCATTCCATGACGCGCTCTACCTGCGCAAACTGCTCGGCTTGCGTCCAGCACCCGAGTTCGAGGATTGGCTCAAGCGCATGCAGATCATGGACGATTCAGGGCAGGTGCAACCCGTGAGCGGCCGTCACGCCCTGTTGCAGAACCTGCCGCGACAGTTGCTGACCGGCTGAGACGAAAATCACGCCATGTCCGACGACTCGCTGATACGCCCCGACCCCTGGCAGATGTTGCGCCAGCACACTCGCGCCCGCATCGCTCTCGGACGAGTCGGCAGCAGTCTGCCGACCCGCGAGGTCCTGGAGTTCGGCGTCGCGCATGCGCTGGCACGCGATGCGGTGCACCTGCCACTCGACACCGAGGCGCTGCAGGAGCGTATCGAAGCGGTCGGCTTTGACGTGATGCAAGTGGCCAGTCGCGCGGCCGACCGTCACACCTATCTGTTGCGTCCCGACTTCGGGCGACGGGTGGCCCCCGACGACGTCTCGCGCTTGCGGGTCGCCGCCACAGCGCCGGGGCCCGACCTGCTACTGGTGGTTGGCGACGGACTGTCGTCGCTGGCCGTGACGCGTCAGGTTCCAGCGCTGCTGGCCGAACTCAAGGCAAACTGGCCGGACGGCTGGCGCAGCGGCCCGGTGGTGGTCGCGCAGCAGGCCCGCGTGGCACTGGCAGACGAGGTCGGCGAGGCGCTCGGCGCACGCATGGTGGCCATGCTGATTGGCGAACGCCCGGGCCTCACCGCACCCGACAGTCTGGGCGTCTACCTGACCTGGTCGCCCCGCGTGGGCTGCAACGATGCTCAGCGCAATTGCATCTCGAACATTCGCCCTGAAGGGCTCTCCCACGCCGCCGCCGCGCATAAGCTGCTGTGGCTGGCACGCGAGGCCAAGCGTCTGCAACTCACCGGCGTGGCGCTAAAGGATGAGAGCGACGTGCTGGAGATCGGTGGCGACGACGCCAAGATGCAGATCAAACGCCCGTGAGCACCGCCTTCATCAGCCACCCGACCTGCCTGCGCCACGATCAAGGGCGCAGTCACCCGGAGTCTGCGGCGCGTCTGCATGCCATCGAGGACCAACTGCTGGCCTCAGGCGTTCTCGACCATCTGCAGCGGCACACAGCGCCAGCCGCGACCCGCGAGCAGCTATTACGGGTTCATTCCGAGGCGCAACTGCGCTGGATCGAGAGCCAGTCGCCATCGGTCGGCGTGGTCAACCTCGGCGACGACATCGTGCTCAACGCCTGGAGTCTGGAAGCAGCTCAGCATGCCGCGGGCGCCGTAGTGCAGGCGGTTGATCTGGTGATGTCGGGTGAGGCTGACAATGCGTTTTGCAGCGTACGGCCGCCCGGTCACCACGCCAGCCGCGACCATTCATCCGGTTTCTGCATCTTCAACAATATCGCGGTGGGGGCGGCCCATGCCCTGATGGCCTACGGTCTGGAGCGGGTGGCCATCTGCGATTTCGACGTCCACCATGGCAATGGCACCGAGGCGATCTTTCACGACGACCCGCGAGTGCTCCTATGCTCGTCGTTTCAGCACCCGTTTTACCCGTTTTCGGGTGCCGACACCGGCAATGCGCACATCGTGCCGACGCCCCTCGCAGCCTACAGCGGTAACGAGGCCATACGCGACGCAGTGGAGACGGTATGGCTGCCGGCGCTGAGAGCCTTCCAGCCCCAGATACTGTTCATCTCCGCGGGTTTTGACGCCCACCGGGACGACGACATGGCCATGCTCGGCTGGACCGACGCCGACTACGCGTGGATCACCACCCAGCTCAAGGCAGCCGCCGACAAGCTGTGTGGCGGTCGCATCGTCTCGGCGCTGGAGGGCGGCTATGCCTTGGACGCGCTGGGTCGAAGCGCCACCGCACACGTCCGAGTGCTGGCTGGCATCTAGCGCAGCCGCGTCCCCGGGGCGTCATCGCCACTCCGGCGACGGCTGGGTCACCAGGCGGAGGGATACATCCGCTGGCTCGATCTGGAAGCGCTACGGAGTCTGCTCAGCTCCTGAGGGCCACTCGCCCCCCAACGCCTTGTTCAAGCTGATGGTGTCGGCGGCCAGAGTGCCGCGCGCTTGGTTGAGCGCCAGTTCGGTGGCAAACAGCACCCGCTCGGCATCCGCAACGTCGAGGAAACCGGTGAGCCCCCGCCGATACCGCTCGCGGGCGATCGACAGCGTCTCGCGGTCAGCGGTCACCTGGCGATCGAGTGCAGCAACCCGCTCATTCCCACGCTGTATTGCCACCAGACGCTGCTCCACCTCCGACACGGCGTTGCGCACCGTCGCCACGTAGCGCCACACCGCCTCGGCCGATTGCGCGTCCTTCTGCTCGATCTGGGCAGCCAAGGCTCCGGCATCGAACACCACGCCGCTCAGACTGGTGGCGATTGAGAACGGCAGGAACCATGGCGTAGTTGGGAACACCCGGCTGGCACCCACAGCGCCCGAAAAGACGAACTTGGGCAGTCGGTTGGCCCGCGCCACGCCAACATTAGCCAGCGCCTGTGCCGCCAGTTGCTCGTCGCGGCGCACATCGGGACGCCGCTGCAGCAACTCAGGCGGCAACACACCGCCTGGCACGGGGAAGCTCAGAAGCTCTGTCGTGGGCGTCAGCCGCGGCAGCAGCTCGCCGGGCTGCAGGCCGCACAGCAGCTCGAGGCTCAAACGCGCTGTGTCGCCTGCTTGCAGGGTCTGCGCCAGACTCGCGCTGGCGAGCTGGAACTGCGACTCGGCGCGGGTGAGGTCGTCGCCATTGGCCAGCCCGATCGCTACCCGCTGACGCACGATGTCACGCGTCTCCTCGCGCGAAGTCAGGGTCTGCCGCGTGTAATCCGCGTTGCCTTGCGCCACACGCAGATTGACGTACTGGACGGCCACCTCGCTGACCAATGCCAGCCGCACATCGGCGAGATCGGCCGCACTGGACAATGCTCCAGCGCGAGCCGCGGCCTGCTGCTGACGGATACCGCCCCACAGATCCACCTCCCAGCTGGCATCGAAACCCGCTTTGAAGGTGTCAGTCAGCGGCGTCACCGGGCTGGCAGGAGCCACCTGAGCCCGCGCGCCCGAGGCATTGCCGTTGACCGTCGGGTAGGAACGCGCGCCAGCGACCTGTTCGAGGGCTCGCGCCTGCCGCAGACGCTGCAGCGCCGCCTGCACGCTCGGGTTGGAATCCTGCGCCTGCTGCACAAGCTCAGCCAACAGTGGGTCGTCCAGCGATCGCCACCAATCAGAGACAACGCCGACTGAAGGCGTCGAAAATGCCTCGGGTACGCGCACCGTCGGCCGCACAAAGTCGCGCACGCTGGCGCAACCGGCCAGCATCGCCGCGGCCACGAGCATCGCGCCCCGACCGGCGATCCAGCGCATCGACCGCTCAGCGCGGGCCATTGGGCGGAGTCTGCGTCGCTGCGGCCGCACCCATTGGGGCAGCGCCAGCCTTGGAAGGAGCGCCCGCCAATGCCGGCGTCTCGATGAACACGTCCAGCAGCATGCCGGGGTAGGCTCGCAGCGTGCTCTGGTCGAAGGCGTAGATCACCTGCAGCACGCGGGTGTCGACACGTTCGGTGGCACCGCCCGTGAGCGAGGTCTTGCCGACCAGCAAAGGCTCCAAACGCACATACTGAAGATCAGTCGCTAGATCTTTGTTTCCACGCAAGAACCCACGCGCCTTGCTGGATGGCACAAAGCGCCAAGCGATGTTTTCATCGATCTCGACTCGCACGTGCAAGCGCTCGGTATTACCCAAGACCACTGGCACCCGTACACCGGCCAGGGTGGAGGCGAGTTCGCCCTCGCGGACGTTCACCTGCAATACCTCCGCATCGATCGGCGCCACCACGTCCAGTCGTGACACGGTGATTGCCTGCGCCCGGGCGTTCTCCTCGGCTGCGCGCAGATCGGCTCGCGCCGACTCAAGGCGCTTGTCTGCGGCCAGCGCTGTCAGTTCGCGGTGCCGTCGCTCCTCAACCGACACCACACGCGTGTCACCAATGTCACGCACCCGCTGGAACTGGTCTTGCGCCTCCAGTGCGTTGGCTTCAGCGGCCGCCACCGCCGAGCGGCTCACCTCAACCGCCGCGCGCCGGCGCAACAACTCCGCACCGGCCTCACGGCTGTCCAACCGGAAGAGCAACTGACCACGCCGCACATGCTGGCCCGCCTGAACCGACATTTGCGTAACGATGCCCGACACCGGCGCGCTGATGTTGAGGTTTACCGACGACGACTCGACGGTGCCGGTCCCGGCGATATAGCTGACGAACGGGGCAGCGGCCGGTGGCGCAGCGGGTGGTGGCGTTGGCTGCCGGTTGGAACGCATCACCTGCGGCAACAGAAAGGCCGGCCCCAATATCGCCAGAACGATCAACACATAGGGCAAACGGAAAAATCGGCGCAAGTTCATGGTCAGTGGGCAGATCCGGAAAGAGGTTCGTGCAGGGAATCGGCGAGCGGAACGATGCGGCCATCCTCCATGGCGACGATACGGTCAGCGAACTTAAAGATGCGGGCGTCGTGGGTCACCACGATCACCGAGCGGCGTGTCTCGTGTGTCAGATCGCGGATGAGGCGCAATACTTTTTCGCCGGTGGCCGAATCCAGTGCACTGGTCGGCTCATCACAGACGATGAGGTCGGGCTCTTGGGCAAATGCTCGGGCGATTGCAACCCGCTGCTGCTGTCCACCGGACAGCTGGTCGGGCAGAACATTGGCCTTCTCCAGCATGCCGACCTGCCCGAGCAATTCACGGCTGCGGGCGATTGCCTTGTTGTATGCCCAGCCATCGATCAACAGCGGCACTGCGACATTTTCGGCCGCACTCAGACACGGATTGAGGTTGAACGCCTGAAAGCAGAACCCGAGGTGCTTGAGCCGAAAGCGCGGCTTGTCGCGTTCGCGCATGGTCAGCACATCATGGCCAAGCACCCGGCAGACGCCCGAGGTGCCGTCGAGAACACTGGCGATGATCGAGATCAGCGTCGTCTTGCCGCAACCGGAAGGCCCCACCAGCATGAGCAATTCGCCGGGCTCGACCCGCAGGTCGACGCCGCGCAGCGCCTGCACTGCGGTCTCGCCGCTGCCGTAAACCTTGGTCAGGCTGCGACATTCCACGGTCGGCGCGACGGCGTCCATCACGGTCAGGCTTTGAACACGGCCGCCGGCTCAAGGCGCAAGACCTTAAGCAGGGAGATGCTGGCCGAAAGGATGCAGATGATCAGCACGCCTCCGGCCGAAAATGCCAGCAGCAGCGGCGTGAACTTGACCTGAAAGGTCGACGAGGCCAGCGCCATGCCCGACGCCAGACCGATGCCGATGCCGTAGCCAAGCACCCCAACGATGGCCGACTGCAACAACACCATACCCAGCAGCTGCAGCGGGCTGGCGCCAATTGCCTTGAGCACCGCGAAGTGACGCAGATTGTCCTGGGTGAAGTTGAAGAACATGATGCCGGAGATCACCGCGCCCACCACGAAACCGACCAGCGTCACCATGCCGAAGTTGATCAGGATCCCCGTGTTGCGAATGAAGTACCAGAGCGACATGTCCTTGAAAGTCGCCGCGGTGTAGGCAGCCAGCCCGGTCTGCTCGGCAATCGACCGCGCCAATACCGCCGGGTCGACCCCGGGTTTGGCTTTCGCCAATACATAGGACATGGTCTTGCGCTGCGGCAACGCGAAACTCCGCGCCCGCGTGTACGTGGTGTAGATGACCGGTTGCGAGGAGAACGTAGCCCCGGTCTTGGCGATGCCAACCACCTCAGCCCGGTGCTCGTTCAGCTCGAGAATGTCGCCCACCTGCAAAGGTCGCTTGCTGCCATCAGGCTGGGTCTGCGCCAGACGCATTTTGGCGCCCTCCTCGTTGACGAACACCGCATCGGTGCGGCGTAAGTCATCGGTGTGGCCGCTGAGCATTTGCACCGGAGCACCGATCAGGCTGGCGTCATCGACACCAATCAGCAACGCATTGGCCGTGTTGCCGTCGGGCAAACGCGCGGCGGTGGAGGTGCGGTAGATCGGCACCGCCCACGCAACCCCGGCCACCGAGCGCACCAAACCCAGTTTGGAGTCGGCCAATGGTTTGGCGTCGTCGACAAACTGCACCATCGGGTCCATCACCCACACGTCCGGCTGCGAGACGTCTTCGATAAAGCTATACGTGCGCCCAAGGATGGACAGCATGGTCGCCGGTTGCTGGGTCATCATCAGCGAGGCAAAGGCCAGGCCGATGACCATGCCGATCACCTTGACGCGATGGCCGAACAGGGTCTTGAGGGCGATCAGCAGCATTCGGCAGCGGGCAGTCCTGTGCGGATGACCCAGTCATTGTCACAGGAAACTGACACTCTGCGTGGAGCGATCGAAAAATCGGTGGGCCGAGCTTTGGCACACATCATGCTTATCCCTCGGGCGAACTTCCGCCCGAAAGCTCCACGGATACCCATGACCGTCACCGTCGCCATCCACCACACCACGGTCTATCGATTCGACACGCTGGTCGAACTCACGCCCCACGTGTTCCGGCTACGTCCAGCGGCGCACTCGCGCACGCCCATCCTCGCCTACAGCCTGCGCATCAGCCCCGGCGAGCATTTCATCAACTGGCAGCAAGACCCCTTTGGCAACCACTTGGCGCGTGTGGTGTTCCCGCGCAAAACGAATGTCCTGAGCGTCGAGGTCGAGGTGGTCGCCGCGATGACCGCCATCAACCCGTTTGATTTTTTCCTCGAGGACTACGCGCAGACGGTGCCTTTCGCCTACCCCGATGCGCTACGCAAAGAGCTCTCGCCCTACCTCGAACTCGCTGAGGATGGCCCATTGCTGCAAGCATTCCTGGCGAGCATCAACCGCAGCGCCAGCGGCACCGTGGACTTTTTGGTGGCGATCAATCAGGCCGTTCAGCGCCACATCGACTACACGGTGCGCATGGAGGTCGGCGTGCAAAGCTGCGAGCAGACCCTCGAGCGACGCCTCGGCTCGTGTCGCGACTCGGCCTGGCTGCTGGTGCAACTGCTGCGACACCTGGGCCTCGCCGCCCGGTTCGTCTCGGGCTACCTGGTCCAGCTGAGCGCTGATCAGCCCTCGCTGGACGGGCCCAGCGGGCCGAGCAGCGACTTCACCGACTTGCACGCGTGGGCCGAGGTCTACATCCCCGGCGCTGGCTGGATCGGTATGGACGCCACCTCAGGGCTGTTTGCCGGCGAAGGCCACATCCCGCTCGCCTGCACGGCCGACTACGCCAGCGCCGCGCCGGTGACTGGGGGCTATGTCGGCGTTGCCAGCTCGACCCTGCACTTCGAGAACCGTGTCAGCCGCCTCCACGAAGATCCGCGTGTCACCAAGCCGTATTCCGATACCCAGTGGGACGCCATTCTTGCCCTTGGCGATGCGGTTGACGCCGAACTGAGGACCGCTGACGTGCGCCTGACCATGGGTGGTGAGCCCACTTTCGTGTCGGTCGACGACATGGATGCACCAGAATGGAACACCGACGCAGACGGCGCCATGAAACAGCGCCTCGCCTCGCAGTTGCTGCGCCGGCTGCGCGAAGCTTTCGGACCTGGCGGTTTGCTGTATCACGGCCAAGGCAAGTGGTATCCCGGGGAACCCCTGCCACGCTGGCAAATGGCGTGTTTCTGGCGCAAGGATGGTCAGCCAGTCTGGCGTAACGTGAGCCTACTGGCCGATACCACCACGCCCGGCTCAGCCGGTACCGACGCCGCCGAGCCCTTTATTCGCGCACTCGCCGCGCATCTAGGTTTGCGGGGCAGTCACATCCTGCCAGCCTTCGAGGATCCGCTGATCGCGCTGCAGCAAGAGTCCATGCTGCCCGACAACCTCACGCTCGACACGCCGCACTTGGCCGACGACGCCGAACGACGCCGGCTGGTCGGCGTGTTGCAACGGGGCCTGCAGACGCCCGCCGGGTGGGTGCTGCCGGTGCACTGGGGTCAGCGCACCCAACGCTGGCACAGCAGCCCTTGGACCTTCCGGCGCGGCGCCATGCATCTGCTGCCCGGCGACTCACCGATGGGCTTGCGCATGCCACTCAACAGCCTGCCGTGGGTGCCGTTCGAGGCGCAGGACCACGAACCCGAGCGCAGCCTTTACGAATCCGTGCCGCCCTTGGGTGATATCGCAGCTGAGGTCGTTGCGCGGGCAACTGTCGCCAAGGGCAAAGTGCGTGCGTCAGCAAAAATAGCTGGGGCGCCAGCCGATGGGCCGGCTGATCCGCTCTGGGTGCCGCACACCGCCGTCGGCGTCGAGGTTCGCGAGGGGCGTCTGTACGTCTTCCTGCCACCGTTGAGCGCACTCGAACACTACCTCGACCTGGTGGCGTCGGTCGAAGCCGCCGCTGCAGCCCTGCAGCAGCCGGTGGTGATCGAAGGCTACCAGCCACCCCACGATGTCCGCCTGGTGCGTCTGCCCGTCACGCCTGACCCGGGCGTTATCGAAGTCAACATCCACCCGGCCGCGAGTTGGCGTGAGCTGGTGCACAACACCACAACGCTCTACGAGGCCGCGCGTCTATGCCGACTCGGCACCGAGAAGTTTATGGTTGACGGTCGCCACACCGGCACTGGCGGCGGTAATCACGTCACCCTGGGCGGCGTCACGCCTGCGAACAGCCCGCTGCTGCGGCGGCCTGACCTGCTGCGCAGTCTGATCACCTACTGGCAGCACCACCCGGCGCTGTCCTACCTCTTCTCCGGTGCGTTCATCGGCCCAACCAGCCAGGCGCCGCGCGTCGACGAGGCCCGGCATGACGCGCTCTACGAGCTGGAGATCGCCTTCCAGCAGATGCCCACGGGCGAAGTGCCAGCACCGTGGCTGGTCGACCGCCTGCTGCGCAATCTGCTGGTCGACATGACCGGCAATACGCACCGCAGCGAATTCTGCATCGACAAGCTCTACGCCCCCGGCAGCGACGCCGGACGCTTGGGTCTGCTGGAATTGCGTGCGTTTGAGATGCCCCCACATGCCCAAATGAGCCTGATGCAGGCTCTGCTCTTGCGCGCGCTCGTGGCGCGTTTCTGGAAGACTCCCTACACCAAGCCACTGGTGCACTGGGGCACCCAGTTGCACGACCGCTTTATGCTGCCGCACTGCGTCGAGTCGGACCTGCGAGATGTGATCAACGACCTGCGGCAGTCGGGCTATGCCTTCGAGCTCGACTGGTTCCGCCCATTCCTCGAGTTCCGTTTCCCGCGACTGGGCACCGCCCGCGTCGGCGACCTGAGCCTCGAGTTGCGGCAGGCCATAGAACCGTGGCACGTGCTCGGCGAGGAGGTCACCAGCGGCGGTACCGCGCGCTACGTCGACTCCTCGGTCGAACGACTGCAGGTGAGCCTGCGTGGAGCAACTGGCGATCGCTACTGCGTGCTGTGCAACGGCAGAGCGGTCCCGCTGCGGCCCACCGAAACCACCGACCAGCGCATCGCTGGCGTGCGCTACCGCGCCTGGTGCCCGCCGTCGGCCTTGCATCCGACCATCGGCGTGCAGGCGCCGCTGGTGTTCGACATCGTCGACACCTGGAGTGGCCGGGTAGTGGGCGGTTGCACCTACCACGTCGCCCACCCAGGGGGGCGCAGCCATGAGACGCGCCCGATCAACGCGCTCGAGGCCGAAGGCCGCCGCATCGCCCGCTTCTGGGACCACGGTCATTCGCCGGGTCGGCGCTTCGACCAGACGCCAGTCGACGTGGCCAACCCGCACTACCCCTTTACGCTCGACCTGCGCTGGCACGCAAAGCCATCGGCCCGCTAACCGCACTTGCTGGAGGCTCGTCCAGCCTCTAAAGTCGCAGCTTTACCGCTTCGGCCACCTGACGTGCTGTTCTCCGCCCTGCTGAATTACGGGATGCGCGACCTGATTCGCGAGGGTACTTTGGCCATCACCGGGCCTAACGACGGCTGCGAGCGCTTCGGCCAAGCCGATGCCATCCCTGCTGCGGCCATTCGCATCCACGATCACGCCACCGTGCCACTGACCCGCGACGACCTGTTCGAACGGGAGCGGGTTATGCCGCTCGAGGCCTAGCGCCGTGCAACGCCAGTTGCCCCGCCCGCTTGGCGAAGTCTGGCCCTCGGTGTCGGCGCCCCTGCGCCCTGGCCCCAGTGACCTCGGCTTTTTCCAGCAGACCCTCGCCGACTGGCAGGGCGAGCACCCCAACGCGCCGGCGCCCCGCGCGCTGATCCTCGGCGCGACGGCCGAACTGTGGTCGCTGCCATGGCCCGACCCCAGCCAAGTGACCGTATTCGAGCCCGATTCGGAGACTGCCGAGCAACTGTGGCCAGGCCCTCGCGACCAAGTGCAACAGCGCAGTTGGCTGACCCTTGGCCCAGCCGATGGACCATTCGACCTGGTGCTCTGCGATGCCGGATTGCACACCTTGGGCTACCCCCAAGCGCAAAGCGAGCTGGTACGACGCTTGTTTGAGGTGATGCCCAACGGTGGCCTTGCCGCATTCCGTCTCTTATCGCCGCCGACACAGCACGAATCCACCGTGAGGGTGGTGTCTGAATTGTGGGCCGGCCGTATCACGGACATCAGCCAGTTGCTGCTGCGCCTGAGTCTGTCGATGCAACGCTCGGCGGCCACCGGCGTGCGCATGAGTGCGGTCTGGCTCAAGCTACGAAGCCTTAGCAAAGACCTGCCGACGCTCGCCGAGCGTCTCGGATGGCCCCTGTCTCATCTGCAAGCCGCCGACATTTATCGCTTCTCGCCGGCCCATCACCACTTCGTGACCTTGGTCGAAACATTGCAAGTGTTCGCTCAAGGCGACCGCAAGCTGTTCGATATGGTGCGTATGAATACCGGCGACTCGCCGATGGCGGCACAATGCCCGACCATCGTGTTCCGTCGCAATTGACTGGTATGGCTGCTGCCCAACCCTCCCCCGCCCAGATGCAACCGCTCTATGCCGCCTACCAGCGGCGTGACCTGCAAGCGGTCGTCTCGCTGGGCAGCATTTTGGTCAAGCGCTTTCCAGACGCCACGCCTTTGCTCAACCTGTTGGGAGCCGCGTACGCAACACTCGGCCAGCGCGAAGAGGCCGCCAGCCTGTTGCGCCACGCCGCCGCACTGGCGCCCGAGAGTGCCGAGACCCAGGGCAACCTCGGCAATCTGCTGCTGCAGATGGGGCAATACCACGAGGCGCTCGACGCTTTTCTGAAAGCCTTGGCGATCAAACCCGTAATCGCCGAGTTGCATTTCAATGCGGGATTGGCGTTCGCTGCGCTCGATCGCAACGACCAAGCGATCAGCGCCTACCGCCATGCCCTCGACCTCAAGCCGCAGCTGACGCCGGCCGCCGCACGTCTGGCCGCCTTACTGCAGGGCCGCGGCGAGCTGGCCGAGGCCATCGCTCTGTATCGCCGAGCCCTCGATCAACAGGCCGACCCGCAGACCTGGTTCAACCTCGCGACCGCTCAGCGCAACGCCGGTCTGATGCTCGACTGCATCGCCAGCTACCGCAAGGCTATCGAACTGGCACCTGACTTTGCTGCAGCGCACAGCAACCTTGGCGAGGCTTTGCGCGACCACGGACAGATTGAGGCTGCGATTGCCAGCTACCAGGCCGCTCTGACAATCGATCCGCACTTGCCGCAAGCGCACTACAGCCTTGGCGTATTGCTCTATGACCTTGGACGGCTGGACGAGGCGATTCCCCACCTGAGTGCATCGCGCCACGACGACTGGCATGACCGCGTCCTCTACTGCTTGTACAAAGGCGGCCGGCTCGAAGCCTTCCGCGAACAACTCGCGCAACGAGTCGCTGCCGGACCCCATACCGCACCCCTTCTGGCAACGCTATCGGCCCACCACGCCGCCAACTACCATCTGCCCGACGCCTACACCTTTTGCCCGAATCCACTGGATTTCGTGGTCCATGGTCACCTCGACGAACTTGATACCGGCAGCTCCCTGCGCGAGGCGCTCCTTGCCGACATCCAGCAGGCGGCGATCGTCGAACGCGACCAAGGCCGTCTGCACTTCGGTGTACAGTCGTCAGGCAACCTGTTCCGTCGGCCAGAAGCGTCGTTCCGCCAGCTTGGAGAGTTGCTCCGCGCCGAGCTGCGCCGCTATCGCGACCGTTTCGCCGACGCCCAATGTGCCCTGATCACCCGCTTCCCGGACGAACTCGACATCAGCAGCTCGTGGTACGTAAAGATGGCCAAAGGTGGACACCTCGATTCGCACATCCACGAAGGCGGCTGGGTCAGCGGTGTGGTGTATCTGGCGATTCCGCAGGACGACCCGACGCCCGATGCCGGCAACATCGAGTTCAGCACAAACGGTGATAACTATCCTGTCCAACACGATGATTGGCCGAGAAAACTTCTGGACGTCAAAGTCGGCGACTATGCCTTCTTCCCGTCGTCCCTATTCCACCGAACCATCCCTTTTGATTCGCAAGAAGAGCGCATCTGCATCGCCTTCGATCTGAAGCCGGACGCCAATGCAAACGCCTGACACGCCCATGACGCGCCTCTCGTTGGTGGTGCCGGTGTTCAACGAGCAGGACTCGATCGACGCCTTTATCGCCGAGTGTGACCACCATCTGGCTGGCTTGAAAGGCCTCAGCTTGGAGTACGTGTTCGTCAATGATGGAAGCACCGACGACACCCTCGAACGTTTGCTCGCCCAGGTCGACGCTGATCCCCGGGTGACGGTGGTCGACCTCAGCCGCAATTTCGGCAAAGAAGCCGCCTTGAGCGCGGGCATCAACGCCGCACAGGGCGATGCCGTGGTTCCGATGGACGTCGATCTCCAGGACCCGCCAGCTCTTATCCCGGTTCTGATCGAGCGGTGGCGAGAAGGCTTCGAGGTGGTGTTGGCCCGTCGCTCCGACCGCGGGCAGGACGCTTGGCTCAAGCGGACCAGCGCCGGCGCCTTTTATCGCATCCACAACCTCATCTCAGAACCATCCATTCCGCCGAATGTTGGGGATTTTCGCCTGATGGACCGCGTCGTGGTCGACGCGCTACGCGACCTGCCCGAATCACGGCGCTTCATGAAGGGTCTGTTCGCCTGGGTCGGCTTTCGCACCGCCATTGTTGACTACCAGCGCCCAGCCCGGCATGCCGGACAAAGCAAATTCAGCGGCTGGAGACTATGGAACCTGGCATTAGAAGGGCTCACCAGCTTCAGTACCGCGCCGCTAAGGGTCTGGACTTACCTAGGACTGACGGTGTCGATGCTCTCCATAGCATTTGCCCTATTCATCGTGTTTAAAGTGCTAGTGAATGGGATCGACGTGCCCGGCTACGCCTCGGTGATCGTCGCGCTGACGCTACTCGGCGGCTTGCAGATGATGGGCATCGGAATCCTCGGCGAGTACCTCGGTCGCACCTACCTCGAATCCAAACGCCGCCCGGTGTATCTGGTCCGGCGCATCCATCGCCGCAATCACTGACGTGGACGTCAAAGAATCCGACCTGCTGGGCGATGCCATCCACAGCCACTGGTATTACCGCGCCAAAGCCGTCGCGCTGCTCGATCTGTTGGGTGATGAACGCAACCGGGTAGTCGCCGACATCGGCGGCTGCTCATAAAAATCGTCTAAAAGATTAGTCGAATGCTCCCAATCGCCGCGCAAACCGACACCTTGGCCACGCCGAGGGCATGGATCACTTGGCCACTGTTGGCAGCCCTCGCTGCGGCCATGCTGTTCATTGGACGCGGAGTGAATGTCTTCATCGATCCCGACAGCTACTGGCACCTCGCCGCCGGCCGCTGGATCATTGAGCACCGCACGATACCCACCACCGACCCCTTTTCATGGACCTTTGCCGGCTCACCGTGGTTGGCGCACGAATGGCTGTCAGAGGTGCTCATCGCCGCTGCGTTTCAGGCCGGCGAATGGCTGGGTGTTGCGGCATTGATGGCGACCGCGTTCGCGCTGTCCATGGCGGCAATGACCCGGGCCCTGATGCGACGCGCCGTCCCGCGCCGCGCCCTGATGTTGCTGCCTCTGGTCTTGCTCACCTTCAATCCCCACTTGTTGGCACGCCCGCATGTACTGGCCTTGTTGCCGATGTGTCTGTGGGTTGTGCATCTGATGGACCGCGCCGAGGCGGGGCGCAGCCCGAGTGTCTGGGCCCTGCCTCTGATCGCGGTCTGGAGCTGCCTGCATGGCAGTTTTCTGCTGGGCCTGCTGCTGGTGCCGGTGTTTGCCTTTGAAACGATTCTGGCGTCCCCGACTGCCCGGATTCGCTGGACCCAATTGCGCGGCTGGACCGTGTTCCTGCTGGGAAGTGTCGCCGTCTGCTGCGCCACTCCGCTGGGGCCGGAGGCACTTCTTTTTCCGTTCCAAGTGGTCGGCATGAACAAGAGCCTTGCATTGATCGGCGAGTGGCAATCGCCGAACTTCCAGACTTTTCAGGCGGTGGAGGTCTGGATTCTTCTGAGCCTTGCCATCGCGCTGTTGCTCAAGCCGGAAATGCGCTGGACGCGGGTGCTGCTGCTGCTGGGCGTGTTGCACCTTGCGCTCAAACACCAGCGCCACGCCGACCTGCTGGCGTTGCTGGGGCCGCTAGTGCTGATTGGTCCGCTCAACCAAGCCTTGGAGCGCTGTTTTCCCGCCAACCATGCCACCGTGCTCGACCGAATATTCTTGCGCATGGCCGATCCGGGCCGCGCATCGGTGTTCGTGATGGCAGTGGGCCTTGCGATTGCCGGGATGATCGCCATCAAACAAACCGACCTAAAACCCGCGGCAGGCAACAGCCCCGAAGCCGCACTCGCCGCAGTGGCCCAAGCGGGCATCGAAGGTCCCGTTTTCAACCACTACAACTTTGGCGGCTATCTGATCTTCCGCGGTATACCCACGTTCATTGATGGCCGCGCCGACTTATTCGGTGACGACTTTGTCAGCGAGGTGACCGACGCCAGCAAATTGGGCGAAAAACTCGTAACACTGATTGAACGTTATCAGCCGGGCTGGACGCTTTTGCCTCCCAACAGCCCAGCCATATGGGTCCTTGACAACCTGCCCGGCTGGCAACGCTTCTACGCGGACGACGTCGCCGTGGTTCATCGCCGCATCGCGGCCGACGCGCCAACTGGCAACGCGCAGCCGCGCTAGATCCAGTCAGGATCCGGCATCTCCGCAAACACCCGGCGCAGGCCCTGCCCCCAGCTACTGTGCAGCATCGAGTAGTACGGATCGTTGTCAAAGATCCGGCGAGGCTGAGACAAGGTCAGGCTGTCCCGCTGATACACCGCAAGGTCGATTGGCAGCCCCACCGAGATGTTCGATCGAACCGTACTGTCGAATGAAATCAAGGTGCACTTGGCCGCCTCGGACAATTGAGTCTCCCAAGTCAGCACGCGATCCAGGATGGGCTTGCCATACTTGACCTCGCCAATCTGGAAATACAGGGTGTCTGGCGTCGCCTCGATGAAGTTACCCTGCGGGTATATGTTGAACAGTCGGCAGTCCTCGCCGGCAATCTGTCCGCCGACCAGGATTGAGGCGCCGTAGTCAATCGAGTGTTGATTCAGGTAGGGACCATCACGGTCCTGAACGCTGCGCAAAGCGTCGCCAATGCGCTGAGCCACCTCGAACATGCTGCTAGCGTTCCACAAGGTGGGCTGAGCGGTATCGACCCAGCTCTGGCTGTCCAGCAAGTGCACCATCGCCTGTGTGGTCGCCAGGTTGCCGGCCGACAGCAGCACCACCACCCGATCGCCGGGGCGCTGATAGACCCGCATTTTGCAGAAACTTGCGACATGATCGACCCCAGCATGGGTGCGCGTGTCCGAAGCCAACACCAACCCGCCCTGCAGCAGGGCGGCCACGCAATAGGTCATGCGGCCCCCCGCAACAGACCCGCTGGAGCCGGTGTGCCGGCCAGCCTTGGGGCGAACAATGTCGCATCGATCTGCGCCGCCACATCCGATACGCGGGCCAGTAGGGGTTGCAATTGCAGTGTCCGGTCAGCAGTCATCAAGTCGTCCATCACGGCGTTGTCGAGGCGAGCGTACAAACCCATCACCGAGCGCAAGGGCGCGGCATCCGCCGACCCAAGTACTGATTGCAGCGCCTGATACACCTCAGCGACGCAGTACATCAGGGATCGCGGCAGATGGCGATCCAGCAGCAGCAACTGGGCAATGCGATCCGGCACGATTTGGTGACGATACACCTTGCGATAGGCCTCTAGCGCCGACACCGAACGCAGCAGAGCGGTCCATTGGTAATAGTCGCCGGTGGCCTCGTCGGCGGTACGCTGGACCAGTCCGTTGAAATCGACATCGAGGATGCGCACCAGATTGTCGGCGCGTTCGACATAGGTCCCCAAACGGTTGAACCGGAACGCCTCATCATGGAGCATGGTGCCAAAGGTCACGCCACGGAACAGGTGGCTGCGCTCCTTGACCCACGCCAAGAACGCGCTGCTACCACGAAATTTCAGCACCTTGCTATCAAACTCGCGCAGACCCAGCCAAGTCGTGTTGACCACCTCCCACATCTCACTGGTAATGGTGCTGCGCACCGCTCGCGCGTTCTCGCGGGCGGCATACAGACAGGCGTGGATGCTGGCGGGATTCTCCGGGTCGAGCGCCATGTAGGCCGTCACATCGGCGGCGTTGATCTCGCGCCCCTCAGCCTTGTAGGCATCGTGGCGCCCAGTGATCAGGAGCGGCGCGGCCCAATCACGCTCTTCGTTGGTGCGTGCAGTCGGCAACAGCGCGTTGTGACCCGCTACATCCAGCATGCGCGCAGTGTTCTCGGCCCGCTCAACATAACGGGCCATCCAATAGAGGTGCGATGCGGTGCGCGAAAGCATGGACTTCTCCTTAAGCTCAAACGTGTTCAAGTACCCAGGTGTCTTTGGTGCCACCGCCCTGACTGCTGTTGACCACCAGCGAGCCCTCTTTGAGCGCAACCCGGGTCAGCCCTCCCGGCACGATGCAGACATCGCGCCCGGACAAGACGAATGGCCGCAAGTCGATATGACGAGGCGCGACTCCGCTCTCAACAAAGGTCGGGCAGGTGCTCAACGACAGCGTCGGCTGCGCGATAAAGTCAGCCGGCGCGGCAAGAATGCGCGCGCGGTAGTCGGCGATCTCCTGCTTGCTCGCCGTCGGCCCGATGAGCATGCCGTAGCCCCCAGAGCCCTGCGCCTCTTTGACCACCAACTCGGGCAGGTGCTCCAGGACATACGCGAGGTCGTCACGGTTCTCCAGGAGCCACGTCGGTACGTTGTCGAGAACCGGCTCTTCGCCGAGGTAGAAGCGAATCATCTCCGGCACATAGGGGTAGATAGACTTGTCGTCAGCCACGCCAGTGCCCACGCCATTGGCGATGGTCACCCCACCTGCTCGATAGGCGCGCATCAGACCAGCCACCCCCAGCACCGAGTCAGCGCGAAACGCCTCCGGGTCAAGGAAATCATCGTCGATCCGACGGTAGATCACGTCGACCCGCTGCGGGCCGCGCGTGGTCTGCAGCCAGACACGGTCGTCCTGCACATACAGGTCGGGGCCCTCCACCAACTCGATGCCCATCTGTTGGGCCAGAAACGTGTGCTCAAAATAGGCGCTGTTGAAGCGACCTGGCGTCAGTAGAACCACAGTCGGATCGCGCACGCCATCCGGTGCGACGGCGCGCAGACTGTTCAGCAAGAGTTCGGGGTAATGGTCAACCGGAGCGATACGCTGAGCGTCGAACAATTCCGGGAACAGCTGCATCATCACCTTGCGGTTTTCGAGCATGTAGGACACCCCGGATGGGGTGCGCAGATTGTCTTCCAGCACGCAGTAGCGGCCCGCGCCATCGCGAACCAGATCGATACCGGCGATGTGCGCATAGACCCCGCCGGGAACACTGTGCCCACGCATCACCTCGCGGTATTGCGGGTGTTGGCGCACCTTGGCCGCCGGAACCTTGCCAGCCGCGAGGATCTCGCCATCGTGGTAGATGTCACCGAGGAACGCGTTGAGCGCCGCGACACGCTGGCGCAGGCCATGCTCCAGCATGCGCCACTCGCCTGTCGGGATAACACGCGGCAGCAGATCAAACGGGATCAGCCGTTCGGTTCCCGAGCTATCACCGTACACATTAAAGGTGATGCCCACCCGGCGGAACAGCAGATCGGCCTCGGCGCGCCGCTGCTCGATGCGCTCACGGTCGATGCCCTCCAGCCAACGCTGGTAGCCCTGGTAGTGCGGGCGCACCGCGCCAGAGGCGTCGTGCATCTCGTCGTACATCGTCAGGTCCCTGGAGAGTGTGCCTCCCGTTAAAGCAAACGGCGTGCCATGGATTTGCGAGAGAAAGCAGCGCCCTAGATCCTAGGGCGGGCGCAACGATGCACCATAACTGGGCATGGGTCATGATCGCCGCACCGGCAAGGAATTTTTGCCGCGGCCGCACCTCCAACGCACCATGACGATGACCTCTCTTGCGCAGGGCTACCGCGCGCTGGTGCTCGGAGCCACGGGCACTCTGGGTGGCGCTTTTGTGCGCGCGTTCGCCGCCGACAGCCGGTGCGCTGGAGTCGAGTGTTTGAGCCGCTCCAGTCACCCCCCGATCGAGCTCACACGCCCCGAGACGCTGGAGCACGCCGCAAGCCTGATGCTTGCCAGCGCGCCATTTGATGTGGTGATCGACGCCACTGGCGCACTCACCGTTGCAGGCCAGGGTCCAGAAAAACGCTTGGCCGACCTCGACCCGGACCGACTGCAGGCCGCGTTTGCGATCAACGCGATCGGACGAGGCTTGGTGCTGCGCCACTTTACCCCGCTGCTGCCTCGTAATCAGCGCTGCCTATTCGCCGTTCTGTCGGCACGCGTCGGCAGCATCGAGGACAACCATCTCGGCGGCTGGTATGCCTACCGAGCAGCCAAAGCGGCTGGCAATATGCTGCTGCAGACCGCGGCCATCGAAGTCCACCGTTTAAGACCCCTGGCGGTGTTCGCTGCGATGCAACCCGGCACGGTGCACTCGCCGCTGTCCGCGCCGTACACCAGCAATCATGCGGCGATTGACGCCGACGAATCCGTCGCCGGCCTACTGGCGACACTGGACCGTCTGCAACCCGACTCTCGCGCGCACTTCGTTGATCACCAAGGCAACGCCATACCCTGGTGATCCGCGGTTCAGTCGCGCCCGACACTGGGGCGTGCATGGGCGAAACTGTCTGCTACAATCCGCGCCTCGCTGCCGACGCACACGGAGAGGTGGCAGAGTGGTCGAATGTACCTGACTCGAAATCAGGCGTACGGTAACCCCGTACCGTGGGTTCGAATCCCACCCTCTCCGCCAAATCAATAAGACTTTTATTTACAAGCGAATTTTGCTTTTTCGCGTGCGCTCAGCGAACCCCGGCGGCTTGCCGGCCACCCACGCTGCAAATCGCGCCATCTGCGGATGCGCCAGCAAGGATTGCGGGTCGGAATAACGCTGCGCGAGTTCGGTCTCGCTGAACAAAGCGTGTATCTGCCGGTGACAGATCCGGTGCAGCACGCTGGTATTGCGTCCACCTTTCGACTTCGGCACCCAGTGGTGCGCATCCTGCTGCGACGGCGGGATCGGCCGCCCGCACAGCGGACACAGCGGCTCAACTACAACTGTCGATTCTGGTGCCAGTGTCTGCAAACGCCGCTTGATTCGCCCGTAAGCCATGGCTTGAAGCGCAGCCGGGCCGACTCAAGCCGCAGCCGGATCGCGATGGCGCACCTGACATAGCAAGCCGCCGCGGGGCCGAACGGTGACCCGTGACACCGGCATCACCCGTTCGGGATACACCGGATTGAAATCGAATCTGCGCAAGATTTCAGTCAGGATAAGTTGCGCCTCCAATTGCGCAAACGCAGCGCCGGTGCAGGCCCGCGCGCCCAAACCGAACGGGATCCAACTGCCCGGCCGAAGCGGCGGCGCCCCCTCGAGGAAGCGGTCCGGGTCGAAGCGATCCGGGTCCTGCCACAAGGACTGGTGCCGATGCACCACCCACGTCGATACGATCACCAGACTGCCCGCAGACACGGATTGGTCTCGGATCCAGGTATCTTGCGCAGCCATCCGCGTCAAGAACGCGGGCGGTGGATACAGCCGTAGCGTCTCGCGAAACACGCTTCTCGACAGCGGAAGTTCCCGGGCATCGGCAAACATCATGGTGCGGCCGCCCAGACGCGCAGACGCCTCGTCACGCAGTCGGCGCACGACCGCGGGCTGCTGGCTCAACATAAACAACGCCCACGTGAGCGCACTGGCCGATGTCTCGTGGCCAGCGAGAAACAGCACCGTCAATTGGTCGATTAAGCGCTCGCGGTCAAAGCCGCGACCCTCGCTGTCCCGCGCGTCGATGGCTGCTTGGGCGAAGTCGTCGAATCGGGCGCCGCTTTGCAAGGCCAGGTAGCGTCGGTCAAGCAACTTGCCGATTAACGCCCGGACCGCCCGCGAATCGGCCAGTAAGTCGGGAGATAGCGCTTCGGGCTTCGCCGGGTCGGATCGCAACACCACCGACAGATCGAACTGCGGGGCATTGCGTTGAAACCGCATAAATGCGACGAACACTTCCGCGGCATCGGCGCCATCGATCGGCTCGGAAAAGATCGCGCGAAACACGATGTCTGCGGTCAGATGGCTCAAGGTCTCTTCGAGGTCAAGGATCACACCATCACCCATCGCCTCAATCCGCTTGACGTGCTCGACAACCGTCGCCTGCATCAAGGGAAATACCTGCTCCAGACGCATCTGAGCGAACGCCGGCGACAACATTTGACGGTCGTGTTCCCAAGTATCGCCCTCGCTGACCAGAACCCCATCGCCGACGAGCGGGCTGAGTGCCGACACCATCAGGTCGCTCTTCGGATAGAGGTGGCGCTGGTCAACGAACACCTGACGGATCAGATCCGGGTCGCTGATCATGAACACCGTACGGCGACCCACCGGCACTTGAATCATCGGCTTGCTGTAGGCATCCGCTGTCAGCACTTCCAGCAGATCGCGGCGCTGTCGAGTCAGCAGCCACCACGCCACACGCAGACCCGACGCCGGGCGCGGCGCGGGTGGTCGCCAAGTCCTGTGCTGCGCGTCAAAGGATGTCGGTCTATCCATAAGGGCAGGATAGCAAGGCAATGCGTCAGGAAATTCGGCAGACTCCGTTTTTTCCCTGACGTCTTCCCATGAACCATCAGCCCATCATTCTCATCACGGGGTGCTCGAGCGGCATTGGACGCGCGTGTGCCGAGGGCATGGCCCGCCGCGGCTGGCGCGTCATCGCCTCCGCCCGTCGCAACGAAGACGTCCGCGCGCTCCAGGATGCGGGCTTCGAGTCAGTGCTCATCGACCTCGCGTCGAGCCACAGCGTCATCGAGGGCGCGGCCAAAGTTCTTGGGATGACCCAGGGGCGCATCAATGCCGTTTTTCTGAACGCCGGCTACGGACAAGCGGGTGCGGTGGAAGACCTGTCGCGACCGGCTCTGCGTGAGCAGTTCGAGACCAATGTGTTCGGCACCATCGAACTGGCCAATCAGCTGATCCCGGCGATGCGCCGCGCCAAGCGGGGGCGTATCGTCATCAACACATCGGTACTGGGCTTCGTCGCGCTGCGCTACCGGGGCGCGTACAACGCAAGCAAATACGCGCTGGAGGGCTTCGCCGACACCCTACGCCTCGAACTGCACGGCACCGGCATCGAAGTCAGCCTGATCGAGCCAGGACCGATCCTGTCGCGTTTCCGCGCCAACTCGCTCAAGGCCTTCCACCGCCACGTACGCGCCGAGAGCAGCCCGCACCGCGAGGTCTACCAGCAGCAGCTGGCGCGACTCAACACCGAAGGCTCTGCGGTGCCCTTCACCCTTGGCCCTGAAGCCGTTATGCCTAAGCTGGTGCACGCCTGTGAGGCCCATCGGCCGCGCATTCGCTATCCGGTGACTGTCCCCAGCCATCTGTTCGCTTGGCTCAAGCGGATCCTGCCCGCCGGCTGGCTCGACCGCATCCTCCTAACCATCGGCTAGGGCGGCGCCAGGCCGAATTGTGCAGCGGCCAGACGCGCATAAAGCCCACCCGCGCGCAACAGCTCGGCGTGCAGGCCCTGCTCGACAACACAGCCGCTGTCCAAAACCAAGATGCGGTCCGCTTTTTGCACTGTCGACAAGCGGTGCGCGATGACCAATGCGGTGCGCCCGGGCAGCAGGCGCTCGAGGGCCGCCTGCACGGCCCGCTCCGACTCGGTATCCAGCGCCGAAGTGGCCTCATCCAGCAGCAACAAAGGCGGATCCCGCAACACCGCGCGGGCGATGGCGATGCGCTGGCGCTGCCCCCCGGACAGCTGCAGGCCGCGCTCTCCCAGCACGGTGGCGTAACCCTGCGGGAGAGCGTCGATGAAACGGTCGGCGTGTGCCGCAGTTGCTGCCGCGCGAATTTCGTCGTCGCTGGCATCGAGCCGACCGTAACGGATGTTGTCAGCCACGCTGGCCGCAAAGATCGCCGGCTCCTGAGCGACCACACCGATGCCAGCGCGCAATTGCGCCAGACAACAGGTCGCAGGGTCGAGGCCAGCCACCCTCACGCGCCCCTGTTGCGCGGTCCGAAAGCCCAGAATCAGCTGAAAGACTGTGGTCTTGCCCGCGCCGGACGCTCCGACCAAGGCCCAGGTCTCGCCCACCGGCAGTCGCAGCGAAAAATCGTCGAGGACCACCGTATCCGGGCGCGACGGGTAAGAAAAGCGCACCGCGTCAAACTCCACCGCAATGGCCTCTCCCACTGCAACCGATGGCGGAGTGGTCTCAGTAACCAGTCTAGGCGGCGCGTGTCGCTCGGGAGCGGGCCGCATCAACTCAGACAAGCGTTCAGTCGCGCCGGCGGCGCGCTGCAGGTCGCCCCAGACTTCGGACAGTGCGCCCATCGACCCTGCCACCAGCGCCGCGTACAAGACGAACTGGGCCAGCGCACCGTTGCTCATGTCGCCACTAGCCACCTCGCGCGCACCCAGCCACAAGACGAGAACGATCACCCCGAAGGCCAGACTGATACCCAGGGCAGTCAGGTTGGACCGCAGCACGATGCGCTGCCGTGCCGCCTCGAACGCGCTCTCCACCGCCTGACCATACCGGACAGCCTCCCATCCCTCGCGGACGAAGGCTTGCACCGTCGGCATGGCGTTGAGCACCTCGCCGGCCATCGCACTGGTATCGGCGACCCGGTCCTGACTGGAGCGCGACATACGCCGCACTCGCCGGCCCATGGCCCACATCGGCAGAACCACCAACGCCAACAAAGCGACCATAAGGCCAGTGAGCCAAGCACTGGTCAGCGCCATCATCAACACGCCACCCGCGAGCATCACGGTACTGCGCAGCGCCATCGACACACTGGTACCCACCAAGGTCTGCACCAAAGTGGTGTCGGCTGTCAGCCGAGACAACACCTCGCCCACCCGCAAGGTCTCAAAGAATTCGGGCGGTTGGGTTAAAACCGTGGCAAACACCCGTTCGCGGATATCGGCCACCACCCGCTCGCCGAGCCAACTCATCAGGTAAAAACGCACAGCCGTAAACACCGCCAGCAGCAGCGATAGCGCCACGAGCTCCAAAAAGCGCGTGTCCACCTCGATCGAGGTTAAGCCGGTATCGATCAGCAGCCTGAAGGCCTGCGGGACCGCCAAAGTGGACCCCGCCGCGGCCAGCAGGACGAACAGCGCGAGCGCGCAGCGGCCGCGATAGGCCAGCAGGATGGGCGCCAGCGGTGCGAGGCGCTGTTGCAGTCCGTTCGCGGGCAGTGACTCGGGCGTGTTCATAGCCGGACTACTCTAGCGTGCAGCCACCGCCTTGCGCCAAAAATGGCGACGAATCCGGCGCCCGCCGCCGTCTCGCCAGTGCGAGAATCTGGCGTAACCAACCGGAGCAAGACATGACCACCTTCCTCGCCGGCCTCGTCCTTTTCCTCGGCATGCATTCCGCGCAGGCCCCCCACCCGGATGCCCGCGAGGCAGCCACGCCTGGTTGATCGGCATGGCGCCCTCCGGCAACTAAACGCTTACGACGCGCACGTCCATGCCACACGGCGCTTGGGAAGTCATCGTCGAATTCGCGGTTATTCTGCTCTGCCCGCTCATTCACCCGCTGTACCTGCGCTCGCGCGGGCTTTCGCGCGCAGACGCATGGCGCGGATTCACGGGGTTCGCGGTCCTGTACGCGCTGATTGCGCTAGTCGCCCTGTTCGGCTGGCTCGGTCGTCAGCCCTAAGAGCCACATTCTGGCGGAAGCGGTGAGATTCGAACTCACGGACGATTGCTCGTCGGCTGTTTTCAAGACAGCTGGGTTAAACCGCTCCCCCACGCTTCCACAAGCGCGATTCTAACCGCTGGATGACGCGTCTCACCCTGTCGTCGAAGCACGATTGAAACTTGCGCCATCCTTACGTAGTCTCACGCACGTCTGAATTTTTTAAAAGGAGTCTGCAAGTCATGAACACCCCTGTCGGCTTTGACACCAGTCTCGCTACCGGCGCATCGGCTAACCGAGTTCTGCGCAACACCTATTGGCTATTGGCTCTGTCGCTGGTGCCCACCATCCTCGGTGCGTTTGTCGGCACTCAAATGAGCTTTGCCTTCATGGCGGAAAGCCCGCTGATGAGCACGCTGCTGATGATTGCGTTGATGTTCGGGCTGATGTTCGGCGTATCCGCTCTGCGCAACAGCATCGCCGGTGTGTTTCTGCTGCTCGGCTTCACGTTTGTGATGGGTGTGTTCCTTGGCCCGATCCTCCAATACTCGGCTGGCTTCGCCAATGGTGGCCAGCTGGTCGGGATCGCTGCTGGCGGGACGGCTCTGGTGTTCTTTGTGCTCGCCACCATCGCCACCGTCTCGAAGCGCGACTTCAGCAACATGGGCAAGTTTCTGCTCATCGGCTTGGTCATGCTAATCGTCGCCAGCTTGGCGAACATCTTTTTGCACCTTCCGGCTTTGGCGCTCACCATTTCTGCGCTGTCGGTGCTGATTTTCTCCGCCTTCATCCTCTACGACGTGTCGCGTGTGGTTCAAGGTGGCGAGACCAACTACGTCATGGCGACGCTCTCGATCTATCTCGACATCTACAACCTGTTCGTCAACCTTCTGCAGCTGTTGCTGGCTTTGGCGGGCAACCGCGATTGAAGCAAGCCCGGTCGCTGGATCCAACGCCGGCGAAATCCAGCCAGATTCAGATTCGAAGCGGCCCTGCGGGGCCGTTTTTTATAGCCGCTCGAACAGGGCGATGGACTCGACGTGCGCTGTGTGCGGGAACATATTGACGACCCCTGCACTGCGCAATCTGTAGCCCTTCGTGTGCACCAGAACGCTGGCATCCCGCGCCAAGGTCGCCGGATTGCACGATACATAAACGATACGTTTGGGCGCGCTGTCGGCTTCGGTCGAAAGCGCCTTACACAGCTCAATCGCACCGTCGCGTGGCGGGTCGACCAGCCATTTGTCGAACTGTCCCCAAGCTGCCAGCTTCGCTTCGTCAACCTCAAACAGATTGGCGACATCGAACGACACCCGCGCCTCAACACCATTGAGTCGTGCATTCTCCAGCGCCCGCCGTGTCAGAGCCGCACTGCCCTCGACCCCCAGCACATCGGCGCCCAAGCGCGCAATCGGCAGGCTGAAATTGCCGAGTCCGCAAAACCAGTCGGCGATCCGTTCGCCGGGCTGGGGATCGAGCAACTGCATGGCACGCCGTACCAGCACCTGGTTGATGTACGGGTTCACCTGAGTGAACTCGGTCGGAGCGAATTCCAGCCGCAACGCGTAATCCGGTAGCGCGTAGCTCAAGGACGGGCCATCAGCCGGGTAGAACCGGAACACGCTCTCGGGCCCTTTGGGCTGCAACCAGATGCTGACCGCCCAACGGTCAGCAAACGCGCGAAACAGGGTCTCGTCGGCAGCCGAGAGCGAGTCCATGACGCGAAAAACCAGCACGTCCAGCTCATCGCCCAGCGCCACCTCTACCTGCGGCATACGCTGACGCAGCGTAAGGTTGGACACCAGTTCACGCAGCGGATCAATCAGTCGGCCGATGCGCGGCGGGAGCACATGGCAGCCGTGCATGTCCGCAATAAAACTCGAGCGTTTCTCATGAAAACCCACTAAAACGCTGTTTTTCTTGCGAACATCTCGCGCAGACAGTCGAGCTCGATGCCGATACCCCCAATCTGGACCCTGAATCGGCGCAAGCATCTGCTCGGCACACACCTGGCCGATGTGGCGCAGGTTGTCCTCCAGCACACGCTGCTTAGCGGCCACCTGTGCACCGACATGCAGGTGTTGAGTAGCGCACCCACCGCAGATCCCAAAATGGGGACACCGCGGCTCCACTCGTAGCGGACTTGGCTTCAGAACTGTGACCAGATCGGCGGTCTCGAAGCGCGGCATGCTGCGTCGCACGCGGTGTTGCACCGTCTCGCCGGGCAAGGCACCGTCAATGAACACAACTTTTCCGTCGACATGGGCGACACCTTGCGCCTCATGGTCGAGCGATTCGACCACAGCCTCTCGCACCGGCAACGCGACCGGGTCCTGGCGCCGACGCGAACGACTCATGGACTGCTACGCGTCCAACGGCCGAGGAACTCGGGCCAGTGGGGCTCGTCGACCGCCGCCAGCGCGCTGAGGACGGTCTCCATCCGGCTGTGCCAAGCCGCGGTGGAGACATTCCCCCGCAGGTGCTCAAACGCAAGGTAGACGAGATGCGTATTCACGACATCCGTTTCGCAATAGCGGCGGATATCGTCGATCCCGCCATGACAGTACGCATCCCAGACCTTGCTGCCGTCCATGCCGAGCTTGCCCGGGAAGCCCATTAGCTGGGCGAGTTCGTCCAAAGGCACGCCGCCTCTGCCATACATCGCCAGCACGTCCATCAGGTCGGTGTGACGGGAGTGGTAGCGGCTGATGTAGTTGTTCCACTTGAAATCACGGTCGTCGTCACCCTGATCCCAGAATCGCGGCGCCCGCGCCCCATGAATCAACGCGCGGTAGTTAAGGACGGGCAAATCGAAGCCGCTCCCGTTCCAACTCACAAGAATCGGCGTAAACCGTTCGACTCCATCGAAAAACCGTTGAATCAGTCCGGCTTCGTCCTCGCCGCACAGCGACCAAATCTTGAAGCCTTCGGCCGTATGTAAAGCGCAGGAGATGCACAACACTCGGTGCTGATGATGCGGCAGGAAATCGCTGCCGCCGGTCTTCTGACGCCGCGCGTCGAAGGCCGCCTCGGCCACCGCCGCGTCGCTGACCTCTGGGCCCAATTCGAGCAGGCGCCGAAGTCCGACCACGTCGGGAATGGTCTCGATGTCGAAGGTCAGAATCGGCGTCATGCGGGAAAGACCCCGGTCGACAGGTAGCGGTCGCCGCGATCACAGACGATGCTGACGATGGTCGCACCGCTCACCTCGGCAGAAAGACGCAGCGCGGCGGCCATCGCTCCGCCGGCAGAGATGCCGCAAAAGATGCCTTCCTCCGCGGCCAGCCGACGCGCCATCGCCTCGGACTCGGGCTGACTCACGTACATCATCCGGTCCACTCGCGAAAAATCGCAGATGGCTGGCAGGTAGGCGTCTGGCCACTTGCGGATGCCTGGAATCTGGGCGCCCTCCTCCGGTTGCACACCCACGATCTGAATCGCGGGATTCTGCGCCTTGAGGTACTGCGACACGCCCATGATGGTGCCGGTAGTGCCCATGCTGCTAACGAAATGGGTGATGGTGCCGGCGGTGTCGCGCCAGATTTCCGGCCCGGTTCCGTTGCAGTGCGCCAGCGGATTGTCGGGATTGGCGAACTGGTCGAGGATCACACCCTCGCCACGGGCCTGCATCGCCTCGGCGAGGTCGCGCGCGCCTTCCATGCCCTCGGCCTGGCTGACCAGGATCAGTTCCGCGCCAAACGCCTTCATCAGCTGCTGACGCTCGACGCTCATGTGGGCCGGCATGATCAGCACCATGCGATAGCCGCGGATCGCCGCCACCATGGCCAGCGCGATGCCGGTGTTGCCGCTGGTCGCCTCGATCAAGGTATCGCCGGGCTTGATGCGCCCCCGCGCCTCAGCCTCGCGGATCATGGACAACGCTGGCCGGTCTTTGACGGAGCCCGCCGGATTGTTGCCCTCCAGCTTCCCCAGAACGATGTTCCCGGAGTCGCCTGGCAGGCGCTGTAAGCGCACCAAGGGCGTGTTGCCGATGAAATGCTCGATGGTGTGATACTGCGGCGCGACGCTCATTGCAGGGGGGAAGGACTGACCGGGCCCCGCATGATACCGCCCCGCACCGCGCCTTGCCCCGCACTGCCTGTGTAGTGCCGGGGCGAGGCCGATGCGCGCGGTGTTGGTGGCGACCTGACGGTACGCACCGATGCGTCGCTTGTGGAGCTAGGCTTGGGCGGTGGCGAACCGATGGACAGCTGCGGCCGCATGCGGGCCAAGCCTTTGGCACCAATACCGCGGATATGGTCGAGTTCATCGACATGCCGAAACCCGCCGTGGGCCTTGCGGTACTCCAGGATCGCTCGTGCACGACCAGGGCCGATGCCTGGCACGGTCTCCAACTCGGTTTGCGATGCGCTGTTGAGGTCCACGGCAGCGTCAGCCCCGGCGACAGCAAGCACCAGCAAGAGACACGACAGAACCAGACGCATGGTGAGCCTTGGGTGATGCCCGCGGAGGGCGGTTCACACACTCTAGGCCGCCCAGGTGGGAGGACGCATCCGCCAAACCGCGGATCGCGTCCTTACATCGAGTGGCTAATGGCCACCATACACAGCGTCAGCAGAGGCTGCGGCGCAATTCCCAACAGCAGCAGACCCGCACCGTTCACTGACAGCATCACCCGCATGTCACCCAAAGGAGCGATCTCGGCGGTTTCTTTAGGCTCGTCGAAATACATCAACTTGACCACACGCAGGTAGTAGAAGGCGCCGATCAGCGACATCATCACCGCCACCACCACCAGCCAAACCAGGCCTTGCTGCAAGGCAGCCTGCAGCACCGACAATTTGGCGAAGAAACCAGCCAGCGGCGGGACGCCAGCCATCGAGAACATCACCAACAACATAATGAAGGCGAACCACGGGCTACGGCGGTTAAGGCCCTTCAGGTCTTCCAACTCCTCCGACTCAAAACCTTCGCGCGAGAGCAGCAGCATCACGCCAAAGCCAGCCAGTGCAGTCAGCACGTAGACCAAAACGTAAAACATCGCGGAGGCGTAGCCATTGAGGCTACCCGCCAGAACCCCAAGCAGCACAAAACCCATGTGCGAGATGGTCGAGTAGGCCAACATCCGCTTGAGGTTGGTTTGAGCGATGGCCGCCAGATTGCCCAACACCATCGACGCCACCGCCAGGATCAGCAGCATGCCCTGCCAGTCGGCCACCAGCGGTTCCATGCCATTGACCAGCAAGCGCAGGGTAAAGGCGAACGCGGCGATCTTCGGCGCCGACCCAACGAACAAGGTCACCGAGGTCGGCGCACCCTGATACACATCCGGCACCCACATGTGGAAGGGTGCTGCACCCAACTTGAATGCAATGCCGGCCACCACGAAAACAAGCCCGAAAGCCAGCACGTTCGACGAACCCAGCCCACCGGCCAAAGCTGCCGACACCGCTTCGAGTTCAAGCGAACCCGTTGCGCCGTAGAGCATCGACATGCCGTACAGCAACATGCCGGAAGCCAACGCCCCGAGCACGAAGTACTTCATTGCAGCCTCGGTGGCCCGCGCCGAATCACGCTGCAAGGCAACCATCGCGTAAAGGCTCAGAGACAACAGCTCAAGGCCGATGTACAGCGTGAGGAAATGGTTAGCCGAGATCATCACCAGCATGCCCAGCGTCGCGAACAACGCCAGCGTGAAAAACTCCCCGCTGAAGAGGCCGCGCGCCGCGTTGTAGCTGCGGACATAGACCAGCGCCACCGTCACCGCCAGGTACACCATCACCTTGAGGACGTCGGAGAACAGATCGTCGACGACCAGGCCATTGAACGCGAGCACCGGCCGCCCCTGGACGGTGAACACGGTCACCACCGCACACAGCAACAGGGCGAACTGCGTCAACAAGTACGTGATGTTGCGTTGATCAGGCCGCAGGAAGAGGTCCACGAGCAGGATGCCCGAGGCCAGTATCAGCAGCAGGATCTCTGGCAGAGCGGCGAAATAGTCGGCGAAGGTCGGGATCACAATTTGCTCTGCGCGACGTGATGAAGCAGGTTGTCAACCGAAGCGTGAAGCACATCGGTCACCGGGGCTGGCCAGATGCCCATGGCCAGCACGCAGACCGCCAAGGCGGTCAGCATCAAGAATTCGCGGTCGTTGACGTCCTCCAGCTCGGCGACGTGGGAATTAGCGACCTCGCCGAACACCACCCGCTTGTACATCCACAGCGTATAGGCAGCGCCAAGGATTAGCGTTGTGGCAGCGGCGAAAGCGAACCAGAAGTTCACCTTGACCGCACCGAGAATCACCATGAACTCCCCGACAAAGCCGGATGTGGCGGGCAAGCCGGCATTGGCCATAGCGAACAGAAGAAACAGCGCCGCGAACTTCGGCATGCGGTTGACCACGCCACCGTAGTCGGCAATCTGCCGGCTGTGCATGCGGTCGTAGAGCACGCCGATGCACAGAAACATCGCGCCCGAAACAAACCCGTGGGAGATCATCTGCACGATGCCGCCCTCAACGGTCAGCGGCTCGAACAGGAAGAAACCCAGCGTCACAAAGCCCATGTGGGCAATGGATGAGTACGCCACCAGTTTCTTCATGTCGGCCTGCACCAGGGCCACAAAGCCGATGTACACCACCGCGATCAGAGACATGGCAATGATGAGTCCCGCGAGCTCATGCGACGCATCGGGTGCGATGGGAAGCGCAAATCGCAGGAAGCCGTAGGCACCCACCTTGAGGGTGATGGCCGCAAGAATCACCGAGCCGCCGGTTGGCGCTTCGACGTGGGCATCGGGAAGCCAAGTATGGACCGGCCACATCGGCACCTTCACCGCGAAGGCCATCAAGAACGCCAGGAAGATCAGGATCTGCTCGTGCAAGGACAAGGGCAGCACGTGGAAATCGGCGATCTGGAAGCTGCCCTCGGACTTGTAGAACAGGTAAATCAGCGCCACAAGTGTCAGCAGCGAGCCCAGCAGCGTATAGAGGAAGAACTTGAAAGCGGCGTAGACCCGGTTCGGGCCGCCCCAAACCCCGATGATGATGTACATCGGAATCAGCATCGCCTCAAAGAACACATAGAACAGGATGGCGTCGGCGGCAGCGAATACGCCGTTGATCAAGCCACTCATGATCAGGAACGCCGCCAAATATTGCGACACGCGACTCTTCACCACCTCCCAAGCGGCCACAACCACGAAAATGGTCATGAAGCTGTTCAGCACCACGAAGGGCATGGCGATGCCGTCGACGCCCAGCTGATAGCGGATATTGAAGGCCGGGATCCACGCGCTGTCTTCAACGAATTGAAGGGCCGCGGACGCTGAGTCAAATCCGGTCATCAGCGGGATTGTCACGGCAAAACCCGCCAGTGCACCGATCAACGCCAGCCAGCGGGCATTGCCGGGCGCGTTGTCACGACCCACGGCCAAGACCGCGAGCCCGAAGACGATCGGCACCCAGATGGACAGGGTCAGAAGAGGCAGTTGGCTCATGGTCATAGGGTCAGAGGCTCAACCACAGACCCAGCAGCGCAACAACGCCGATGATCATGGTGAACGCATAGGTGTAAACGAATCCGGTCTGGCCACGGCGGACTTGGCCGGCGATCCGACCGACCAGCCCGGCGGTGCCATTCACCATGACCCCGTCGATCAGGGCGCGATCCCCACGCTGCCAGAGCTGCCCACCTAAGGCACGCGCGCCATTGGCGAAGAACCACTGGTTGAAATCATCGAACCCGTACTTGTTCTCAAGGATGCGATGAATGCCCGCAAAGCGCGCCTTGATCGCCGCAGGGATATCCGGTCGCTTTAGGTAGAACCATGCCGACAGCAACACGCCCGACAGAGCCAGTGCGAACGGGAGGCTGGTGAAGCCATGGACCGCCATCGCGGCAGCACCGTGGAAGCCCTCCGCCATCTCGCTCAAGCCGTGATGCTGCTCGGAAATGACAATTGACGATCCGAAGAAGCTGCCATACAGCATCGGCTCAATCGCCAAGTAACCGATGACCACTGACGGAATGGCCAGGAGCACCAGCGGCAGAGTCACCACCCACGGGCTCTCGTGTGGGTCGTCGTGTGGGCCAAGGCCGTGATGGTGGCCATGGTCATCATGACCATGGTGGTCGTGCGCCAGTTCGCGCCAACGCTCCTTGCCATGGAACACGAGGAAATACATGCGGAAGCTGTAAAAAGCCGTCACGAACACCCCAG